>OHAT01003040.1_pt1 | contig 11648 bp, 6 predicted proteins | sample 1577141 | NCBI WGS metagenome assembly OHAT01 (sample SAMEA3541578, study PRJEB24748) | human gut metagenome | biome: human gut; feature: human-associated habitat; material: faeces | place: China | collected 2012
CTTGTCGAAAAGTTGAAAAGCCAGCAAATGATGTATATTTCTCCCCGTTTTGTTTCAGTGGATGGAAAAAAAAGTGTGGAACTGGAACCTGTATGCATTTCCGGCCGAAGGAGGTATAAGGTTGTTAAACGTCGCAAGACCCTGCATAATGTGAAGAGTGACCAGCTTGGCTACGGTGAGGTGCATTCCGTCAAGGAGCTGAAAGAAACACCCTTGACATTCAAAAGCAGTTTCCCTTTTGAAAGTTGGATGGCAGATGGTCATCTTGTTGTGGATGAAAAGTTATATGGTTGTGCCGAATGTGGTATGAGTAAGAACGATGGTATTGCATTGCAAGCCGGTATTCCGCTCTTTGGAGCGAAAGATTATGCCTACGATTTTATCGAACCGGAAAAGGTGCTGGTCAAGTGCTACAAGGATTCTTTTGATTGTAAAGTGACTTTTCCCGTGGCACAACACGATCTTCGCAAGACCTTTGCGGATAACCGTCAGGAGCTTGCCGGACTCGGCCAATTTGTATCTGAAAACCTATTGATTAAAGGGGCGGAGCTAAAGGATGTGTATATAAAAGGTTACGCTTCTCCCGAAGGAGATTTTAATTATAACAAATCCCTTGCGCAAAGACGGACTCAAACCCTTTCAAATTATATTTCCAGTCAATATCCCGCCCTCAAGAAAGCACCGGTTTATCGTACCGAAGGGGTTGGGGAAGACTGGGAAGGTCTTAAGGCAGCAGTCAGTGGTTCCACTCTTTCCAATAAGGACAAAATCCTTTTTATCATTGAACATAACTCAAATGATACGGAACGTGAGTCGGCTATCCGTGAGTTGGATAATGATAAGACTTACCATATTCTTTTGGAAGAGTTTTACCCGGCTCTGCGGCGTACAACATTCAGCCTCAGCTTTGATGTAAGGCCTTATACGTCGGAGGAACTCCCCGGAGTTTTTGAGACCAAGCCCGAATGTCTTAGCCTGTACGAAATGTACCAGCTGGCCGGATTGTATGCTTCCCGGGGGGAGAATCCTCTGCCGGTATATAAGAAGGCATACGAGCAGTTTCCGGGGGACATTGTGGCGGTTTTGAATTATGCCCATTCCTTGTTGAAATATGGCAAGGATGCGGACGGTGCGTTGCAGGTATTGGAAGTGGTAAGAGAAGACAGTCGTGTCCTGTTCCCAATGGCAATTGCCTATGATATGAAAGGTGATTGGAGGAAGGCAGAGAAACTGTTGGCAGAGGCAGCGGCTCGGGGATGTAACCGTGCGAAAGCATTCAAGGCTGTAAGGGTAAATGAATAAATCGTGGGTTGCGGATGTAACTCAGTTATATATTGTATTAGTAATTTCAATTTAAAACAATTCAAATCATGAAAGTAATGAAGTATTTTGCAGTGGCTTCGCTGGCGTTGTTTGCTGCATGTAACAATGAAGAAAATCTGGTTGTACCGGAGGGTGCTAATCAGCCGGTTGATGTGATGATGTCAGTAGCATTGCCCGGTCCCGGTACACGTGCCGCCATGGGCGATTTGCAGAACACTGCCAACAATGGTGATCCGGCAACGGTTGAAAAACTGCATGTGTACTTGTTAAAGGGAGATGATATTGTCTTTGCGAAGGAGTTTACGAAGGGGTCTGATGATTTTACTAAGTTGACTTCATCTACCGCCGTGGGAGCTGGTGAAGCGACAGGAGGTTATAAATTCCTTAACGTGGACAAAGGCGCAACAAAAGCTCTTGTTATTGCAAACCCTCAAGGTGCATTGGTTGAGAACAAGCCCGTGTCTGATGTTAGCAAACAACTGTTGAAGGCTAAAATTAATGAAGTGATCTATGCAGGTTCCAAAGAACTTACCACTGTTGGTGCCGAATCTTATGGCGTTGATCCCCAGCAGGATAAGCGTACCGTCAAGAAAGCGGAACTCACCTTGGCTGCCAGTATGAACCGTTTCCAAGTGACTGGAACCAAATTTATCAAAGTTACTTGGAAAGACGGAAAAAAGGCCGAGGCGGAACAGTGGTGCAAGACATGGCTGGGTAAGGCTGAAAACAACGGAAAAACCAGTGCTGATGCATGGACGGCTTTCAAAGCTGCTGCCGATGGCTTCAATAACGAAGTGTGGGATGGTAAGTCTGACCTTAGCAAGAAAGCCGCTTTGAGCAAATGGTTGCAGGTTGTTGACGTGACCTCTGCAAACCAGGGTATCCTGATGAACCGTTTCAGCAGAACACTTTCTATTCCTGCACTTACAGTAGAAGAAGCAAACTGGTTCTGGGCCAAGACTTATGCAGGTGACAGATATGATTTTACCAATGGAACATTCAAACCTGATGGCAAGACAGACCTGTCCGATGTATCTTCCTACTTTACAGCAACTGCTTTTGATTTCGGAGCAGGTAAAAAAGCTGCGGCATTTAACTTCTTCTCAAATGGAATTACCGGTTACGGAAAGACTAACAATGCTCCAAAACTCGCTTTCGTTTTCAAAACAGGTGATGCAGGCGTATCTGTAGACAGACGTTTTGTAGTTATATCCGGTTATGCGAAGACAGAAGGTGCAACAGACGGTACGACTGATGTTCCGGCCGGTAAGGGTGGTTACCTGATCAATCTGAATCTTAGCACATTGAACAACGGACAGGGTATCCTGGTGGATACAGATCCGACTATTCCGGAAGGAGTGACTCCAGAACCGGGTGGTCAGGAAGATTTGGAAGATGAAAATGTGAATGTTATTGTTCGTGTTCAAGTACAAGCTTGGACTGCTGTGAACGTCTTCCCTATCCTTTAACAGATAGGAGAATAATAGTCACTTGCCGGAGCGGTTCTCCCGTGTTGGCTCTGACAGGTCAATACCGGAATCCGCCTGACTTTTGGGGAGGGGAAAGGTTATCTCCTCCCTTTTTTATTATTCCCGGGAGAAGTATACGTTATCTCTTCCGGGGAAGTTATCTGCATTTGATTTATAATAATTAGTATAAAGTATGAACATAAGATACATACCCACTTGGCTGGGGCTGCTACTCACTTTATACCTCGTGACCGCCTGTGATCGGGTATATGACGATTTGAGCGGCTGTCTTGGCAACACGATTGTCTTTTCTTATCTGGCTGATGACAATCAGGAACATTTACAGGAATATGTGGATGGTATTGATGTCTTTATTTTTGATGCCAAAGGCGAAGTTCTTATAGAAAAGCATCATCTGGAGAGAGAACGGCTGCTTTCACCACTGGAGGTCACGCTTCCGGAAGGGGATTATAAAGTGGTGGCCGTAGGCAACGCTTTGACAGAAACGATTATCGGTAAAGAGGACAGCTACAAAGGTTCGTCGGTTTCCCGCCCCGAACTAATGGAAAAGGACGGACGAGCATCCGGTACGTTTGACAGGCTATACCTGGGAGAAACAGCTATTACATCTAAAGTTATGAACGAGTCCCGTGACGTAGTTCGCCTTTATTCCCAGCATGTGAAAATCCATGCGGTAGTCCTTTCTGATGATGATAACAATTCGCAGACCTGGTTTGAGCAGAACAAGGAGGCAGGTTTTCGCCTGACAATGGAATCACTTTCCGCACGTTTCTATCTTTCCGGACAGCGGGCTGGTGAAACTTCTTTTGACCTTCCGTTTATCGCAGGCGAGGAGAATGATCGCTTCGTGCTTGACTTCAATACCCTGCGCTTTGATGACAAGGACCCGCTAATGATCCGTCTTATGCAGGGTGACAAGGTTCTTTGTACTGTAAATGTGGCACAATATATCGCACAATATCCCGAGCAGATACGGATAACGGGACGGCAAGAAGCGGTTCTTCCACTGTTTTTCCGCCAGAATCCCCTCTCACTGAGTATAAGTGTAAAACCATGGGAAGCTGTTGATGTGGTTCCTATAACTGATTGATTAATGTTATGTTGAAAAATATTAAATATATTCGTATGATGAAGGCTGTGAGGTACTCTATGATAACGATGTCACTGGTTCTTTGCTTTATTTCGGTATCCTGCCGAAATGAAGATACTGTTTCGGAACAGTTTTTCGATGAGGAGGCTGTGACTGTCAGACTAAATCTTACAACCAGAGGTGTTGAAACCGGTGACAGCGATCTGCTGGATGAACTTTCCTCTGATCCTTTTCAGTGGTTTAAGACCGGTACTCTGTTTCCTCAGGCTCCCGCCCAGCCAAGGATAGCACTTATGATCTTTAACAGAGATTTGAATCGGTATGTGTATAATCAACTGCTTCCCTTCAATTCAACCGGGGTGGACGGACAATATCAGATCAATATACGTATTCCTAAGGGGGAAACCGAGTTTTATGCATTGTATGCTCCTAACCAGACAGGAAAGGATCTACCTTATTATACTCCTGAAGGCAATCTTCAGAATAAGATTCCATGGGACTTCCTGGGAGCTGGTACGGAGGAAATCTCCAAAGAGGAATTTGCAGGTGCTGCTTTTCCTGCTATTATTAAGGAACAGCAGGATGGAAGTTTGGGATTACCTGTGAATAATCCTTATGACGGTGTAACTCCTTCTCCAGCAGATGAAAAGATTATTGACTGGAAAGGAACTTCTGTTGTCGCTTGGGCAGATTTGCCCGGCGTGTCTAACAGACTACATTTGAGTTTGCTTTCGGGGAAAACGGTGGCATCTGTTCTGCCTGCATCAGGAAAGCTGGCGCAAGAGATAACAGTTCCCCTATTCCGTGATTTTGCCCGTATCAGAGTATATCTGGCAAGCGCACCCCGTTACGGTCAGGTTACGTATAATTACCAAGGGATTTCCTTTTTGAACTTTCCTGTATTGATGTCTCCCTCTTTCAGGGAAAATGATTCCGAGAAAACTCAGTTGGCTGCCTCCACCCCAGGAACAGGAAAGGCTATGGAACATACAGGTACATATTCTTATGGGGTAAAACATGAAGGAGCATCATTGACTGTATACGAGGCTCCCCTTACTGCCGAGGGAGAAATTGATTATGTGGCAATGGAAGCTCGATTATACGAACAGTTTGTTGTGCCCCAGTATCTGGCCCCTTATATTCCGGAAAGTAATTCCTGGCAGAAAAAGCAAAATCACCCGAAAATACAGTTGACATTGGATTATTTTACAGGAGGAGATGAATCACAAACAAAAACGAGAACTTTCCTGCTTGATGTTGGTGAGGAGACTTCTCCCGGAGTATATTCCGGTCCTATTTATCCGAATCGGGATTATAAAGTATTCATAGTCCTGCCGGAATCTTCAGATAAAGAGATTATTTACCGGGTTGAGCCTTGGAATAGTAAAGAGGTAGACCTTCCTCCATTCCAATGATGTATACGAGAATTTATTACGATAATTTTTATTATTTATGAAACGATACAAGCTGAAAATAACTTATTTTATTCTGCTGTTACTACCCCTCTTTGCATCCTGTACGGATGAAGAAATCTTTCAAGGGAGCGGTGTCACGGAGGGAGTTCCCACGACGGTGGATATAAGTGTCGGTACGGCAGCTAATACGGCCAAGACACGTTCCGCCTTACTGGAAAGTGAAGAGAGAAAAATCTATAACCTTTATCTGTGGGTTTTCAATTCTTCCGGTAACGTGGAATGCTCACGTGAGTATTCAAGAGCCGACCTTATTCAGGCTGCAACTGATCTTACAACATCCACAGGTGAAGTGGATGCAGATGCGCCCACCAGCATGGGATTGTTGAAAAATATCAGTCTTACCACAGGGAAAAAGACACTGTTTCTTCTGGCGAACTATAAATCGGATGCTGACGGGTTGTTTCATGTGGAGCCTGAAGTATTAAACGGGATTTCAAAATATTCAGACCTGGAAAAAGTAAGAGCGGCCATGACTGTTCATACCCTGTTTCGTCCGAATGGTAACTTATTGATGTCGCTAACCCAAACAGTAACGGTTTCTACCGCTACAAAACAAATCGAAGTCTCCTTGAAACGCTCGGAAGCCAAAATTACATTGAACCTGCAAACAATTGCCGGACTCACTTTTGAGCCTGGAACATATCGTCTTGGTAATGTGCCGGGATCGACCTTCATTGCGGAACATGCAAAAGGAACTGATCAGACTGCTTCATGGGATGCTGACGGGGTGGACAAAAAATCATACTGGGTTTCGGAATATTTCCAGTTCGAGGGTGATGCCGACAATATTACCACTTCATTCTACATGCCCGAAAACCGAAAGATCGCGAAGAAGGCTATTTCTCCGGCTTCCCCCGGTTATAATGCGGAAAGGAAGGGATATGATCTGAGACAGAAGCAACTGAAGTCTCCCGTTGCAGGTGCAACTGACAAACCTAATCTGCAAAACGGTGAGACGGAATATGCCCCGGATCTGGCTCCCTATATTGAATTTACAGGTGAGTTACGTCAGAATCTTGCAACCGGTGATACTCCTACCGAGCGTTTCGGAAGGGTGACCTACCGCATTTATCTGGGATATACGGCGGAAAACGATCCGGCCAATGATTATGATATAGAACGTAACGTACATTATACCTATAATGTGACCATTAAAGGCATGAATGATCTGGTTGTAGAAGCAAAATCGGACAAGGCGAAAGAGGAGGAACCCGCTCCCGGAGTAGAGGGGCTGGTGTATGACGCACACCGGTCATTCAATTTTGACTGTCATTATGAACAGGGACTGATGCGTTTTAAGAAAGATGAACTTGCTATCTTCAATCCGGACGGTACTCTGAAAGATGATGCCATGATTTCTTTTGCCATACGCACACCGTTCTGTGATAAGATTATCTCTTATACGAAAGCGGAATTGGAACAGTTGAAGAATAACAATTATATTCCTTCTAAAGAAAAAAAGGCTGATACGAACTGGCTCAAATTCTATATCCATCCAAGCACTCTGGCCGACAATGGAAACGAGGATATGCAATATTTCTCCGATACGGGTGCTAATCTGCTTTCGCTGGAGCAGTTTCTTTACAGGCTGATGAATGAACCTGATTATGTATTCAATGCGGCTTCGGGACTTTGTAAAGTAACTGTTTATGCCAATGAATATTTCTACGAACAAAATCCTATGCAGGAGAACGCTCCCAAGGATAAAAATTTGTGGAAAACCTTTGCCAACTCCCCGGATCGTACGTTTGATTTGCTGGTGAACACGTCGCATGAAATTTCTCCTGACGGACAGTCACGTTATCATCAAGCTATTGTAACCATTCGGCAGATGTCCATAAAAACGGTGTTTGTCAACAGTCCTGACGGTATGCGCGTTTGGGGAGTGGAGAATGTGAATGAAACCCCTGATTTGGATTGGTCTGTAAGAGGTCCCAGTGAAGCGGATGCTTTTTATAATAAATACTATTCCAATGGTTGGGCAAACACATGGTCTTTGATGAGCAGACGTACGGGAGGATTAGATGAAACCGATAATATAATGCCTGATCCGATGTTGAGAGGAAAAGAGAAAACTTTATGGCAAGTTATGACAAAAGTCAATAATGCGAAGTTGACACTAAGTAAAGATCACACCAACCTGGCTATGAAGTATTATCATGCTACATACGCCTGCTTCACCCCGTTCCTGAGAAACAGGGACAACAACCGTGACGGACAGATGCAGGCAAATGAAATGCAATGGTATATTCCTTCTATTTGTGAAGCAAACATGTTGTATGTAGCAGAGCGGGTATTGCCGTTAAAGAGCAGGCTTGTTGGGCACGCTCCGTCGGATAATGCTACAGCATTATTTACCTCAAGAGCTTTCATGGGAAGTACCAACTTGACATTGAACAGCCCTAATGCCATTATCTTTGTAGAAGAATCGCATAGTATGACCCCTTTATATAATTTTGATTACCAGAAAACGGCAAGTCCCGGAGAAAGAACTCCTTTTTCGGATGTGAGACTGATCAGGGATTTGGGAATCTTGGAAACCTCGGAGGATCATAGTTATCATCTTGATGAAATAGGTAAGGAACTCAGCAAGACACTGATCAACAAATGGACAGAGCATGAGTATCTGATTTTCAGGGCTGACAATTTACCTGCTAATACTACCAGGGCCTCAAGAGCTATTTATGAACTTCCGGCACATAATGAGACTTCACAGATTAATACGATTTATCACAAAGGGTTCGAAGTTGCCCAATATATTGCGAATACGATAGACAAGCCGAAGGATTTGAAGAATCCTAACAGGAGCAGTGAATACTACTACGAAACCTGGACTACCTTGATGAGCGATATAGAGAAAGGAAACTCTCCGTGTGCTTATTATTATCAGAAACCGGATAAGAGGGATTTGGGGACATGGCGCTTGCCTAATGAGGCTGAACAAATGATAATGGCCGGCAGTTTGTTTGACTGGGATGACCGGGAGAAACCTAAAGTCTATGACTTTGGTGGTAATTTATCTTCTTTGAATATGAAAGATGGACAGGTAATCCATTCTCGGACAGGATTTTCTAAACGGGATATGAACGGAGGAAGATCATTTAGTGCCGGCTATCAGATGTATTTTGATGGTTATCTTAGATTCGTCACGACTGTGGACGCGCAGTGGGGAGGCGATAAAGACAGGCTTGTCAATGACAAAAAAGGATACGTGCGTTGCGTAAGGGATCTTGAATAAAGATTCTTTTACCTGTTGGACTTATGCCGAAGAAAAGATAGATATTTCTTTTTCTTCGGCATTTTTTTTATCTCAATGTTCGGGACATACTTTTACTCCTGTCGGCAATTTAACCTGCTTTTGGTTTATGTGTACTATCAAATAACTATTAGTCAGCCTCTCACTTTTTAACTGATGAGTATTGAAATTAGTTTTACAATTTTATTGATAAAGACTTGCCTTGTCATCACCTCATTCTTTGAATCGGTTCTTTCATTTGGTGCTTCAAATCCGTCCTTTTGGACTGAATATGATACTTTGTATAGATTAGAAGTGCTCTTATACCCCTTCTGAGAATATCTACGCAAATATTAGGTAGTTTCCGACAAATCATGTAAATTTGCGACAATTTAATAAGCTGATTTTTATGTCGTGTATACTGAATATTGAAACCTCTACCACTGTTTGCTCGGTAGCGGCAAGTCAAGACGGACAGACGATTTTTGTGAAAGAAGACTTGAAGGGCCCTTCACACGCCGTGTCGTTAGGAGTTTTTGTAGATGAAGCGTTGTCGTTCATTGATAGTCATGCCATACCGTTGGACGCCGTTGCGGTAAGCTGCGGACCGGGTTCGTACACCGGACTTCGGATAGGAGTGTCAATGGCAAAAGGTGTTTGTTACGGGCGGAATATCCCGTTGATCGCTATCCCTACACCGGAGGTTTTAAGTGTTCCTGTGTTGTTGCACCATGATTTGCCGGAAGACGCATTGCTCTGCCCGATGATTGACGCACGCCGCATGGAAGTATATGCAGCCGTTTATGACCGCGCCCTGAACGTGAAGCGGGCTATTGCCGCAGATATTGTGGACGAAAATTCCTATCTGGAATATCTGAATGAGCACCCGGTTTACTTTTTCGGAAACGGAGCCGCCAAATGCCGTGAGAAAATCACGCATCCCAACGCACATTTCATCGACGGCATTCACCCGTTGGCGAAGATGATGTTCCCGTTGGCAGAGAAAGCGGTGGCGACAGAAGATTATAAAGACGTGGCTTATTTCGAACCTTTCTACCTGAAAGAATTCGTAGCTTCCATGCCGAAGAAACTATTATAAGCCGTGTCCGTTATGAATAAATATACATTATCCATTAAAGATTTATCCAGTAAAGAGATGCAATACAATACCCAACAGAAAAGAATGCCGCTTCCCGAATATGGGCGGAGTATTCAGAACATGGTAGATTATGCGTTGACCATTCAAGATCGTGCAGAGCGTCAGCGTTGTGCCAACACCATTATCAATATAATGGGGAATATGTTTCCCCACCTGCGTGATGTACCCGATTTCAAGCATAAGTTGTGGGATCACCTCGCTATTATGTCCGGTTTTGAACTCGATATTGACTATCCTTACGAGATCATCCGCAAGGACAACCTCGTCACCCGTCCGGATCATATCCCTTACAACACTACCCGTATGCGTTACCGTCATTACGGACATACACTGGAAGTGCTGATTAAGAAAGCGATCGAGTTTCCCGAAGGAAACGAAAAACGCAACTTGATTGCTTTGATCTGCAACCACATGAAGAAAGACTACATGGCGTGGAACAAGGACACGGTGGACGATAAGAAAATAGCCGAAGACCTGTACGAACTTTCCGACGGAAAGCTCCAGATGACCGATGATATTGTCCGTCTAATGGCAGAACGTCTCAACCAGAATTACCGTCCGAAGACGAACTATACCAACAATCGTCAGAATAACCAGCGGAGAAACTACCGTCAGAATAACCAGGACAGATAATTCTCTTTTTTGGAATCGTAAACAATTAAAATTCAATCAATGGCTTCATTTGTAATCGAAGGAGGACATCGGCTAAGCGGGGAAATTCATCCGCAAGGCGCCAAAAACGAAGTTTTGCAGATAATCTGCGCCACGTTGCTGACTGCCGAAGAAGTGACGGTGGACAACATACCTGACATCTTGGATGTCAACAACCTGATCCAGCTGATGCGGGAAATGGGTGTGACGGTTTCAAAGAAAGGCATTGACTCATATAGCTTTAAAGCAGAAAACGTCGATCTGGCTTACCTGGAAAGCGACGAATTTCTGAAGAAATGTTCCAGCCTCCGTGGCTCAGTGATGTTGATCGGCCCAATGGTTGCCCGTTTCGGAAAAGCGTTAATATCGAAACCGGGCGGAGATAAAATCGGCCGACGCCGTCTGGATACTCACTTTTTGGGCATTCAGAACTTGGGTGCGGACTTCCGTTATGACGAAGGACGCGGCATTTACGAAATCACCGCCGACAGGTTGCAAGGCAATTATATGCTGCTGGACGAAGCCTCCGTCACCGGAACGGCGAACATTGTAATGGCAGCCGTACTAGCCAAAGGAACTACCACTATTTACAACGCTGCCTGCGAGCCTTACCTGCAACAACTGTGCCGGATGCTGAACCGCATGGGTGCCCGGATCAGCGGTATAGCTTCCAACCTTCTGACGATTGAAGGCGTGGAAGAACTGCACGGCACACAGCACACCGTATTGCCCGATATGATTGAAGTCGGTAGCTTTATTGGTATGGCAGCGATGACCAAAAGCGAAATAACCATTAAAAACGTCTCCTACGAAAATCTGGGCATTATTCCCGAGAGTTTCCGTCGTCTGGGCATTAAGCTCGAGCAGAGGGGAGACGATATTTACGTTCCCGCACAGGAGGTCTACGAGATAGAATCTTTCATTGACGGCTCTATCATGACGATAGCCGACGCACCGTGGCCGGGACTGACTCCCGACTTGCTCAGCGTAATGCTTGTCGTTGCCACGCAAGCCAAAGGGAGCGTGCTTATTCATCAGAAGATGTTCGAAAGCCGTCTGTTCTTTGTGGACAAACTGATCGACATGGGGGCGCAGATCATTCTTTGCGACCCGCATCGTGCCGTAGTTATCGGACATAACCATGGGTTCAAGTTGCGCGGCGCACGCCTCACCTCTCCGGATATCCGTGCCGGAATCGCCTTGTTGATCGCTGCCCTCTCCGCAC
>OHAT01003045.1_pt1 | contig 11633 bp, 12 predicted proteins | sample 1577141 | NCBI WGS metagenome assembly OHAT01 (sample SAMEA3541578, study PRJEB24748) | human gut metagenome | biome: human gut; feature: human-associated habitat; material: faeces | place: China | collected 2012
TTTTCACGGAAAATCCGCACAGAGCGTTGAGATATTTTCAATATCAAAACGCTCTGTGCGTGGCGCTGGATTTGACCTCTGTATCTCTTTAATTGTATTATTTACATAATTATTATTCTATATATAAAGATGGTTTCACGCAGCGCGCTGCGAACGGGGTGAGCCATGCACAGTAAAGAAATGTTGGAAAAGCGTATTTCCTATGAAAAAATGCTTGCCGAGATTTCTGAAATGGCCGTGCGCGTCAATGATATGGACGCCTTTCTGCAACAGGCCTTACAGCGCATGGGTGTAACGCTGCATGTCAGCCGCGTGTTCATGTTCGGCTATCAGCATGAAGACCGCACCTTCGCCTGCCGCTGCGGCTGGGACGACCCGGAACTGGGCGTCAGGCGCGGTTCCGGGGGCATTGTGCTGCACATTCCCGACGCCGCCGGGGAGCTGACCTCCGGCACGGTGCTCAATTATCCCGATACGGCGACCATGCCCTTCAAAAACTACAGGGACCATCTGCTCGCCTCAGGGGTGAAATCCACCCTGAACGTGCCGCTTTTCGTCTACGGAAGCATGTACGGCTTCATCGGCTTTGACGAACACAGATTCCACCGCCAGTGGCACGATTCCGACCTCTACATTCTGACCACGGCGGCCCAGATCCTGTCGCGGGCCATTGAAAACAAGATTTACGAGCGTGAGCTCGTCGAAAACAAAAATCTGCTGGAATCCATTTTCGGCAGCGTACAGGACGCCATCATCACGGTGGACGCCTCTCTGCGCATCATCACCGCCAACCGCGCGGCCGCCGGCATCTGCCACAGGAATATCGCGGCGGGCAAGCGCTTTGATCTCTGCGCCAGCGATTGCACCAGGGCCTGTCTCGCCTTGCTCAAGGAAACCCTGCAGACACAGCGCAGCCTGCGCGACTCGCAGATCTGCTGTTTCCGGGGCGGAGGCAGGGAACAGATGGCGGCGGTCAACTGTTCCCCCCTGCTTAACGGCGAAGGCGGCTTTCTGGGCGGGGTTCTGGTCATCCGCGACATCACCCGCCTGGCTCGCCTGGAAAACGCCCTGCGCGAACGACGCAACTACCAGGGCATCATCGGCCAAAGCGAGAAAATGCAGAAAGTCTATGACTTGCTGCACACGCTGGCGGACATGAACACCACGGTGCTGATCACCGGCGAATCGGGCACCGGCAAGGAGAAAATCGCCCACGCCCTGCACTACGGCGGGCGACGGGCCGGGCGGCCCTTCATCCGGGTCAACTGCTCGGCCCTGGCCGAGAGCCTGCTGGAAAGCGAATTGTTCGGCCATGCCAAAGGGGCTTTTACCGGCGCGGACCGGGAGAGTGTGGGGCGTTTTGAGGCCGCCCACGGCGGCACCATTCTGCTGGACGAAATCGGCGACATTTCGCCGCTGATCCAGCTCAAGCTGCTGCGGGTACTGGAAGAAAAGGAGATCGAACGCGTGGGCGAAGCCACGCCCCGCAAGGTGGATGTGCGCGTTCTGGCCGCCACCCACCGCGATCTCAAAAAAGCCATTGCCGAGGGAACCTTCCGCGAGGATCTCTACTACCGGCTCAACGTCATGAACATCCGCATTCCGCCGTTGCGCGATCGGGTGGAGGACATTCCCCTGCTGGCGGAGCATTTCCGCCTCAAATTCAACGGCCAGTACGCCAAGTCCATTGCCGGGGTGTCCACGGAGGTCATGGAGATCTTCATGGGCCATCCCTGGCCGGGCAATGTGCGCGAACTGGAACACGTCATTGAGCGGGCCTTTGTGCTCTGCGGCGGGGAAATGATCCGGCCCGAGCATATCGCCCTGGAGGCCGCCGCGCGCCCGGTCTGGCGGGAGGAAGCGGTCGCGGCGTCGCCCGCCGATGAAAAACAGCGTCTCCTGGTCGCGCTGGAAAAAGCCGCCTGGAATATCAGCAAGAGCGCCCGGCTGCTGGGCGTCAGTCGCTGGACCCTCTACCGCCGCCTGCTTCGCCATGGTCTGGAGCGGCCGGGCGAAGAACTGTAGCATTCGCACACTTTTGTTGCACCAAAAGTGTGCGGATTGCTACAGTCGCACAAGCATTGGTGCCGCGCTTTTTATCTTTATTTTATAATCCGCTAAAATAACTAAATAATTTTTCAGTTCCAGGCCATGCTCCTGGCATGCTCCTTGCTCTTCCCCGTGCAGAGCCCGGCTGGCGGCATCGGTCCGGATTTTTATTCGCCCGCCTGATTCCGGAGCTCGTATTTACAGGAAACTTCAGGAGGCTGGCATGAACAGAATCATCGTCAATTGGATGTACCCGCGCTCGCTCACCACGGTCTTTATGCGGGCCATCACCAACCGGGGGGATTTCCACACTATTTTTGAACCCACTCTGCCTTTATACTGGCGCAACAGAAACGAGCCCGGCGTGCAGTCGCATCAGGACTATGAGGGCTGGCCCGTGGTCTATGAGGAAATCATCCGGAAGATCTACGGCATCGCGGAACAGACGCCCACCTTCATCAAGGAATGCCCCTACCACGCCATCGACAACTACCTGGCCGACGAAAATTATCTGCGCCGCTGCACCCACATGTTCCAGATCCGCAACCCCAAGTATGTGGTTCTGTCTTTCTGGAAGGTCATCGGCTCGCAACGCTCCATGCGTATTGAGGACATAGGGCCTCTAGCCTCGGACAGGGTCTTCAACCGGCTCAGCGAGCTGGGCCTGCATGCCCTGGACAACGGTAAAACCCCGCTGGTCATTGACGGCGACGACTTCCAGAACGACCCGGCGGGCATCATGGCCGCCTGGTGCGAGGCCGTGGGCCTGGAATTCAAGCCCGAAACCCTGCGCTGGGTCCCGGAATGGCGTCCCGAATACGACCACTCTTAGGATTTTTACTACGATGTGAGCGGCAGCACCGGCATCCAGAAGAACATGGAGGCCTTCCTCTACGATGACAAGGTGGTGGACGCCATCTTCGAGGATCTGCCCATGCTCAAAATGCTCTACGAGCATTGCCTGCCGTACTACGAAAAGCTGCATCAGTATCGCCTGAAGCCCAAAAAAATCAGGGACAGTCTCTAAAAAGCGTCTTTTGTCCCCTGGACTGCGTCAACAGGCGGTTGCGGGCCAGGGCTGTACCATTAGAGTACTATCCCTGGCCTGCAACCGCCTGTTTCCTTGCCGGGAAACAAAATGCATCATTTTAGGGACTGCCCCTCGTCCGATCCGCTTACCTCGTTCCAGGAGGTGGAGCAGGGGGCGCAGAGCTTCTTCCCGCCATATTCCGTCCGGGCCCAGACCCGGCCGTGCCTGAACCATCAGGGGGAATGCCGTGGACACCAAGGAAGGACATCTGGAGATCATCAATGCGAGCAAGATCTACGATCCCGAGGGGGTCAATGTGCTCGCGGTGGACAATTGCAGTTTTGAGATCCGGGCCGGGGAATTTGTAGCCATTGTGGGGCCTTCGGGTTGCGGCAAAACCACGCTGCTGAACATGACCGCCGGTTTCGAGGACATCTCCAGGGGCGAGATCCGCATGGACGGCCAGGTCATTGCCGCGCCGGGCCGCAGGCCGCAGCCGGGCCCGGACCGGGTGGTGGTCTTTCAGGCCGGGGCCCTGTTCGACTGGATGACAGTGCGGCAGAACATCATGTTCGGCCCGCTGTCCACCGGCGCCATGAATGAGGCCCAGGCCAAAGCGCGGGCCATGGAGCTGATCCGCATGGCCGGGCTGAAAGGCTATGAGGACGCCTACCCCATCCGCATTTCATCGGGCATGAAGCGGCGCGTGGAAATTCTGCGGGCCCTGATCAATGAACCCAAGACCCTGCTGCTGGACGAGCCCTACCGGGCCATGGACGCCATCACCAAATCAGTGATGCACCAGTTTCTGCTGGATATGTTCGACCGGGTGCACAAGACCGTGCTTTTCATCACGCATGACCTGGATGAGGCCATCTATCTCTCGGACAAGGTGGGCATCATGACCACCCGGCCGGGCCGTTTCAAAAAATGGATTCATGTGGATCTGCCCCGGCCGCGTACTTTCGGCACCAAGAAGATGCCGGAATTTCTCGATTACAAACGCCAGACCATCGAAGCGGTGCGGGAGGAAGTCCGGAAATCCTTTGAGCGCGGCGAGCGCGAGGGCGCGTAACCTGCGGGAACAAGCGGAGGAAAAGCCATGTCGGATGCGGCTCAGGCGGCGGCGACGCCGGCCATCATGCGGGTTGACCATGTCAGCGTCAGCTTCGGCGATAGGAAAATTCTGGACGATCTGTCCTTCAGCATGGAAGAGGGAAACTTCACCTGCATCTGCGGCCCGTCGGGCTGCGGCAAAACCACCATCATGTCCGTACTGGCCGGTTATCTCGCGCCGCAGAGCGGCTCCTGCCTCTTCGACGGGCAGCCGGTCAGCGGGCCCAGCCCGGACCGCCTGGTCGTCTTTCAGGAAAATACGCTCTTCCAGTGGATGACCCTCTGGGACAATACCCTGTTCGGCCCGCGTATTCAGGGCAAAAACCTGAAAGAAGCCGGGGAAAAGGCCAGGGAGCTTATTCACCTTACCGGTCTGGACGGCTTTGAGGGCAAGTTCCCCGGCCAGCTTTCCGGCGGCATGCAGCGCCGGGCCGAGTTGATCCGGGCCCTGATCAACGAGCCCAGGATTTTGCTCATGGACGAGCCGTTCCGGGGCCTGGACGCCATGACCAGGGGCATGATGCAGGAATATTTTCTGCGGGTTTTTGAAAGCACGCGCATCAGCATGCTGCTGATCACCTCGGAGCTGGATGAGGCCGTGTTCATGGGCGATGTGCTCTATCTCTTGTCCACCATGCCCACGGCCATCAAGAAAAAAATGCGCGTGGACCTGCCCCGGCCGCGCCTGGTGGAGCACCAGACCTGCCCGGAATTCGCGGAGATTCAGGGCGAAGCCTTTGAGGTGTTGGAGTCCGAGGCGCTGAAATCCTTCGAGCATGTTCCCGGCGGGCGCTGAGCCCCGGGGAAGGGCGGTTGCAATCTGTCCGCTCCGGGCTTGGCGCGCCGCCTGCCCGGACGGCAAAATCTGACAAGCTGCGGCGTTGCGGAGGTAGCTATGAGCGGCACGCGTTTCAAGTTCAGGGTGGAAAACTGGATCACCCTGGCGACCCTGCTGATTATTTTTCTGGCCTGGTATGAAGTGACCCGCCGGGGCGTTGTGCCCAAAATTTTCATCCCCTCGCCCTATGATGTCTGGCAGGGCTTTGAGGAAACCATTTTCCAGGGCTACCATGGCCGGGGGCTTTTCTACCACTGCATGGTCAGCCTGGGCCGGGTGCTGCTGGGCTGGCTGGCCGCCTGCGTGGTCGCCATCCCCCTGGGCCTGGCCATGGGCCTGAGTTCCAAGGTGCGGGCCGTATTCGACTATCTCATCGAGTTCTACCGTCCGCTGCCGCCTCTGGCCTATTACACCCTGCTGGTGCTCTGGTTCGGCATCGGTGAATTTTCCAAGATTCTGCTGCTCTTCCTGGCGGCCATTCCGCCCCTGACCATCGGCGCGGTGGAAGGCGTCAAGGAGGTCAGCCCTTCGGTGATCCAGGCCGCGCGCTCCCTGGGCGCGGACAGCCGGCAGGTCTTCTGCAGGATCATTCTGCCCGCCACCACCCCGGCCATCATCACCTCCATGCGCATCAGCCTGGGCTTTACCTACACCGTGCTGGTGGCCGCCGAAATCGTGGCCGCCACGGAGGGCATCGGCTGGATGGTCTGGGACGCCAGCAAGTTCATGCGGTCGGACATCATTTTTGTGGGCATCATCACCATGGGCGTCACCGGCATCGGCCTGGACGCCTGCCTGCGCTTTGCGGCGAAGCATCTTCTGCGCTGGAAGCGGCAGTAGCGCCTGGTTCCCTGCCGAAAAACAAAATCCGTCTGTAGAGGTCACGCGGACATTCATGCACATAAACCTATCGGGAGTACTGCCATGAAGAAATTCATTTGCCTGGCGTTCCTGGCGCTGTTCGTTGTGTCGGCCGCTCAGCCGCTTCAAGCGGCGGACAAACCGGAAAAGGTGCGCATCGGCTATCTCTCCCTGGTCAATGGGCAGCTTCTTTCCAAGTACCTGCAACTGCATGAGAAAGAAATGGGCGTACCCGTGGAGTGGTTCCGCTTCAATTCCGGGCGGGACGTCAACACGGCCATGGCCTCCAAAAGCATCGACTTCGGCAATGTGGGCCTGCCCCCGGCCACGATCGGCCTGGCCGGAGGCATGAACTACTGGGGCATCATGAACGCCAATGTGCTGGGCGCGGTGGAATCCCTGGTGGTGCGCAAGGACATCAACAGTCTCAAGGACCTGGAGGGCAAGACCGTGGTGGCCCCCTTCGGCTCCACCACCCACTATCTGCTGATCAAAGCCCTGCGCGAGGCCGGGGTGGACATGGGCAAGGTCAAGATCATGGACATGGCCCCCGGCGAAGCCCTGGCCCCCTTTATCCGGGGCGACATCGACGCCGCCTATATCTGGGAGCCCGGCCTCGGCCTGGTGGTGCAAAACGGCGGCAAGATCCTGCTGACCAGCGAGCAGATGGCCGAAAAGGGGCATCTGACCTGGGATGTGATCAGCGTACAGCCGGAATTTGCCCGGAAGTATCCCGAACTGGTCACGAAGTTCATCAAAAGCGAACTGGCGGCCATGGAGTACTGGCGGGAGCACCCGGAAGAGGCGGCAAAAATCATTGCCAAGGAGCTGGGCGGCATTTCCGTGGGGGACGCCGAGCGCATGATGGCCGGGACCCGGCTCATCGGCCTGGACGAGCAGCTGAGTCCCGCTTTCCTGGGCACCAGCGCCCACAAGGGCCGGTCGGCCGGGGATATCATAAATGTGGCCGCCTTCCTGCTGGAACAGGGCCGTATCAAGAATGAGGTGCCGCGACAGAAGGCCGAGGACTTCCTGCATCCGGAATTCCTTGAGGCCCTGCGCGACGGACGGAATATAAAGTAAACCCTCCTCCGGACGCCGGAACGCGGCGGGCGGTTGCCGTCCCCGCGTCCCGGCGGGACAGGAGAGAGCGGAGCGCGAGGTTGTCATGCATTATGCCTTTCATGATTTTATCGGCAATATCGGCCTTGTCCTGTTGTTGGGAACCTATCTGCTGCTGCAAATGGGCAAAATCGACAGTACACGGCCGCTCTATTCTCTGCTCAATGCGCTGGCCGCGCTGCTGATCGGCGTTTCCCTGCTTTTCGCCTTCAATATGTCCGCTTTTCTGGTGGAGGCCTTCTGGTTCGTGATCAGCCTGTACGGCATCATCAACTGCCTGCGCCGTCGGTCGGCCCGACAGTAAAAAAAGAGCATATCACAGAAAAAACTTGACCCGCTTTCCATCCGCATGTATATTCCCGCCGTTGATTGATTGGGCGTACGTATTTCTTTTTTGCCAGAGACTTTGCATGGGTAAGGCTTCAAGCGGAAAGTGTACATCCCCGTAACGTTTGGAGTTTTACCATGGCTACTTCTATCTATGTCGGTAATCTGTCTTTTTCCAGCACCCAGGCCGGCCTTGAGAATCTTTTCTCCCAGTACGGCACGCCGCTGTCCGTGAATCTGATCATGGACCGCGTCACCGGTCGCCCGCGCGGCTTCGGTTTTGTGGAAATGGAAGAGGGCGACGCCCGCAATGCCATCGCCGGTCTCAACGGCGTGGAATTTGAAGGCCGCACCCTGCGCGTCAACGAAGCTGAAAAGCGTCCCGCGCCCCGCCGCTGGTAAGCCTGTTCCCAAAGTAATCTCAAAGGCCGTGGATTTTTTCCACGGCCTTTTCTTTGTTTTTGAGGGAGAATGCCGTTCAGCGCGGCAGCAGGGCGGGATATTTTTTGCTGCGCAGCCCCGCCAGCAGGGCCTCTGCCGGGGCCGCCCCGCCGGAGCACAGCACGGCGAGATAGAGCCCGGCCTTGCGGTCCGCGCTGACGACGCAGGCCGTGTCCACGCCCTGGACGTCCTTGCCCGCGAACAGCCAGCGCCCGTTCAGGCGGCGCGCGGGTTCAGGCACGCCCGTGGCCGCGCGCAGCAGGCCGGCCACATCGGCGGCGTCCGGCGGCCCGGCGGTTTTGCCCACCAGAATGCTCACCTGTGAACCGGCCTCGGCGTTGCGCAGGCTCAGCACCCAGGTTCCGCCCAGTCGGCGGGGCTCTTCAACCTGCCAGCCCGGCGGAATATCAAGTTCAAACCAGCCGAAGTCTTGTGCTGAAGCCGGTATGGCGGCCGACAGAAGCAGCAGCATGCCCGACAGGCGGAAGAAGGGGCGAATTTCGCGGAAAAGAGGAATCATGGAGGGCAGCACAGCATGCCCGGCTTGCGCTGTCAAGGACGGAAGCCGGGCGCGCGGCTGGACGCTCCCTGTTTCCGGCGTTATATTTCGGAAAAGCGGGCCGACGCCCCGCCATACCGCCATCCGGGCACGGAAGGCGGCAGCGTTAATTATATTATCCGGGATAAAAGGCATGCATATTCCCCGTAAAATACAAGTCATTGCCGTTCTGGCCATTCTGGCCGGGGCCGGGTTCCTGGCCTGGCACCTGTTCGGAGCGCGGCAGAGCGGCGATCTGACCCTGTACGGCAATGTGGATATCCGGCAGGTGGATCTGGGCTTTCGCGTGGGCGGGCGTATCGCCGCGGTGCTGGTGGATGAAGGCGATGCGGTGAGCGAGGGCCAGCCCCTGGCCCGGCTGGACGATGATCTGCTGCGCCAGCAGCGGGACCAGGCCGCCGCCAAACTGGCCGGGCAGAAGGCCGATCTGGCCCGCCTGGAACGCGGCTACCGCGTGGAGGAAATCGCTCAGGCCCGCGCCTCGGTGGTGGCTGCCACCGCCGTGGCGGAAAATGCGAGCATCAATCTGAAGCGCGTCGCGGCCATGCGCGCCTCCAATGCCATTTCCCAGAAGGAACTGGACAACGCCCGCGCGGCGGAGCGGGAGGCGGCGGCCAAGCTGCGTTCGGCCCAGGACCAGCTGGATATGCTTACCTCCGGCTACCGCGAGGAGGACGTGCTGGCCCAGCGCGCCGCCGTGGCCGCTGCGGACGCCGAACTGAACCACGCGGAAATCCAGGTGCGCGACGCGGTGCTCGCCGCGCCGCAGAAGGGCATTATTCTGACGCGCGCCCGCGAGGCCGGGGCCATTGTCCAGGCGGGACAGACCGTCTACACCCTCACCCTGACCAATCCGGTCTGGCTGCGGGCCTATGTGGACGAACCCAATCTGGGCAAGGTCAAGCCGGGCATGTCCGTGCGCGTGGCCGTGGACGCCGTTCCGGGCAAGACGTTCCCCGGCACGGTGGGCTTTATTTCGCCCACGGCCGAGTTCACCCCCAAGACCGTGGAAACCCGCGAAGTGCGCACGGCTCTGGTCTACCGTCTGCGTGTCCAGGTTGAGGATCCGGAAAACGTCATGCGCCAGGGCATGCCCGTGACCATTACCCTGGAGCCGGTGACGCCATGAGGCCCGCCGTCGGGGCCGCCACGCCGGAAAAGCCGGGGCCGGACGAGCCCGGCATCGCGGTGCGCCTGGAAGATCTGGGCATGAGTTTCGGCAAGGGCGCAACGGCGGTGGAAGCGCTCAAAGGCATCGACGCGCGTATTCCCGCCGGGCGGATCACCGGACTGGTGGGGCCTGACGCGGCGGGCAAGACCACCCTGATCCGCATTCTGGCCGGCCTGATGCAGCCCACCGGCGGCCGGGCTCTGGTGTTCGGCCGCCCGGCCATGGAGCTGGCCCGGCGCGAGCCCAACAGCATCGGCTACATGCCCCAGCGCTTCGGCCTGTATGAAGATCTCACGGTCATGGCGAATCTGCGCCTGCACGCCAGCCTGCGCGGGCTCACGGGCCAGACCCGGGACGAACTTTTTGCCAGGCTGCTGGGCTTTACCTCTTTGGGACCGTTCACCGAACGGCTGGCCGGGCGGCTTTCCGGCGGCATGAAGCAGAAGCTGGGCATTGCCTGCGCCCTGTTGGGCTCGCCGCGCCTGCTTTTGCTGGACGAGCCGGGCGTGGGCGTGGACCCGCAGTCGCGCCGTGAACTCTGGAGCATGGTGCAGGAACTGAGCCACGGCGGTATGACCGTGATCTGGTCCACCGCCTATCTGGACGAGGCCGCGCGCTGTCCCGGCGTGATCATGCTGGACGCGGGCAAGGTGCTTTTTGCCGGGCCGCCGGAGGATCTGACCCGACGGGCCGAGGGCAGGGTGTTTCTGCTGCGCGGCGCCGCGGACAAGCGGGGCCGGGAGCGCGGCGGGGGGCACCGCGAGGCCCTGGCCCGCTGGAGCATGCGCCCCGGCGTGGAGGACGCCCTGATTCAGGGCAGCCGTCTGCGTCTGGTGCTGGCCGCCGACGCGCCCGCCGCCCTGCGCGAGGAGGTGCTGGCCCAGGGCGGGGAACCCACGCCCCCGGATCTGGAAGACGCCTATATGAGCGCCGTGGGCGGCATCAACCAGAAGCCCTCGCCTTACGGCCGTATTGCCGTGAATCACGGCCACGGCCCCCGCGAATCCGGGGACGCGGCGCGGCCGCGCATCGCCGCCCGCAAGCTGACCAAAAAATTCGGGGACTTCACGGCAGCGCATGAAATCAGCTTTGAGGTGCGGGCCGGTGAGATCTTCGGCCTGCTGGGGCCCAACGGCGCGGGCAAGTCCACCACTTTCCGCATGCTCTGCGGCCTGTCCCGGCCCACTTCGGGCGACTGCGCGGTGGACGGCGTGGATCTGCTCAGCGCGGGCAGCGCCGCGCGTTCGCGCCTGGGCTATATGGCCCAGAAATTCTCGCTCTATCCCGACATCGCGGTGAAGGACAACATCAGCATTTTCGCGGATCTCTACGGCCTGGACAAAAAACGCCGGGACGAACTGCTGCCCGTGCTGGCCGAGGCCCTGGAGCTCAAGGATTTTCTGCGCAGCCGCACCGGGGCCCTGCCGCTGGGCCTGAAGCAACGCCTGGCGCTGCTCTGCGCCACCCTGCACGAACCGCCGGTACTTTTTTTGGACGAACCCACCTCCGGAGTGGACGCCCGCACCCGGCGCGACTTCTGGAAACACATCCTGGCCATGACCTCGGCCGGGGCCGCCGTGCTGGTGACCACCCACTTCATGGAAGAAGCCGAATACTGCGACCGTATCGCCCTGATCTACCGGGGGGCCATGATCAGCGTGGGCACGCCGGACGAACTCAAGGCCTCGGCCACGGGCCTCACCGACCCCACGCTGGAGGAAGCGTTTATCGCCAGCATTGAGCGCTATGACAAGGAGCATCCCCTGTAGCGCCGCAGGCGGATCCGGGTACAGAAAAGACGTGATGTGCATCCACGGCTTTCGCACTATGCCCTTCACGCTTTTTAGAGTGCTTTGATATTGAAAATATATCAACGCGCAAGTGCCATATCGTAGTATATTGCCGCTTCCAGTAAAAGGCTGTTCCTCATGGAGCGGCCTTTTCCAGTCTCCGGGATACCTCCTCTCTCCCTCACGGCGGGGCATCTCCCGACCGCGTGAGGAGCCGGGCATCCGGGTGGTCTTCGTGATAAAACTATAAAACTAATTTTTTAGTTGACAATTAAAAACTAGTTTTATAGTTTTTTCTTGACAGCAGCCGGACGGCTTCCCTATGACAG
>OHAT01003046.1_pt1 | contig 11632 bp, 14 predicted proteins | sample 1577141 | NCBI WGS metagenome assembly OHAT01 (sample SAMEA3541578, study PRJEB24748) | human gut metagenome | biome: human gut; feature: human-associated habitat; material: faeces | place: China | collected 2012
GCCACGGTATTGGAACAGTTGACCATACTCAGCACCAGAATATAGTTGCGGATGCCCACACTGCCGTCGGAGCGCTCATAGCCCATAAAACTTCTGCTCATACCGCTGCCCTCGCTTTCTTTCGGAATTCTTCGGCATAACGGTTGCACAACTCCTCCGTGATGTCCTGGAGATTATGGGTATGAACCCAGGCACCCTTGGCGATGGCCTGAGAGGCCCGGCCAATGGGCACGCCGTACTTATACACCAGTTCACCTGCCGCTATGTCCCGCAGTGCGATCTTATGGCCCAGAGCGATATCCTCCAACGCCGTTAGGGTCTCCCCTGCAGCGTCGATGGCGGTTCCAGCCTTCACGGGTTGGGAAACCACTGCGACGATATCTTTCGGGTCGCATCTCAATGCCTTCACACACATATCGATAGCCCCTTTCCCGGATTTACTCGTTAACTTTAGCCATGATGTCGTTCCAGATGTCACCGTACTCAGATGCGATCTGGGGCCACACGTTGGCACGGACGTAATCGGCATAGGCGTCTACGACATCCTGAGAGGGAACATATACCTCAACGCCCTTCTCAGTGAACAGGTCGACATACTTGGTCTCGTTGTCTTTGGCCAGCTGATAGGCCTCGGCTTCCCACTCCTTTGCCAATTTAGTTACGGTCTCCTGTTCATCGGCAGACAGGCTGTTCCAGGTATCCAGGCTCATATACAGCCAGTGGTTTTCCATGTGGGTCCGCAGGCAGTAGATATACTTCGCCAGCTCACCGTAATCAGACCAGTACTGCTCAGCGCCACCGCCGCAGGCACCGTCAACGACGCCGGTCTGCAAAGAGGTGAAAGTATCAGAGGTAGGCAGCGGAGTAGTCTGGAAGCCAATAGCGGAAGCAAAGGACTCAAAGGACTTCATCTGGGGAACACGAATCTTCACGCCCTTGTTGGCGGCGGGATCCTCGATGTTAGAGGCGGGCTTGGTAGTCATGATAGCACCGAAGTACTTAGGCATGACAGCCAGCAGATGGATGTTCTGCTTTTCCAAGCTCTCACGAACATAGTTGGTGATGATACCGTCATCGGAATTGTAGAATTCATAGGCATCATCCCAGTTGTTTACCAGATAGGGCGCGATCTGCACAGACAAGGTGGGATCCACACCATTGGACATAGAACCCAGCATCAGTTGCACCTCATCCAGGCCAACGGCCTCCTGCACCACGGTGTAGTCACCCAACTGGTTATTGGGATACATATCGATCTGCAGGCCGTCCAGATTTTCCATCAGGCTGTCGGCGAACTTGTTAGCCATGATATCATTGTCGGTGCCTTCCGCGCGAGTGTGGCTAAACTTCCAAACACGGCTGGAAACCGTGCCGGAGCCATTGCCTCCGTTGGAGGATGTTGAGTCATCTTTCTTGCCGCCGCAGCCGGACAGCATAGTTGCCAACATCAGGGTCGCTAACAAAGCGCTCAAGATTTTCTTCTTCATGCTAAGTTTCCTCCGTTTACACATATTTTTCTTTTATCTCACTGACACTCATGCCTTCAAGCCCCAGACACTTCAGATTGCGGCCAGCCGCTCTGAAGTCCTGTCCCAGAAGTCTGTTCGCCAGTTCGATCACACTGGTCATCACTGGAGTCTCCACTCCAGCCAGCTGGCCGAATGCCTCCAAGGGCACCAGACCGCTGGGCGTGTCCTCTGTCAAGAAGCGGTTTTGAAGAGAGGGCACTGATTTGATATTTGCGTAGGCAGCGTTGTTCTGAAGCATCTCATAAAGACTATCTCCCGTCACGCCATACGTATCGGTCAACCACTGGGTCAGGCTCACCGCCTGGATACCATAAGCGGCGGCTACTGCCACACGCTCCCGGTCCGCCGCTTCCACTACCTCTGCCACTGCAGGAGTAATACCCGAGCGGTAGTAGAGGAAACTCTCTCCCGCCTCGATGCGGCCCGCGTTTAGCACCACGGGCGCCGGATGGAGCATGGCTCCCGTATTATTGAAACCGATCTGCAGTGGGCCCTGGGCCTGATACAGGTCTGGAATGATCTCATGCAGCAGGTTCATCACCCGGACTCCGGCTTCGCTGGGCAGCACCGCCGTGGCCATCTTCAGCTTTAGGGCTGATACTGTCACTTCACCAGGCTTTGACGCCCGGCAGGCGTAGATTAAGTCCTGAGTCTCCGCCACAGGGTTATCCTTACCTGCCGCCCGCAGAACATTGCGGACTACGATACCGCCTCCAGTCTGGCCCGGGCACAGGAGCACGATCTGCTCCTCCGTCAGGAGAGGCGCCAATTCCTTCGCCAGGGAGATATGCTGGTCAGTAGTAGTTGTTACGATCACGATCTCTCTGCCCTTTAAGGCTTCGCCCAGAGAGTCGGTGATCAAGCTGATGCTTACTGTGCCCTCTAGTTTGCCGGAAAGGGTGATCTCCCGCCTGCTTTGCAGAGCTTGTACCTTTTCCCGGTCAATGTCGTATAGGCTGACATCCTGCCCCAACAGTGTCAAATGCCCTGCCAGTGCCTGACCGCCGTTACCCGCACCTAGGACGGCAAGCTTATGTACCGCCATGTTTCACGATCACTCCTTTTTATCTCTTTTGTCAAACTGTCCTACAGCTATTTTTAAATAGACACACATAGTACTGTTTTCAACCCAACTGCCCTATGGTATCTTCAGTAGAGCCTCTATCCACTTTTTGACGTTTCTTGCCGACTTGTCAAGCTGTCCTACAGCTTGATGACTGATATCATTATTTTAGCAAGGTGGTAGTAAATGTCAATGCTTTTTTTGCAATTCTCCAATTTCAGTAACCACAACAAATTTTATTTCACATTTTTATATAAAACATTGAGCGCAAGTGAACTCCATAGAAAGCACATCGGGACCCTGTTATATGGAATTAACGGTGTCTTATCGCCCCCTCAGGTGACCCGCATAAGCATCTTTCCGCGTCTGCCGGCAATTTTATGGACGGATCTCTTCCTCCGTACCTGGCTCCTTCTTATCCCGGAGCTTGCGGAATAGATGTCTCTTGATGATCTCCTCAGCCTTTTGCGTATCGTGGGCTTCAAAGGCATCGATGAGCCGTTTGTGGTCCATGTGGCCCTCATAATACAGCTCGGAGTTCTTATCAGCGCTGGAGAACTCGTTGCGTTCCTCCATCAACGGTTGGGTAAGGGAGTTATACAGAGCTGAAAGGACCTCATTTTTCAGCATCCCCACGATATAGGCATGAAATTCGATTCCGCAGTGATCTAACCCGTGGTGATCCTTCTTCCCCTCGCAGACCATCATCTGCTGGAAGTTCTCACGCAGATGGGCGATATCCTCCGGTGTACAGATCTGGCAGGCCACTCGAGTGGTATAAGACTCGATGATATACCGGCACTGGAGCACATCATCTAAGTACTCTGTACTGCTGAGCATATCAGCCAGGCGTCCATCACGTATTTTTTGCAGCGCATTGGGCGCCACAAAGGTCCCTTGGCCGCTGTGGGCCTCTACAATGCCAGCCATCTGCAAAGATTTGATGGCCTCCCGGATAGAGCCGCGGCTCACATGGAAAAGCTCAGCTAACTTCATCTCACTTTGGATGCGGTCGCCTTCTTTCCAAGCTCCCTGCTCAATCTGGTCACGAATCTGCGCGGAAACATTTTCATAAACTCGGTTCTTCTGTACTGGAACGATCATATCATGTCCACACTTTCATATGTGATAGGTCTAACTATATTATAACATATCCTATTCCATACCATTTGTCAAGCTGTCTTACATTTGAACTGTATTAAGTAGTGCCTTTTAAGCTAATCGCTGTTGGACAAAGTACAGGAGCTTTCTGGAGCGTTCCGGCATCTCCAACCAGACAGATATCGTCATGGCCATCCTGCTCTCGGTGCTGATCCTGGAAGCGACCCGGCGGTGTGTGGCTAAGGAACTGAGTATTATCTCTATTATCTTCCTGCTCTATGGATATTTCGGCTATCTGATGCCCGGTGTATTCCGCATCCGCGGCGGTTCTATTGCCCGGCTGGTGAATCACATCTACATGATTCCGGAGGGGATCTTCGGTACCTGCCTGGGGACCTCTGCCAACTATATTGTTCTGTTTGTTATTTTTGGCGTGTTTCTGGAAAAGAGCGGTCTGGGAAGTCTGATCCAGGACATTGCCATTGGCCTGACTGGCCGGTATGCCGGCGGTCCCGCTAAGGTTGCCGTGCTCTCCAGTGCGCTGTTTGGCACCGTCAGCGGCAGCGCGGCAGCCAACGTGGTGACCACGGGCGCTTTCACCATTCCGCTGGGATGGTCTCGGTTTCAAGGCTCTTCTGTGTCAGGTGGCTTCATTCCGGATATTTTGTTTCCCAGCCCGACCGCGCTGACTTTTGGGAAAAGAGGAACAAACAATATACAGCTTTGCCTTGTAATCATTTTTTCGCCATCTAACAGTACAACAATTTGTCGGGCGGCTTTCACAATTTGAAAGTCTTCTTTTGCAGCAACCACATTTGCGGAAACAGCACTATAATCTTCACCTGAGAAATCAGAAAACAGCAAATTATTAATACTCCCTGTTCTGCACTCTTTTAAACGAAGATGTAAAATACTATCAATAGATCCTCTTGGAGTTCTCCGCATTTCAACGTTTGTTCGCATTGAAGCTGTTCTCACATAATATGATCGGCTTTCAAACGCTGCTAGAGTCTTCGATCCCGCAAAAAGATACCTCTCTTTAGAGTTTCCTTTCAAAAAAGTATGATAAATCGCTGTAACCAACGTTGTCTTTCCACTGCCAGTAGCTCCTATGATAACAAAAAATCTCGACTTCTCTGTTGCCGTGAGCGGATATGTATCTTCAGCCGTAAGTTCTCTACCTGTCGGCAACGAATCAATCATATTGGTCACCACTATATTCTGTAAAATGAATATCGGACAAATGTATAAACGCAAGCACAGTTCATCCCTCCTGACTCTCCCACTACCTATTTCTTTATTGAATATTATAAGCCTTGGTGGATCAGTAGCTCTTATCAGTTCGCTACTAACGCAAAAGCCGCATGATCATTCTCGCACGGCTGGTATTATAGGAAAAAGTGGCTCTTCAGGCACCTCTGTGGGTAGGAAATGCCACTTTATCCTGTGATTAAGCGGATTTCACCGCTTCAGGTTTTCGGTTCGGAAGTGGTACCCTGATATTTGAGCATACCAGATACACCATATCCATCATGTTCTGGATATTCCGGAAGCCATAGGCATTGCGGATGATCAGCTTGATCTTGTTGTTTGTTGCTTCGATCCTTGCATTGCTCAGGCCAAGCCTGATCGTGTTCAGAATGTGTCCCTTGTGTCTGCGGATCTTCTTGTAAAGCTCTTTGAAAGCCGGGATCCTGCTATGGCTCGCCCAGAAGAGCCAGTGCTTCAGATCTTCCTCTGCCTGATCCACGTCAGTGGACTTCAGAAGCAGCCGCAGCGATTCCTTCAGTCGATAGGCTCGGAACAGCTGTGGGTCATTTGCCTGGATTATATTCAACCGGATCTTCTGGTTCTCGGTGAGATGTTCCGGCACCTTGCCAAGTGAATAAACAGCGCCTTTGATCTCGGATGCAGCCTTACGGGCGTCATGGACCATGGCAGCATTTCTATCATCTGCCCTGGGCTTGCCGCGCTTCTGTGGATGGTCATTGACAAGCTTCATTGCCTTTTCGTGGGCAGCATGCCAGCGTTCCTTGCGAACAGCATCCAGCGCTTCCATTGCCCACTCAATGACATGGAAGGGATCGACACAGCGCTCACAGTCTGGTGTGAATTTATTGACACACTCCGTGATCCAGCGGGCGCCGTCACCGGTGACAACCTTTATACTGGCCAGCTGTTCATCGGTAAGAGCCTTGTAGAACTGCTCCAGGACAGATTTTCCATGACCGTTGCCAACCCATACAACAGTGTTGGTATCGTGGTTTACAACAACAGTGATGTACTTGTGGCCTTTGCGGTAGCTGGTCTCATCGATGCCGATGTTAACCAATCCATCCAGACGCTTTGCACGCTCTGGTTCGAGATCGTGAAGGCTCCTGGAAATGCAGCTGCCTACTGTCTGCCAGTCGATACGCATGTAGTTTGCCACGGCGCTTCTGGACAGGTATTCGGCCAGCCAGGTAACAGTAAGATCAAAGTCTCTGGTAAAGCTGCTTCCCGGGTATGCCCATGGAACAGCCGCTGTTACAACACCATGCTCCGGGCAATGTATCCGATGGGTATCCGCTTCAATTTCAACGAGGATCCCGCCGAAGTCCAGACCGCGCCATACTTTCCTGTTCTTCACCGGGCGGTCATAGCCAGGGTAGCGTCTGCCGCAGAAAGGGCAGTCATCCCTGTGCCATGCACTGGGACGGGCCTTGATCCTGAGGTGAACGACACCACCTTATCCGAGTAAAAATCGTGGGATTCTACAACGGTGTTCTTGACATTGAGCAGTTTCTTGCATAATGTATTAGCTGAAGCCATCTTGAGTTTTTCCTGTATCGTTGATGTTTGGACGCTGATACTTTACAGGAGCCAAGGTGGCTTTTTCAATATGTAATTGTAGTCAGAGGCTGGGGATGTTTACCCACAATCATGCCCGAAGCCTCTATATTCTTCAGATTTACTCGGATAATTATTCTTCTCAGATAAATCCTCTACAACCAAGCCGAGGCTACCGCCGAAGTCTATACCCATGATTCCCGGCTGCTGGAGAAATTGCGACGGCTGGCGGAGAAATACCCGGACCAGATCGTGAAAAAGGACCGCCAAACCTTTCTCGTTCCCAAACGCTGCGTGTCTGTCCGGGAACCGTACAGCGCCGAGCGTCGTAAGGCTGCCAGTGAACGAGCCAAGGCTGCCGGGTACAGGCCGCCTAAAAAGTAATGAATCGGCTACCAAAAGGTGTCAGATTGTGTTATAATATTTTCAATATATGTGTAACCGGGGGTATGCTTATGGACAATCAGAATAAAACAAGCAATCCATCAGATTTAAGCAATGGTTTTACTTCTAAAGATGTTATAAAAATCATCATAGCCGTAACAGTTTCTTTGATTTCTTTGGCATTTGCTTTGCTAATCTGCTTTGTAATATACAGCAATGGCCTTACAGCAGAAAGCATTCTATCCATGCTTTTGGCGTTTTTTTCAATTTTTATCTCTATTTTCTTTTACTTCAAAGCAGATGAGACAAGTAGCAGATTTTATGACAGCTCATATGAGTTCATGAAAGAGCAATCAGAATTGCTTGGACGGATAGAAGAACGCTTTGGCGAAAAGTTTGAAAATCTATTTTCTCGTATAGATCATTTGGATTCTGGACAGGCAGAAAAAGAGACTGAACTTCATGGAAAAACAGATGAAATTTCTGATATTACTGAAAATTTAATATCAACCCTTGATGCGCATGCGAAGTCAGGAAAAACGGAAGAGTTATTAGCAGAGCTTCAAAAATATCGTTCTGAATTAGCTGAAAAAAGCTCGGAATACAATCTCCTAGTCGAAAACCTTCAAGAGATGCGCCAAGAGGCGCAGGAAGCATCGCATTATGTTAAAACATTGCAGACTATTTTGCCAAACAGCGTTTCAGAAGATATGTTACGCTTTTTTGCAGAACTTAGTAATAAAGAATTAAGTTACCTTTTGCGATGCGGTGGGAGGATTCAGAGTTCTAACCGCGCATATCGTTTAGCTAGATCGTATGGACTGTGTAACGAAAAAGGACAGCTATCCTCCGAATTGAAAAAGGCTTTGGACACAGTACGGCACAAAAACTATTATTTCTATTAATTCAAATCATAAAAGGGTGACCTTTAGAGGTCATCCTTTTTTTATTTTGAAAACTAGAGATGAGAGTGAAAATCATGGCTGATAAGCCCACCAATCGATAAGGTACAATTGCCATTTGTCTGTTTTGGTGTCCCATCATGCTGCATCCCTCCTATAACTATTTTACCACAGAAAGGATTTGCGCGCCACTTTGTCAACAGGTCCCTTATTGTACCTTATCGCGGAGATTCCTGTGGGCGAGCAGTGGAAAGATACGAAAAATGGCGAAACAATTCGATCGTTTTTCGTACAGGCCTGTTGCCGAAAAACGGATTCTGAAAAAATTACACATTGGAAAAAAACGGAAAATCCCAAATGTACTGTTATACCAAAAACGACTTTTGCCAAAAGTGCAGTTGCGGAAAATACGAAAAATACGAAAATGCCTGGTGCCAAAACCCTGGTCTATCAAGGGTTTTAGAGGATGAGCCAAATTGAACACTACCTCGCATCGGTACGACACCTTATTCCGCTTTTTTCCGCTTCCGGCGCTGTGCAGGAGAAAAAAGGACTCCCACAGCCGTTGCGGTCAAGGGACTCCGTCGGTTTGAGCGCAAACTTGAGCGCCGTGCCTCTTGAACCGCATTCTTCCGTAACTGTAATTTATCCTGGGATAACTTTTATGACTGATTTTAGCACAGTCAATAGCATTTGTCATCAGCGATAGACAAAAAAACAACCCCTCTGAAACCAGCAATTTCAGAGGGGGATTATATTCGTACAAGCTCAACGCACAAACACTCCATGGGCTGTGCGAGGCGGAGAGAGGAACTGTTTTTCGGAATCGGTTCCGGCGTGTAGGGCGGCGAGGGTCCTTACAATAAAAGTATAGGGCCGGAAGAGGCGACAGTACGGAACAAAGAGGACCTTTCCGGGACGGCGGGCCGTCGGGCATCGCCGCCGGGGTCGTAGCGATACCTATGGGTATCCGAGACTGTCTGCTCACCGGGCCGCGCACAGAGCGTCACCGAAGAAAAGTCATACAGGGCGGGGCCAAGGCTGCCGCCTGATCGCGGTGGAACGGGTGCGCGGCGGAATATTCCGGCTCGGGTTTTGCGATCGGAGGTTTGCGTATTTGAAACAGGACTACATTTGCGCCGGGGCGCTGACGGAGGAATCTCTGACCGGGGCGGTGTCGGACTTTTTGTACCGGGTCCGTCCCCACAGAGAGCGGCTGTGGGACTACTACGAGGGTCAGCAGCCCGTGCCCAAGGGCGAGGCCGTCCGGGGACGGCCCAACAATCTGCTGCGGGTGCCCTTCCCTCGCTACATCACAGAGGTGCAGACCGGGTATTTCCTCGGCGTGCCCCCTACCCTTTCCTATGAGCGCCCGGAGGAGGGGCGGATCTATGCCAATCTGCCCATGGATCACCTGCTCTTTGACATCGGCCGGGACATGAGCATCTGCGGCGAGGGCTTCGCACTGGTGTGGCTGGAACAGTCCGGCGTGCGGGTGTGCCGGTGCGACCCCCTCACCTGCTTCGGCATCCGCGGCGGCGAGGCCGGTGAGCCGCTCCGTGCCGCCGTCCGGCTGTTCAAGCGTCCGGATGACACCGTATGCGGGATGCTCTACGAGGAGGAGCGGGTCACGCCCTTCACATGGGACGGCCAGCGGGTGGCTCTGGGCGTGCCGGAGGAAAATCTGCCGGGGCATCTGGCGCTGGTGCCCTTCAACAACAACTGCCAGACCTGCGGCGATTTCGAGATGGTGACGGGCCTGCTGGACGCATACAACCTGCTGCTCTCCGGGGCCATGGACGATATGCAGTCGGTGGCCAACGCCTTCCTCGCCCTGTACGGGATGCAGGGAACGACCCAAGGGGACATCGACGAGGCCAACCGCACCCGCATCCTCTCTCTGGCGGAGGGGGGCCGGGCGGAATTCGTGGTGAAGAATCTGAACCACGAGGCCCTTGCCCAGCTGGAGAGCAATCTGCGCCGCAGTATTCTGGAACTGAGCATGACGCCGGATCTCTCCGACGAGCGCTTCGCCGGGAACGCCTCCGGCGTGGCGATGCAGTACAAGCTGTGGGGCATCGAGCAGGTGCGCCTTGCCAAGGAGCGCAGCTTTCTGGACGGCCTGCACCGGCTGCTGACGGCGCTTTCCGGCGGCTTTGCCCTGCTGGGGACGCCGGTGGCGCTGGAACAGGGGCAGGTCACGTTTTACAAGAATCTGCCGCAGGATCACACGGCGCTGGCAGGAACGCTGCTGTCCCTCTCTCCCCTGCTGTCCAAGCGCACCATTCTGGAACAGCTGCCGTGGGTGAAGGACGCGGAGGAGGAACTGCGGCGCAAGGCCGAGGAAACCATGGAGACGGAGGAGTAATATATGAACGAAGAAGAAAAGCAGGAACTGGAAACTCTGCGGGCGGAAAAGCTCCGCCGGGAGCAGGTGGAGCGGGCCAGAGCCGCCTTGGAGCGGGGTGGCGTGCCCCAGTCCTTCGCACCGCTGCTGGCGGGGGGCGACGACGGCGACACGGACCGCCGGACGGAGGAATTCCGCGCGGCGTATCAGGCGTCACTGGCGGAGGACGTGAAAAGCCGTCTGCCCGCCTCCGCGCCGGTGGTGACGGCTCCCCTGCCCCAGCGTCCCAGACGGGGCATTCGGCGGCTGAGATAGGAGACGGGCTATGAATATTCAGGGAACATATACGAACAAGGGCCTTGCGCTGACGGCGAAAACCGCCGCGGGCGCCTGTCTGCGGGTGAGCCGCGTGGTGGGCGGCAGCGGACATACCACAGACGTCCTCAATGCCGCGGCGCTGCCGGAGATCCGGCAGACACTAACGGTGGGCGAGGCTTGCTGTACCGGGGACACCGCCGTTCTGCCCGTAACTGGCAGCGATAGAACTGGAGACCTCATACACGCTGACGGAGCTGGGCGTCTACGCGGAAGATCCCGATGAGGGGGAAATTCTCTACTGCGTCTACCGGCTGGACGAGCCGGTGACCATTCAGGCCGGAAGCGACACGGTGCTGCGGTTTTATCTGCGCCAGACCGTTAGCAAGGACGGCGGCGCACGAGTGCGCTGCTCCCCTGCCGGTCTCATCACCGAAAGCGACTGCGGCCCGGTGCGAAAGATGGTGCTGGCTACCGGTGCGCCCCAACGCTATGTCACCATGCCAGCGTCGGAGCTGCAAGATTATCTCGACGCCCTCCCCCGCCTGCTGACTGAAAATCATATCATCACCCTCAGCGGAACGTGTTCGCAGGCCGTTTATATGAAAGGCTTCTACGGCTGCGGCAGTCTCACGCTCCGCGCGGACAACTTAGGCGATTGCGTGTTTACAAGGGGCGTTTTCGTAGAGAATTGCGGCGTGCCGGTGACTGTGGAAAAGCTGAAGTGGGTGATTGGATCGGGTGCGCCGAAAAACGAAAGCTGCATCGTCTGTTCCTCCGGCGAGGTCATGGCGTTAGAGTGTTCCTTTATCGGCTATATACCTCAGGACGGAAAGCGGGGCGGGCGCGGCGTGACAACGATCAACCACGCTTTTTTGCAGTTGTATGATTGTGAAATTCAAGATTTTGAGATCGCGGCAAACTGTTTTCGATTCGGTCAGATCGACATAACCGGAGGCGGCAAAACGTTGAACTACAGCGGCAACGAAACGGGCGTGTATACCCATTGCGGAGGCTTGGTGATGCTGGGGGACATGGTTCCGGCTACGCTGGGCGCTCCGGCCAACTATAAAAACTCCGGCGGCACGATCATCCAAGCCGGCAAATTGATATGAGGTGAAGCGACATGACCTTGTATGTGTATAAAATCGGGACGGATACA
>OHAT01003049.1_pt1 | contig 11623 bp, 9 predicted proteins | sample 1577141 | NCBI WGS metagenome assembly OHAT01 (sample SAMEA3541578, study PRJEB24748) | human gut metagenome | biome: human gut; feature: human-associated habitat; material: faeces | place: China | collected 2012
AGTATCGCCGCAGCGTTCCCCGGGAGCCTATGAACGCCTACGAGCGCCATGTGATCCACACGGCTTTGCAGAAGGTTCCCGGTGTCACCACCTATTCCACGGGTGTGGACCCCAATCGTCGGGTCATCGTGGCCTACGATCGGGAGAAAAAGTAAACCGAACCAACGCTCCGTCTTTCAGGCGGAGCGTTGTCCTATTTTTCCGGATTTCTTTCAACATTGTGAAAAAGTCGGTGAGTTTTTTCAGAAACTCAATGAAAAAACGGCCGTTTTCCGCTGTTTGCCTTGACAATATTCAAAAACCGTGATACAGTGACCGGGTGAAAGGCTGTGACAGGGAAGTCCTGCTGGATCCGGTTTCAGAGAAGGAGCGGTTGGTGCAAGCTCCTCCGGAAAGCATCGGATGGCGCCCTGGAGCCGCGGAGCGGAAATGCTTCGCCGGACCCCGCCGTTACCGGGAACGAAGTGCCCCGCCTCCAACGGGGAATTCAGGTGGAACCACGGACAATGCTTTGTTCGCCCTGAGCCGAATACCGGCTCAGGGCGTTTTTTGCTGCGCAAAAACGCAAGGATTTGAGCCGCGCCCCTCGCCGCCAACGCGGCGATCGGGGCGCATGGCGTCAAAATTGCGTACACGCAATTTTGAAAACGCTCCGGGCCACCAAACGAAAAGGAGAAGAAACCATGAAAAACACCGAAAAGACGATGGACAAGATCGTTGCCCTGTGCAAGAACCGTGGCTTTGTGTTCCCCGGCAGCGAGATCTACGGCGGCCTTGCCAACACCTGGGACTATGGCCCGCTCGGCGCGGAGCTGAAGAAGAACATCAAGAACGCCTGGTGGAAGAAGTTCGTGCAGGAGAATCCCTACAACGTCGGCCTCGACGCGGCGATCCTGATGAATCCCCAGACCTGGGTGGCGAGCGGCCATCTGAGCGGCTTCTCCGATCCTCTGATGGACTGCCGCGAGTGCCACGAGCGCTTCCGCGCCGACAAGGTCATCGAGGACTGGTGCGCCGAGACCGGCTTCGAGCTTCCCAAGCCCATCGACGCCTTCTCCCAGCAGGAGATGAAGGACTTTGTCGAAGAGCACAACATCCCCTGCCCCACCTGCGGCAAGCACAACTTCACCGATATCCGCCAGTTCAACCTCATGTTCAAGACGTTCCAGGGCGTGACCGAGGACGCAAAGAACACCGTCTACCTCCGCCCCGAGACCGCGCAGGGCATCTTCGTCAACTTCAATAACGTCCAGCGCACCACGCGCAAAAAGCTCCCGTTCGGCATCGGCCAGATCGGCAAGTCCTTCCGCAACGAGATCACGCCGGGCAACTTCATCTTCCGCGTGCGCGAGTTCGAGCAGATGGAGCTCGAGTTCTTCTGCAAGCCGGGCACCGACCTTGAGTGGTTCAACTACTGGCGCACGTTCTGCCACAACTGGCTGCTCTCCATCGGCCTGAAGGACGAGAACCTCCGCCTGCGCGACCACGATCCCGAGGAACTGTGCTTCTACTCCAAGGCAACGACGGACTTCGAGTTCCTCTTCCCGTTCGGCTGGGGCGAGCTCTGGGGCGTTGCCGACCGCACGGACTACGACCTCACGCAGCATCAGAACACCAGCGGCGTGAAGATGGTCTATCGCGAGGGCGAGGGCAAGGACATGGTCGAATACGTCCCCTACGTCATCGAGCCGTCGCTCGGCGTGGAGCGCAGCGTGCTCGCGGTCCTGTGCGACGCCTACGATGAAGAGGTCGTCGGCCAGGACAAGAAGGGCAACGACGATGTGCGCGTCGTGCTGCACTTCCACCCCGCACTCGCCCCCTTCAAGGCCGCGATCCTGCCGCTTTCCAAGAAGGACGTGCTCGCCGGTCCCGCGATGGAGCTCTACAACGAGCTTTCCAAGGAATTCATGGTCGACTACGACGAGACCGGCTCGATCGGCAAGCGCTACCGCCGCGAGGACGAGATCGGCACGCCGTACTGCATCACGTTCGACTTCGACACCGTCGGCGACGAGGCCAACGGCATCGCGGCCGACCACTGCGTCACCATCCGCGAGCGCGACAGCATGGAGCAGGTCCGTATCCCCATCGATCAGGTCAAGGACTTCCTGCGCGAAAAGTGCGCGTTCTGAGAAAAGTTTTCCACAGAATAGCAAGAAGGACAGCTCTCTTTCGAGAGCTGTCCTTTGTTCTTTATTTTTCGATCTTCCGGCTCACCAAAAATCCGGCTTCCTCCTTTATGATCTCATATTCCTCAGCCATCGAATTTTCAGACCCGACCACGCAGTAGTCGCATCTGTCGGCGTTCCCGCAGGTGCCGCGGCGGAGCAAGGTGCCGTGAAGTTGGCTCATTCCCCAGTAGTCGGAATTGCAGAAAAGCGGCAGCACCTGCATCAGATCGTGCTTTTTCGCAAATTCCGCATTTGGGCACTGCGCAAAATGGTATCGCGCGGCACGTTTTTCTTGTCGTACGGCTCGGATACATTGCAGAAGCACACCGGATGCTGCGCGTACAGCTTGCGGTCCCTTTTCCCACTCCTTGGAAGACCTTGTCGATCAGCCACATGTCAAAGCTGCGGTTCAAGTCAAAAATCTTTCCCAGCTTTACAAATCCCGACATAAAAAGGCTCGTGACAAGCTCCTGCAATTCCTCTGCCGGCGGATGGTCCGGCAGCAGAGGGTACAGGGAGAAGATCACGATGCTGCCGTAGATTGCGAGGGCATGGCTGGTCTTTTTTCCACCGTAGTCAGGGAGCTCTTTGAGATATTCGCCATACTGGCGACCGGCAAGAACCCCACAAAGCAGGAAACTTGTCCGGTTGCGTTTTTCCTGTCGAAATGATATACTTTGTTATTATGCTTTCAGAAAGGGGACGTCCCCAACATGCGTTTTTTCTCTTCTCTGGTGCGGCCTGACGAGTCGACGGGCGTGGTGATGCGCTGGGTGCACCGCATCTGGGTCTTCTTCTGGCTCACGGTGCTGGGCGCTGGCATTGGCCTTCTCTCGCTCTACCTCACGGCACATTCCTACGCAAGCATCGACGCGACGGCGCTTTTGCAGTCGTACTTCAAAATTCCGCTGCTCGTAGCGATGAACTTGCTCGCGCCGATCTTACTCGTCTACCTCGGCTTTTTTCTCTTCGCGCGGCCGTGGGCGGCGTACCTGCTCTCAGCGCTGCCGTTTTTCGCGCTCGCGCTCGCGAGCTACTACAAGGTGCAGCTGCGCGGCGACCCCGTGCTCGCCACCGACCTGCGGCTCATCCGCACGGCGGGCGGCATCATGGGCAACTACACGTTCGAAATTTCCGCGCCCGTGATCGTCGTTCTTGAGGGGTTTGTGCTGATGCTTGTGCTCTCGTGCCTGATGCTCCGAAAAGAGCGCATGAGCCCGCGCTCCCGCCATGCGGGCATCATGCTCATGCTCTCTGTCACGCTCGCGTGCTATTTTGAGTTCTACACCAGTTCATCTATCTACAAAGAGACCGCCAACAACGACCTCATTTCCCCGTGGTCGGCGGTCGAGGTCTACATCTCTCGCGGCACGACGTATCCGTTCCTGCACAGCGTGCAGGACATGTTCCCCGAGCCGCCGGAGGGCTACCGCGAGAGCGAGGCCAAGCAGATCCTTGAGCAGTATGCGGACACCGACATTCCCGACGATCAGAAGATCACGGTCGTCGGCATCATGCTCGAGGCATTCTCCGACCTGTCCGACTTCCCCCAGTTAAATGAAATCTCCGCCGTGCGGAATCTCTACGAGCCGCTGCACGAGCTCGAGAGCCGCAGCGTCTCGGGCAACCTCCTCACGAATATCTTCGCCGGCGGCACGACAAACACCGAATGGGGCTTCCTCACGGGGTACAGCCAGCACGAGGAGTTCCGCGGCCCGATCAATTCCTACGTCCGCTACTTCAAGGATCAGGGCTACGACGCGCTCTACCGCCATCCCGGCTACTCGTGGTTCTACAACCGCAGCAACGTCAACGAATACCTTGGCTTTGACGAGTGCGTCTTTAACGAATCGGGCTTCGGCGACCTCATCTCCATCGAGGACGCGCTCTTCAAGTCCGACACCGTGCTCGTCGACTACCTCTTAAACGACATCGACTCGCGCACGGAGGACGATGACCCTCTCTTCCTCTTCTCCGTCTCGTACCAGAACCACGGGCCGTACAGCTCCGAGACCTACTGGGAGGAGTACGTCACGCCCGCCAAGACCGGCTGGTCGATGGAAAGCTGCTGCGTCATCAACAACTACCTGGCCGGCATCCGCAGCACGATCGAGCAGATGCGCCGCCTCACGCGTGAGCTGGAAGCGCGCGATGAGCCCATCGTGCTCGTGCTCTTCGGCGACCACAAGCCGTGGATGGGCAACGGCAGCAGCGTCTACGCCGAAATGGGCGTTGACCTCGACGTGTCCACGCAGGAAGGCTTCTACAACTACTTCTCCACCCCCTACCTCATCTATGCCAACAAGGCCGCCAGGGAATCCCTCGGTCAGGACTTCCGCGGCGACGGCGGCGACATTTCCCCGTGCTTCCTGATGGACAAGCTCTTCTTCGAGTGCGGCTGGACGGGCGACGGCTTCATGCAGCTCCAGCGCGAGACGCGCGCCGTCACGCCGCTGATGCACGAGGACGGCTACCGCATGGTCGACGGTTCCATCACGCTCGACGTGCCCCCAGACGTCGCCGAGATCTGCCGCAGGTACCTCTGCGCGCAGTATTACCGCGAGCAGCACTTTGTTTCCGAATCGTAAAAAGGAGAATCGCCATGAAATCTTTCAAAATCACCGCACTTTCCCTCGTCCTGGTTCTGCTTCTCGCCGCCTGCGGCGCGAAAAACGACACCCCCGATGAACCCGCCGTCGATCCGACGCCGGAACCTCCTATCGAGCAGCCGGTGGAAAAAACGCCCGACGAGCGCATCAACGACATCATTGCAGATATGAGCATCGAGGAAAAGGTCGGCCAGCTCTTCTTCGTCCGCTGCCCCGAAACGGGCGCGGCGGAGGACGTCGAAACCTATCACCTCGGCGGGCTGCTGCTCTTCGGCAGGGACTATAAGGACGCAAACGGTGACTGGCTCACCGAGGACGACTTCACCGCGGCGCTCGCGTCCTATCAGGCCGCGGCAGCCATCCCGCTTTTCATCGGCAGCGATGAAGAGGGCGGCACGGTCACGCGCGCGAGCAAAAATCCGAATCTCTTCTCCGAACCTCTCCCCTCCCCGCAGGAGCTCTATGCCGCGGGCGGCCTCGACGGGCTGCTCGAACGAACGCTCAGCTACAACCAGAAGCTCAAAGCGTTCGGCGTCAACGTGAACTTCGCCCCCGTGTGCGATGTGTCGACGAATCCCGACAACTTCATCTACGCGCGCTCGTTCGGGCAGGACGCGCAGACGACCGCGGACTATATCTCAAGCGTCGTGCCCGTCTATGCGCAGTCCGGCGTCGCCTGCGTCTTAAAGCACTTCCCCGGCTACGGCAACAACGCCGATACGCACACGGGCATCGCGCTCGACGCGCGCCCGTACACCACGTTTGAAAAGTCCGACCTCGTCCCCTTTGAATCCGGCATCGCCGCGGGCGCGCCGTTCGTGCTCGTGAGCCACAACATCGTCGAGTGCATGGATGGCGCGTATCCTGCGTCCCTTTCGGCGAAGGTCCACACGCTGCTGCGCGACACGCTCGGCTTCACCGGCGTCATCGTGACGGACGATCTCGCGATGGATGCCGTCAAAGCCTACGCGCAGGACGGCAGCGCCGCCGTGCTGGCCATTCAGGCGGGCAACGACATGATCGTGACCACCGACTATCAGACGCAGATCCCGCAGGTGATCGCCGCCGTCCAGTCCGGTGAGATCGCCGAAAGCGATATTGACGCGCACGTTTTCCGCGTGCTGCACGAAAAACAGGCGCTCGGCCTGATCGACTAAAGGAGAACCCCATGGAAACAAGAAAACTCTACTATGAAGATCCCTTTCAGAAGGGCTTTGCCACCACCGTCGTCTCCTGCGACGCTGTCAAGGGCGGCTACGCCGTTGTCCTCGCGGAGACGGCCTTCTACCCCGAGGGCGGCGGCCAGCCGTATGACACCGGCGTTTTGGGCGAGGCGAACGTGCTCGAGGTCCACGAGAAAAACGGCGTTATCACGCACCTTTGTGACAAGCCCTTCGAGGTGGGAAAGAGCGTCTCCGGCAAGATCGACTGGGCGCGCCGCTTCGACCACATGCAGCAGCATTCGGGCGAGCACATCTGCTCGGGCCTCATCTGCGAGCGCTTCCACTGCGACAACGTCGGCTTCCACATGGGCGCGGACGTCGTCACGATCGACTTCAACGCCGACATTTCGTGGGATGAACTTATGGAGATTGAACAGCTCGCCAACCTGTACATCTATGAGGATCACCCCATCGACATCCAGTTCTATCGCGGCGCGGAGCTCGACAAGGTCGAGTACCGCAGCAAAAAGCCGCTCGAGGGCGACGTGCGCATCGTCTCCTTCCCCGGCGCGGACTGCTGCGCCTGCTGCGGAACGCACGTCGTGCGTTCCGGTCAGGTGGGACTCGTCAAGTTCCTCTCCGTGCAGAAGTTCCGCGACGGCGTTCGCATCGAGCTTCTTTCCGGCAAACGCGCGCACCGCTGCCTTTCGGAGTGCTGGGCGCAGGACGTGCGCATCGCACAGGCCCTCTCCGTCAAGCCGAACGCGAGCTTTGCGGGCGTCGAGCGCGTGCTCGCTGAGCTCTCCGCGCTCAAGCAGCGCTGCGCAAAACTCGAAGAGTCCGTCTTCGCCCAGGCCGCCGCGCAGTACGAAGGCAAGGGCGACGTGCTGCTCTTCGAGGACGAAATGTCCGGCGACATCCTGCGCAAGCTCTGCGACGCGGTCACGAACCACTGCGGCGGCCGCTGGGCGGTCTTTGCCGGCGCGGACGGCGCGTACAAGTACGCCATCGGGCACATCGGCGGAGACCTTCGTGAGCTCACGAAAAAGATGAATGCCGAGCTGAACGGCCGCGGCGGCGGCAAGCCGAATTTTGTGCAAGGCAGCGTGGCCGCTGCGCGCGGGGCGATCGAAGCATTTTTCGCAGAATAATTTGCAACGATTCCCGCACCAATGCGGGAGAAGTTTCCCCTGCACCGTGCAGGGGAGCGAGTCAAAGGGGCCATTCTCTTTCGCAAAAGAGAATGGCCCCTTTGGAACCCCAAGAGAAAGGCTTTTGATTGGCAGTCTCGGGCTTGAATGACTTTTATGCCTCCGGAATGCAACTGCCTGCGCGCGGCGTTGCCGCGTTAGCATTGCTATACGATTTGCCTCTGCTCCTATTATCCGCTGCCGCTCTGCCCATCTTGTAGAAGTACAGCCTAATTTCCGTCTACCGCCAGCCTCATCAATGCGGCGAGCGCCAGCAATGCCGCATTCCGCACGCAGTCCGCCGCCAAGCAAACGTCACTCGCGCCTCACGATAGTAAGGTGCGGTTGAGAGTTGTCACGAAACGTAGGGGTTCATGGCGAAGCCATGTACACCGCACTTACATTGCGCAGCGCGTGCAGCTCTTCAAGATCGAGACTGCCAATGTGCGGGGTCGAGGGGGAAGGCCCCTCGTCCTTTCTCTTGGGGGTGTAAGGGGGATATTCTCTTTCTGAGAAAGAGAATATCCCCTTTGATTCGTGCAGCGCCACTGGCGCTGCTTTCTCCCCCGCCGCGCAGCGCGCGGCGTTACAATCTTTTTCCATACATGAAAAGATCACATTTGAGCATGCCGTTGTACAACTTACGTTTCTTATCGGCAAAGCGCCCGTAGCAGCGCTCAAAGTCAGGATGTGACGACAGCACATACACCCGCCAGGTGTCGGGCAGCTTATCCATCGCCTTGCCGAAGGCTTTATAGAGCTCGCCCGCCTCTTCGCGCTCAAGAAGCCGCTCGCCATACGGCGGGTTCGTCACGATGCGGCCATACAAGCCGCCCCAGTGGAAGCGCGTGGCGTCGTCGACCTCGAACTTGACGATGTCGTCGACCTCGGCGAGCTCGGCGTTGTGGCGCGAGAGCTCGACGGCGTCGGGGTCAATGTCGCCGCCCCAGATCTCGTACTTGCCGTGGAACTCGTTGTCCATCGCCTCGTCGGCTGCATCGAGCCAGAGCATTTTGTCGAGCGTGGCCCAATGCTGCGCGGCAAAGCTGCGGTTGAGGCCCGGCGCGCGGTTGCGCGCGATGAGCGCGGCTTCGATGGCGATGGTGCCGCTGCCGCAGAAGGGGTCACAGAACGGGTCGCGGCCATTGTAGTGCGAGAGCTTGACCATCGCGGCGGCGAGTGTTTCCTTGAGCGGGGCGGCCACGCCGTGGGCGCGGTAGCCGCGCTTGTAAAGGCCCTCGCCCGAGGTGTCGAGCCCGACGGTCACTTCGTCCTTCATGATGGAAAAGCGCACCTGATAGCGCCGCCCCGTTTCGGGGAGCTGCGCGATGCCGTAGGCCGCGCTCAGGCGGTCGACGACCGCCTTTTTGACGATCGACTGGCAGGCGGGCACGGAGTGGAGCGTCGAGTTGATGGAGTAGCCCACCACGGGGAACTCCCCCTCGCGGGGGATCCAGTCCTCCCAGTGCACCGCGCGCACGCCCTGAAAGAGCGATTCAAAATCCGTCGCGCGGAACTTGTGCAGAACCAGAATGACGCGCGCACCGCAGCGCAGATTGATGTTGAGCCGCGCGATGTCGCGCGCCTCGCCGCGGCAGAGGACGCGGCCGTTCTCAACGCGCACGTCAGAAAGTCCCAGTTTTCTGATCTCATCGCCCACTAAGCTCTCAAGGCCCAAGAGGCAGGGAATGACAAATTCCAGCATAATAACGCTCCCGAAAAAATGATTTGACTTTAGTATAGCGGATGGGAACAAAAAAGGCAATCGCCGCGTCAAAATAAGCATGGTAAAGCGGTGGAGCGTGTGGTACAATAGGAAAAACAGCGCGGAAAGCGCGCTGTCACATGAATGTAACATCAAACTTGCGCGAAATTTTTCGAAAAAATACGGAATGCAACACTAAAGTTGCTGGAAATGGACGCGCGGTTTTGCTATCTTATCCTCAGACAGAGAAACGGAGGGAACGCAATGGCATTTGGCGAGCGGCTCCAGGAGGTCCGCAAACGCAGCGGACTGACACAGGAGGAATTTGCCGAACAGCTTCAGGTCTCGCGCCAGTCGGTCTCGCGCTGGGAATCCGGCCGGGGCTACCCCGAGATGGAGAAGATCATCTTCATCTGCAACCGCTACGGCGTAACGATGGACGAGCTGTTCAAAGAAGAAGTCCCCACCCCCGGCGAGCCGCCGGTCGAAGCCCCGCTGCTGTCCGCGCGCACGCTCGGCAGCGAGTTGTCAAACCTGTACGCGAATCTGTCGCCCTACAACAAAAGCATCGGGATCATGCTGCTGACCGTCATCGCGATGATCGGTCCGGCATACGTCTACTGTATGCGCAGTTTGAAAGGAGGAGCAGATGAAATGATGACCATTATCTGGATCGCCGCCATCATCATCTTCGGCATTGCCGAGGCGGCGACGGCGGGGCTGGTGTCGATCTGGTTCGTCGTGGGCGCGGTGGCCGCGCTGGTGGCGACGGAGCTGGGCGCGGTGCTGTGGCTGCAATTCGCGGCTTTCCTGATCGTATCCATTCTGGCGCTCATCGCAACAAGGCCCCTTGCGCGCAAGATGCTGGATAAGACTATCGTGCCCACGAATGCCGACCGTGTGCTGCACCACGAGGCCAAGGTGACCGAAACGGTGGACAACGAGAACGCCACGGGCGCTGTGTACATCGACGGCAAGACATGGACGGCGCGCAGCGAAGACGGCAATATCATCCCTAAGGGGAAAATGGCAAGAATCGTTCGCATGGAGGGCGTCAAGCTCTACGTGCGCGAGAGTAAAGAACCCAGCGAGAGAAGAGAGTAACCCCAAATTACACAACATTTTAGGAGGAAAAGAACTATGGAATGGATCGGCTATATCGGTATCGGCATTTTAGTGCTGCTGGTGCTTCTGGTGCTCGTCACGAACATCCAGATCGTGCAGCAGTCGCGCGCCTACGTCGTTGAGCGCCTCGGCGCTTACAGCGCGACATGGGGCGTGGGCCTGCACTTCAAAATTCCGTTTTTCGAGCGCGTTGTGAAGAAGGTCAGCCTCAAAGAGCAGGTGGCCGACTTCGATCCCCAGCCCGTCATCACGAAGGATAACGTCACGATGCAGATCGACACAGTCATCTACTTCCAGATCACCGACCCCAAGCTCTACACCTATGGTGTCGAGCACCCGATGAACGCCATCGAGAACCTGACGGCGACAACCCTTCGTAACATCATCGGCGAGATGGAGCTTGACCAGTCGCTCACGAGCCGCGATGTCATCAACGCCAAGATGCGCTCTATCCTCGATGAGGCCACCGACCCGTGGGGCATCAAGGTCAACCGCGTGGAGCTCAAGAACATCCTGCCGCCGCGTGAGATCCAGAACGCGATGGAAAAGCAGATGAAGGCCGAGCGCGAACGCCGCGAGTCCATCCTGCAGGCCGAGGGCCAGAAGCAGTCCCAGATCCTCGTGGCCGAGGGCGAAAAGCAGTCCACCATCCTGCGCGCGGACGCCGAAAAGCAGGCGGCCATCCTCAAGGCCGAGGCCGAGCGTCAGGCCGCCATCCTCAAGGCCGAGGGTGAAGCGCAGGCCATCCTGAACGTGCAGCAGGCACTTGCCGACTCCATCAAGATGCTCAATGAGGCCAACCCCAACGAGCAGGTCATCAAGATCAAGGCGCTCGAATCGTTCGAAAAGGCCGCCGACGGTCAGGCGACGAAGATCATCGTCCCGAGCGAGATTCAGAGCCTCGCCGGCCTCGCCGCGAGCTTCAAGGGGCTGCTCGAAGAAGAGAAGAAGTAATTTCAAAAAAGAGGCTCTGCCTCTTTTTTATAATAAAATAACTCAGGTGTTTGATCAGATGAGTCAAGAGAGTGAGACAGCGGGATTGTTCTATGAACTGATTATAGTGGATGATGGCTCTATGGACGGGACACTCGATGTTGCAAAGGAGCTTGCCGCAAATGATTCCGGTGTAAAATACATATCTTTTTCACGCAATTTTGGCAAGGAGGCAGCCATGTATGCAGGCTTGCAGCATGCGGTGGGGGAATATGTGGCAATAATGGATGCAGATCTTCAGGATCCCCCGGAAATGCTTCCGAAGATGTATAAGGTCCTTACTAAAGAGGGCTATGATGCTGTCGGTACGAGGCGGGTGACAAGAAGGGGTGAGCCACCGATTAGGTCTTTTTTCGCCAGAAAATTTTACAGGCTCATGAGCAGAATATCAAAGGCAAATATGGTTGACGGTGCACGCGACTACAGGCTTATGAACAGGAAATACGTGGATGCACTGCTGTCGCTTAAGGAATACAACCGGTTTTCAAAAGGACTGTTTGGCTGGGTAGGATTCAAGGTCAAATGGCTTGAGTTTGAGAATGTAAACAGGGTGGCAGGTGAGACAAAGTGGTCATTCTGGCAACTCTTTTTGTATAGCCTTGACGGAATAGTAGCATTTTCAAATGCTCCGCTATACATGGCTTCAATAGCAGGAGTGTTCAGCTTT
>OHAT01003056.1_pt1 | contig 11590 bp, 10 predicted proteins | sample 1577141 | NCBI WGS metagenome assembly OHAT01 (sample SAMEA3541578, study PRJEB24748) | human gut metagenome | biome: human gut; feature: human-associated habitat; material: faeces | place: China | collected 2012
ATTTGATTTTCGTGGGTATCGGTATTTTCTTAGGGGGAATTTTAGGTTCGCTCGCGATTCATTTCGGGGGTGTCCCGATTAGCCTAAGTACGAGTGGAGGTGCTTTGATAGCCGGGCTCGTCTTTGGATGGCTTCGTTCTAAGCATCCGACCTTCGGGCGTATTCCGGAGCCTTCCGTCTGGATATTAAATAATTTGGGATTGAATATGTTTATCGCCGTAGTCGGTATCACGGCGGGTCCCAGTTTCGTGACCGGATTGAAGGAAGTCGGTATAAGTTTATTTATTATCGGTGCTTTAGCGACATCTATCCCGCTTATCATCGGTATTCTGATGGGACGTTACGTTTTTAAGTTCCACCCGGCTATTACTTTAGGTTGTACGGCGGGTTCACGTACGACAACTGCCGCATTAGGAGCGGTGGAAGATGCCGTAGGAAGTGAGACTCCAGCCTTAGGCTATACCGTTACCTATGCGGTGGGTAATACTTTATTAATCATCTGGGGTGTCGTTATTGTGCTAATCATGTAATATATATAATGTATGGACAAGAAGAAAATACATGTCACGAGAGAATATGAGAAAAAGATGTCGGAGATTAGCCCTTTCGAGCTAAAGAACATCTTGATAGAGTTAGCGGATGAGAGCGCTCGTAAAAGTACGCACATCATGCTGAACGCAGGAAGGGGAAATCCAAACTGGATCAGTACGGTTCCACGGGAGGCATTCTTCCTATTAGGGCAGTTCGCCTTGGAGGAATGCCAGCGGGAAACCGAATTGGCAGATGAGATGGCCGGAGCCGCAGGGGTTCCCAACCGCAAAAGGATCGCGTCTCGCTTCGTACAGTTTCTAAAGAAACATGCGCAATCTCCCGGCGTTACTTTATTGAAGGGTACCTATGAATATCTGGTCACGGAAAAAGGTGTAGATGAGAATGAGCTTGTATATGAATGGGCGGAAGGTGTCATTGGTGATCAATATCCGGTTCCCGATCGTATCTTGAAATATACAGAAATGCTCGTGCGGGATTATTTAGACCAAGAATTATGTGATAACCAGCCCCCTGAGGGAATATTCGACCTTTTCGCTACCGAGGGCGGAACTGCCGCCATGTGTTATATCTTCGATGCCTTGCAGCAGAATTTCTTGTTGAATAAGGGAGACAACATCGTTCTCTTCGCTCCGGTATTCACTCCTTATATAGAGATTCCGGAACAGGCTCGTTATCTTTTTAATGTCATAGAGATAAAAGCCTTGAAGATGACAAAAGACGGCTATCACACGTGGCAATATCAAGAAAAAGATTTAGATGTCCTGAAAGATCCTAGCGTGAAAGCCGCTTTCATAACAAACCCTAGCAACCCGCCTTCATACGGATTGACAAAAGCATTGATGAATAGGATCGTTGAGATCGTACGGAACGACAATCCCAACCTCATGATTATTACGGATGATGTGTATGCGACATTTATTCCGCATTTTCGCTCGATGATGGCCGAATTACCAAAGAATACGTTATGTGTCTACTCTTTCTCCAAATATTTCGGGGCAACCGGATGGAGATTGGCGGTAATCGCTTTACATCAAGATAATATTTACGACCGGATGATCCGTGAATTGCCAAGAGATAAACAGGAGCTTCTAAAAAAACGATATAGCAGTCTATCCTTACATCCCGAGGATATCCGCTTTATTGATCGTATGGAAGCCGATAGCCGTCAAGAAGCCTTGAATCATACGGCCGGTCTTTCCTTGCCACAGCAAACACAAATGTCTCTGTTTGCGTCTTTCGCTCTATTAGATGCGGAAAATACCTATAAGAAAAGGATGCAGGATATGATCCACGAGCGTTTACACACATTGTGGGAAAGCACCGGATTCACCTTATTAGACGACCCTTTGCGTGCGGGATATTATAGTGAGATCGATATGCTTGTCTGGGCTAAGAAATTCTATGGGGATGATTTCGTGGAATATCTAAAAAAGAATTACGAACCTCTGGATGTCGTTTTCCGTCTGGCACAGGAAACTTCCTTGGTTTTACTGAACGGAGGAGGTTTTGATGCTCCCGAGTGGTCTATCCGCGCATCTTTAGCCAACCTTAAACGGGAAGATTATGTCCGGATCGGAGAGGGTATCGCATCTATTTTGCATAGTTATGCCCAAAGATGGAAAGAAAGTCTCGATAAGTAGAAAAAACAGCTCCAAGGCTTGAACAAAACGGGCTAATGGTACGTTTTATTAATAAACGTGCGATTAGCCCGTTTTTCTAAGTTATCCGGGAGATTATAAATAACCTCTATAACCTCATAGAAATTATCGAACAAATTGTATTTCATTATATTATATATTTGTTGATAATAAAAACAAAGACTCATTGGCAGATGTCTTATTTATTACATTTTAGCTGGTTATAGATAAATATATTTGCGAAAAGGCTTACAATAAAAAACGAATATGAATATGGTGTACGACATTGACATGCTTAGAAATTTCTATGCGAATTTCCCCAGAAGAGTGGACACAGCCCGCGAACGTATCGGTGGTCGCCCGATGACCTTGGCCGAGAAAATCTTATATGCGCATCTATACGATGAAAGCTCGACTCGCCTTTTCAAAAGAGGTGAGGATTATGTTAATTTCCGTCCCGACCGTGTGGCTATGCAAGATGCCACCGCTCAGATGGCGCTTTTACAATTCATGAACGCCGGAAAAGAAAAATCCGCAGTACCGGCTACCGTGCATTGCGACCATTTGATCCAAGCGAATATGGGAGCCAAGACGGATATCGATACGGCTACCAAAAGCAATAGCGAGGTCTATGATTTCTTGAAATCGGTCTCCGATAAATATGGAATCGGTTTTTGGAAACCCGGAGCAGGCATTATCCATCAAGTGGTATTGGAAAATTATGCGTTTCCCGGCGGTATGATGGTAGGAACTGATTCACATACCCCGAATGCCGGAGGACTTGGAATGGTCGCTATCGGAGTAGGAGGAGCCGACGCCGTGGATGTCATGACCGGAATGGAATGGGAACTGAAGATGCCGAAACTAATAGGTGTTAAGTTAACTGGTAGTTTGAATGGTTGGGCCTCGCCGAAGGACGTGATTCTTAAGCTAGCGGGCATCTTAACCGTAAAAGGTGGAACGAACGCTATCATCGAATATTTCGGTCCGGGCACCGCCTCAATCTCAGCGACCGGAAAAGCTACGATCTGTAATATGGGTGCCGAGGTAGGAGCGACTACTTCCTTATTCCCATTCGATAATACAATGGCTCAATATCTTCGTGCCACGGGACGTGACGAGGTAGCGAGCTGGGCCGAAGCTATCGGTGAATATCTGGAAGCGGATATGGACGTTCGTGCCGAGCCAGATAAGTTTTACGATCGTGTAATCGTTATTAACCTTTCCGAATTGGAGCCGCATATCAACGGTCCGTTCACGCCGGATGCAGCTACGCCTATCTCGGAGTTTGCCGCAAAAGTAAAAGCGAATGGCTATCCCCGAAAGATGGAGGTGGGATTAATCGGTTCCTGTACCAACTCTTCTTATCAAGATCTAAGCCGTGCGGCATCCATTGCTCGCCAAGCTTATGAGGATAAAATACCGGTAGCGGCACCCTTGATCATCAACCCGGGTTCCGAGCAAATCCGTTATACGGCGGAAAGAGATGGTATTATCGGTGATTTTGAACGGATTGGCGCAACCATTATGGCGAATGCCTGTGGTCCTTGTATCGGACAATGGAAACGTCATACGGATGATAATACCCGTAAGAATTCGATCGTTACTTCATTCAATCGTAACTTCGCTAAACGTGCGGACGGTAATCCGAATACACATGCTTTTGTCGCTTCTCCGGAACTGACACTGGCCTTGACCATCGCAGGTGATCTATGTTTCAATCCTTTGACCGATACCTTGAAGACAGAGGATGGTAAGGTTGTGAAACTGAAAGAACCGAAAGGCACGGATTTTCCGCCGAAAGGTTTCGAGGTAAAGGATAACGGCTATCTGGCACCTACGGGTAAGAACGTAGTGGTGAACATCGATCCGGAATCCAACCGCCTACAAGCATTAAAGCCTTTCGCTCCTTGGAATGGAGAGGATTTCACGGATATGCCCCTTCTTATCAAGGCTGAAGGTAAATGTACGACGGATCATATCTCGATGGCCGGTCCATGGTTACGTTTCCGTGGGCATTTGGAAAATATATCGGATAATATGTTGATGGGAGCCGTAAACGCTTTCAACGGGAAGACAAACTCTGTATTGAATCAACTGAACAATGAATATGAAGCAGTTTCTGCCGTAGCGAAACAATACAAGGCAAATGGTATTTCCTCGATCGTCGTAGCGGAAGAAAACTACGGTGAAGGCTCTTCCCGGGAACATGCAGCCATGGAGCCTCGCTTCCTAAATGTAAAAGTGATCCTAGCCAAGAGTTTTGCCCGTATCCACGAGACAAACTTGAAGAAACAAGGTATGTTAGCATTGACTTTCGCCGATAAGGAGGATTACAGCAAGATCTGCGAGAATGACCATATCTCGATCATCGGATTGAAAGATTTTCAGCCGGGCAAACCGTTGACGGCCGTTCTTCTTCATGCGGATGGTACGCAAGAATCATTCCCGGTTAACCATACGTATAATGATTTACAAATTAAATGGTTCAAGGCGGGTTCCGCTTTAAATACAGCTCACTAAGACAAACAAAAAATCTTGATATCATGAGTAAGATAACAAAGAAAGGTAATCATATTTTCGTTCCGGATCACGTGACAATCCCTTATATTGAAGGAGATGGCGTGGGGCATGAGATCACTCCCGTTAGCCAAAAGATAGTAAACGCTGCCATCAAGCAAGCTTACAACGGAACCCGTTCCATCGAATGGAAAGAGGTCTTAGCCGGCGAAAAGGCGTTTAAGCAAACCGGAAGTTGGCTTCCCGATGAGACTATGGAAGCATTCCGTGAATGCATCGTCGGTATTAAGGGACCGTTGACAACTCCAATTGGTGGAGGTATCCGTTCATTAAATGTGGCCCTCCGTCAGACGTTGGATTTATATGTTTGTCTCCGTCCGGTTCGTTGGTTTAAAGGAGTCGTATCTCCGGTAAAGGAGCCGCAGAAAGTGAATATGTATATCTTCCGTGAGGGGACGGAAGATATCTATGCCGGAATCGAATGGCAACAAGGGACTCCGGAGGCACAAAAGTTATTGAAGTTCCTCACCGAGGAAATGGGAGTGAAGAAAATACGTTTCCCGGAAACTTCCTCTTTCGGCATCAAGCCGGTTTCTGTGGAAGGTACGGAGCGTCTGGTGCGTGCCGCTATCGAATACGCGATATTGCATCAGTTACCGAGCGTGACTTTGGTACACAAAGGTAACATCATGAAATTCACGGAAGGTGGTTTCAAACTATGGGGATACGCTTTAGCGGAACGGGAGTTTGCGGATCTCACTTTCACATGGCCTCAATATGAGAAGATCAAGAAAGAGCAAGGCGAGGAAGCGGCCAATACCGCCTTAGTGGAAGCTTCAAAGGCCGGTAAAATCATTATCAAGGATGTCATAGCCGATGCTTTCTTGCAAAACACTCTATTAATTCCGGAAGAATATTCCGTGATCGCTACCTTGAACCTGAACGGCGATTATATCTCCGATCAATTAGCGGCGATGGTAGGTGGCATTGGCATTGCTCCCGGCGCTAATATCAACTATAACAGTGGTCATGCGATCTTCGAGGCAACACATGGAACCGCTCCGAATATCGCGGGAAAGAATCTCGTAAACCCCTCTTCCTTATTATTATCATCCGTGATGATGCTGGAATATATGGGATGGAGTGATGCGGCTAACCTGATTACATCCGCTATGGAGCAAGCTTTCTCCGCTGGAGAGGCCACTCATGACTTGGCTCGTTTTATGCCGAACGGCAAATCTCTCGGCACCAAAGAATTTGGTGATCGTATCATCTCTATTATCGAAACAATTAAATTAGTATAGTCATGTTGAAGAAAGAATATTTAATTTACAAATTGTCCGAGGCTGCCAGAGAGGCTTGCAAGATCGACAACGAACTTTTCCCGATGTATAATGTGAAACGTGGCCTTCGTAACGAGGATGGTAGTGGCGTGTTAGTAGGATTGACCCAAGTCGGTAATGTAGTAGGATACGAACGCTTGCCAGAGGGCGGGCTTAAAGCGATCCCCGGTAAGTTATTCTATAGAGGTTACGACGTAGAGGATTTAGCGCGTGATTTCATCAAGGAAAAACGGTTCGGTTTTGAGGAAGTGGCTTATTTATTACTTTCTGGTAAACTCCCCGATAAAGAGGAATTATCAGCCTTTAAAGAACTGTTGAACGATAATATGCCCTTGGAGCAAAAGACCAAGATGAATATTCTGGATCTGGAAGGACAGAACATCATGAATATATTGGCTCGTAGCGTATTGGAGATGTATACCTTCGACGCAAACCCGGACGACACCTCCCGAGATAACTTAATGCGTCAATCTATTGAATTGATCTCTAAGTTCCCGACGATTATCGCTTATGCCTACAATATTTATCGTCATAGCACACAGGGGCGTTCTTTACACATCCGTCATCCGCACGAGAACTTATCGATCGCAGAAAATTTCCTTCACATGCTGAAACGTGATTTCACGGATCTGGACGCACGTACGTTGGATTTGCTCTTGGTATTGCAAGCAGAACATGGTGGTGGTAATAACTCTACGTTCACGGTACGCGTCACTAGTTCTACGGGAACGGATACGTACTCATCTATCGCAGCTGGTATCGGCTCATTGAAAGGCCCGTTGCACGGAGGCGCCAATATTCAGGTAGTAGATATGTTCCATCATTTAAAAGAGAATATCGCGGATTGGAAGAACGTGGACGAGATCGATACTTATTTCATGCGGATGCTTAACAAAGAGGCTTATAACAAGACAGGCTTGATCTATGGTATCGGCCATGCGGTCTATACGATTTCCGATCCCCGTGCGGTCGTATTAAAGGAACTGGCTCGTGATCTGGCAAAAGAGAAAGGTCGCTCTGAGGAATTCGCCTTCCTTGAGTTATTAGAGGAAAGAGCGATCGAATGTTTCGCCAAGCATAAAGGAACTAAGAAACGGGTTTCCTCGAACGTGGACTTCTATTCTGGATTCGTTTATGAGATGATCGGTTTGCCACAGGAAATCTATACGCCTTTATTCGCCATGGCCCGAATCGTGGGTTGGACCGCTCACCGTATCGAGGAGTTGAACTTTGACGGAAAACGCATCATCCGTCCGGCTTACAAGAACGTTTTGGACGATAGGGAATATATCTCAATCAACGAGCGATAACACTAAAAAAATCATAGTTATGTTTTCTTTCATTCATAGTTATAAGTTGAAGGATTCATAACTATGATTTTTTAGCATGCTCAAGCTTATAATAATAAGCCTACATAAAACCCTTAAAATGTAAATTTCTCAAGTTTCATCGCACCTAATCCTTGCAATTTAGGAACCAACGTTACGAAATGCTCAGCTTTTTCGTGAGCTGATAAGGATTCAGCGTCTTTCCACGTCTCACAAATCATCAATACATCACTACGAGTAGAGCTCTCGAAAATATCATAAGCTATACAGCCATTGTCTTTCAAAGACTTTTCAACCAATTCTTTCGCTGTCTCCAATGCGGCTGGACGATTCTCCTCACTTACTTGAATAAATACATTTAGTCTAATCATACTCATAATTGTTTTAAGAATGTTACATACTTGATCAAAAGTACAGCACAAATATAGAAATAAACCCGTATATTTGTCATTCGAAACGTATAATTAACAGCATGAAGGAATCTGTTCGTATTCTTCGTTTCGCCATTGTAGGTTCTTCTAACGCTTTGATCACCGCATTGGTAATCTGGATATTAATGGATATTCTGGATTGTAATTACTTGTGGTCGAACATGGCTGGATATGTGGCTGCCTTGGTGAATAACTTCTTTTGGAGTAAATACTGGGTATTTTCTTCCGGGAAAGGTAATTTCTGGAAGGAGATTCCTTTATTCCTAATCGCTTTTGGTTGCGCTTACGCTACTCAATTCATATTCTTGCTTTTAATGGTGGAGGTGATCGATCTAAATGAATATCTGGGTCAGTTCCTTGGACTTTTCGTTTACGGAGCCGTTAATTTTATGATGAATAAGAGGCTTACTTTTAAGAGCTAGAATCCGATAAATCGTATTAAAGGAAGTGGTATAGTACGCCAGTAGTGGTGAAGGTCAACGCGACTACTCGCATAAGCCTTCACCACTACTGGTATTGACCATCGGGACTAGTCGCGTGAGCCATCGAGACATAATCGTGCTGAATCGCTAACGGGTAAGGCTCGTAAACTGCTTCCCGAGTCTGTAAAGATAGAAAGCTAGATGCGTAAAAGCGAATACGAATGAGATAATCAATAAGATTTTGCTCTCGCCCCATCCCACGGTTTGCTGGTGCCAAAGCCCCGTGATCACGCAAAGCACGGATAGGGTAATACCGATCATATCCAATGTGGTCTGTCCCGAGCGATGTTTCTGCATATGTTCCAGTTTGCTATGTTTGATTCCATAGCAGACATATATATCCAGACCGGTTAACATCCATAATACCAAACGAATCCATGTATCAGCCGGGAGAAAAAGCATCATCACCAGACAAGTTATGATACCGGCGATAGGCACGAACGGAACCAACGGGGTCTTGAAAGACCGGGGAGCGTCCGGCATTGTCTTACGGACAATCAATACCCCGGCGCAAACTAGCGTAAAGGCGAACAAAGTCCCGATACTACACATCTCGCCCGCTACGCTCGCCGGAACGAAAGCTGCCAATGCACCGACCAATAACATAAACAGGAAATTACTTCGTGCCGGCGTGCGGAATTTCTCATGGATATGGGAAAATAAGGGAGGGAGCAGCCCATCCCGGCTCATACTCAAGAATACACGGCTCTGTCCTAATAACGTTACCATGATAACCGAGCAATACCCCAGTAAAATAGCTATTACGATCGCCCGGTTCATCCAAGGGTAATCCGGACGAATCACACCAGAAGCATCCATTTGCCCCATATGATCGATAGCTATTGCCACAGGAGCGATTCCATTCTGGCCAGCAAACGCTGAGTAATGTACGACTCCGGTCATCACGTGGGCAAACAACATATATAATATAGTACAAACCACTAATGACATCAAGATACCGATCGGCATATTCCGTTTCGGGTTCTTGGTTTCCTGTGCGCCGTACTTACAGCGTCGAAACCGAGGAAAGCAAAGAATACGATAGCCGCCCCTCGTAGGATACCGGAGAAACCGAACTCGCCTAGGGTCCCCGTATTAGCGGGTATATAAGGCGTATAATTCTCCATACGGATATATTTCCATCCCAAGACTACGAACACCAAGACTACGGAGACTTTCAAGAATACGATAATCCCATTGAAGATAGAACTGCCTTCCGTCCCTCGTATCAACAAAATACTCATTAACACCACGATCACGAAAGCCGGGATATTCACGATACCGCCATCCCAAGGGCAAGCCGTCAAGGCTTGCGGTAAATGCACTCCGAATCCTTCCAGAAAAACGACCAAATACCGACTCCAACTTATGCTAACGGTCGTAGCGGCCACGCAATACTCGAGCACCAAATCCCAACCGATAATCCAAGCGACCAACTCACCCATCGTGGCATACGAATAGGTATATGCACTACCTGCCACCGGGATCATGGATGCGAACTCGGCGTAACATAACCCGGCGAAACAACAGCCCAAGGCGGCGATAGCGAAAGATAAAGTAATGGCAGGCCCCGTATACCCGGCGGCCACCGCACCCGTAATGGAGAACAATCCGGCACCGATAATAACACCGACACCTAAGGCGATCAAACTCCACGGGCCAAGGATACGCTTCAGCGATTTACTGCCCGAATCATTTGCCTCGGTCATCAAATCCGCTAAAGGCTTCTTAATAAATAAACCCATCTGTATAGATTAAAAAATTAGTAATTGGGCGCAAAGGTAGGAATTTTTATTATGTTTGCCGAAAAGTAAAAGCAAGGACAGAAACAAACAAGAAAATAAATAGACAACTAAATAATGAAACAATTGATAGCCTGTTGCGGATTAGATTGCGAAAGTTGCGATGCCCACATAGCCACAGTTAAGAATGATAATGAGCTAAGAGAAAAAACCGCCCAAAAGTGGAGCGCCATGAACAATGCGCCCGAAATTACAGCCGCAACTATAAACTGTATGGGTTGTCGTGCGGACGGAGTGAAATTTGCGTATTGCAGTGATTATTGTGAAATACGCAAATGTGTATCCGGAAAAGGCTTTAATACATGTGGCGATTGTGATGAATTGGATAGTTGCCAAATAGTCGGCGCGGTCCTTCAGCATGCTCCCGGCGCAAGAGAAAATCTAATGTAGAAGCAAAAAAGATGAACCTCTAACATATCCGATCCTAATTCCGTATTGGCAGCCGTTCCCAAAGCCATTCAGGGATCAGTCTCCAGAGAAAGACAAGGATAGCGTATTTCCAATCGATGATCGCCCTTCTCTTTTTCCGGTCTATAGCGTTAGCGATACGCAAGGCGGCGTATTGGGGAGACATCAGCATAGGATAATTCCTGCCGTCTTTCAATAAATCCGTACGGACAAATCCCGGACGGATATCCGTAAATGTAATAGGCTGTTTCTCCATACGGGAAAGTTGGGCTAAAGCGTCTATATAAATATTTTGGTATCGTTTGGTAGCCGAGTAGGAGGGAGCGACACCTAATCCTTTGGTTCCGGCAATAGAGCTGATTACAGATATATGCCCGCCACCTTGACTGGAAAAATAACGATAGGCCGCTAGTACCATACGCGTAAAGCCTGTCACATTCGTCTGTATCGTAGCTTGTTCAATGGAAGTATCTAAGTATTTATTCTGGTTGCCGATCCCTGAACTAAGCAGGAAGATGTCCATTCCTCCCAAATCACGGATTAATTCGTCTAAACGATCAGCGGCATCCTCGGCGGTCACGTCCAACTGCTTTATCTGGATATGCTCCGGATCTTGCTTACGAAACTCCTCCAACCGATCAACCCGACGACCAGCCAATCCCAGTTGATATCCTCGTTTCCAATAAATCTTAGCAACCTCATAGCCGATACCGGAGGTAGCGCCAATAATGATAATTCGTTTGACCATAATACTTGATACAATAAATTAACAATAAAGATAAACAAAATTCTCATACTAAGCTCTATCTTTGTCACCCATCTTTTAAATTTAACACATAAATCCATGAACAACGCAACAACACAGTCACATATCGTGTGGCTCGATGTAATACGAACCGTAGCTATGCTGATGGTTATCGGAGTACATTGTATAGATCCTTTTTATATCTCACCTACACTCGGAAGTTTACCGGAATATAAACATTGGGCCGCTGTTTACGGCTCTCTTTTACGGCCCTCCGTTCCTCTTTTCGTTATGATGACGGGACTTTTACTATTGCCTATACAGGAACAATCTTTAGGTGTT
>OHAT01003057.1_pt1 | contig 11586 bp, 14 predicted proteins | sample 1577141 | NCBI WGS metagenome assembly OHAT01 (sample SAMEA3541578, study PRJEB24748) | human gut metagenome | biome: human gut; feature: human-associated habitat; material: faeces | place: China | collected 2012
GGATGGCAATACTCCGAGACAAGATGCGACGAGGGAAAGCCCAAGCGACGAAAGTCGTTCAGCTATTTGACCCCTATGAATAGGTTTTCTCCAGCTTACTCGATGCAAGGATGTCAGTCGTAGTAGTGAACTTGTCTCGCTGACTTCAAATTGCTACAACTGCCTGTCCTCCCCAACTTTCTTGTTGAGAAGCTTCGTTCTCTCGACCGTATCTTCCCAGCCTGTGATGAGGAACAGGTAGAGAAGTTCAACAACATAGTTTAGAGAATTCTGCGAGAAGCGAATCCCTTCGGAAAACATTGCATCGCGTGAGACGGCACGTAGAACAACATCAGCCCTCAATGCTAGCGGAGACTCTGGGTTGTTCGTGAGCAACACGATGGGAGTTCCGGCGTCCTCTGCGTTATCTGCAATCACGGAAAGCCGTCTAGACCTGCCTGACGTAGACATCATTAGTACCAGATCGCTTCCCTTAAGATTTAGCGAAGCAGAAATAGCGCTTTCCGCAGTAGGCGGGCACCATGCGCGAATTCCTGCCTGACAAAACTTGAAGGAAGCATTTTCTGCGATAGTAATAGAGTTTCCCACTGCGCAAATAAAAACGTTACTGGCTTCCCGCATCTGCTGTACTACATTTTTGAATTCCGCGGCATTTAGCTGCTCAGTAGTTTCCGTGAGCTCGGCTATCTTTTCCTGAAGGATGAACCCAAATGAACCGGGGACATCATCAAGACTTACTTTGTCACCTCCGAATTGCTTTGGATCGGTATTCCCAACGGTTATTGCCATTGCGAACCTGAAATCGGAGTAGCTTCCGTATCCTAGAGTTCTGGCAAATCTGGATACCGATGCCGGCGAGGTTTCTGTGGCATCAGCAAGCTCCCGAACAGTCATCCCGGTTACCGCGTTGCCGTTCGTTATGATGTAATCAGCTATGCGTCGTTCTGAGGTTGAAAAAGTCCCCAGCTGAGCTGACAGCTGCGCTATGACATCCGAACGCTGACTCTTCTGACCCATTTGTCACCAACCTGAAGCCGACTGCCTTTCTCATTATTTTGATAACAGCTCGATGCGTCTGACTAGTTGTTGCTGAAGCGCTTAGTCAAAATCTCATCGTCTATCTGGCGACTCTTATTTACATAAAGATAGCCTCTGTCGTGCTCGAAGACATCGTTATCCATGAAACATGTTTCAACCTTTACGAAACTACCTTTCATCCTTCGTTTTATACCGCTGACAGATCGCCACCGCCTTCATTGTCATCGGTTCGTAAAAGGACGCTATATTTCCAACTGAAACGAAGTTTTATAGATTTTGGAACGTTTAAGAGTTGTTTCATATCATTAGGAGGTGAAAAATTGGGGGCAGCGCTCAACAGGGCAAGCAACTTGCCGAGACTCCTAAGTGAAAATGTCCTGTACTGGATATCTGTCGGCGTCTTCACCCCGTTTCTCTCCGCATATCTTACTAGGCGTGGATTTTCAGGGTCTGAAGTTGGAGTGATGCTAACAGCGCTGCCCATTTGTTCTTTAATCGCTCAGCCGATTTGGTCCTCGTTGGCGGATAAAACGATTGGTCGAAAGGCAACCTTAGTGATTCTCGCTGTGGCATCGGCCCTCACCGCGCCATTCATCGGGCTCGCAGCGTCCTTCACGAGTATGTACGTCTCCCTGTTTCTGTTTTCGGTATTCTTTCAAGCATTGCTTCCGATATGCGATTCTTTGGTAGTCGAGGCCGCTGCCAAGGAAGGGATTGAGTTCTCTCGCATACGAATGGGCGGGACTATTGGCTATGCGGCAATTGTTGTTGTAGCTGGGTTCGTCTTTGAAAGCCATCCTGAAGTGCAGTTCATTGTTGTTTCAGTTGTCCTCGCATTGTTTGCCATGCAAAGTACATTACTTCCGCAAGGTTGGAAGAAGTCAAGCTCCTGCGATTCGGGCTCTCGTTTCGCTGGGCCGCAGCGTGGTTTCAACCGGCTTTTCGATACTGACGAAATTGCATTCGTGCTGCTCCTCTCGTTCATTGGATATGTTGGCCTGAGTTTTCATGGAACGTATCTTGGAAGATGGTCTGTCGAGCTAGGATATGGCCAGGAATTGGTTGGTGTGCTCGGCGCAATATCCGCGATGAGTGAAGTTCCAATCCTCCTGCTGTCTGACAGGTTGATTTCTCTCTTCGGCGAGATTCGTCTTTTGGAGTTCTCTTGCATCGCAATGTCGATTAGGCTGCTCTTGGTAAGCACTGGGGCATTGTGGGTCATGTGCGCTGCTCAAGTCTTGCAAAGCATCAGTTATATGACTGCCTACTACAGCGCTGTGACGTACATTGCGAGACATGCACTACCAGGCGCACTTGCAAGGGGACAGGGCTTGCTCGCACTACTACAGGCTGGGGCGGCAACTATTGTTGCAAATTTCATTGGCGGTTGGCTTTCTGATGCCATCGGGACCGGAATGAGCTTTGTCATTTTTGGGGTTGCGGTAGCTCTTGGTGGGTTAGCTACAACGGTTGCATATCGAATCGCAGCAAGTCAACAAAGCGGTAAATAGCCGTTTAAATGGTCGGGCGCAAGGCGTTGCCTGTTCCACTCGACTAGAGTAGAGAGGGATTGAAAAATGCTTGTCAAAGTCAACGAGCTGCTTAAGGATGCCACCAATAACCATTATGGTGTACCAGCAATTAATGTCATTAACATCGAGACCGCGCATTACGCTGCGCTTGCTGCAGAACAAGAGCACATGCCAGTTATCATCCAGTTTTATCCAGGCTTTAAAGACTATGCCCCACTCTCTGCGATAGCAGGTGCGGCAAAGTATTATGCAGAACGTGCGAGCGTGCCTATCGCTGTCCACCAGGATCACTCCCAGGGCTACGAGATTGCCGTGGAGGGCATCCGGGATGGTTTCCCCTCGGTCATGGTGGATGGGTCTTCTCTTCCGTTCGAGGAGAACGTTGCGCTGACCAAGTCCGTCGTCGACGTCGCCAATGTTTTCAATGTTGATATTGAAGCAGAGCTTGGACATGTTGGTGTCGGCGCCAACGCAGAGGACTTTGTGACGGATGACTTCTATACCAATCCCGCGCAGGCAGAGGAATTCGTTGAGAGAACTGGCTGCGGTTCGCTTGCGATTGCCGTTGGAAATGCTCATGGCCCGTATGTGAAGGTTCCTCATCTCGATTTCGATCGAATTAGAGAGTGTCGCGAAGCGGTCAGCATTCCGCTGGTTATGCACGGATGCTCTGATATTCCCGACGATCAGCTTCAGAAGGCAGTTAACCTTGGAATGAGCAAGTTCAATATTGCCACCGAGTATTTCAGGGCTATGTATCGCTCTCTGGAGAAGGAGATCAAATCTGGTTCCCATGACGGCGATGGCGTTGGCCTCATGTTTAGCATCAAGAATGACTGCATCGATTTTGTTGCAAGCAAGATTAGGCTTCTCAACCCCAACAACTATTCCATGTAGAGCCAATTATGAAGAAGCTGCTAATAGCGACGCATGGGAAGCTGGCGGACGGCTACCGAAGCTCCCTGTCGATACTGACCGGCCTTCAGGATGCCGTGGAGTACATAGACGCCTACGTTGACGAGTCCGACTACACGCCAAGGATACAGTCGTTCATCGACTCAATTGGGCCAGAAGACACGGGGGTCATTTTTACAGACATCTACGGGGGGAGTGTATTCCAGAAGGTAGCCCTGTTGCTGGACGGGCGGAAGAACGTTTTCCACATTACTGGAATCAATCTCGGGCTTGTCATTGAGATTCTTCTTTCAGATGAGGCGATAACCCCAACGTACCTCGAGCGGGTTATTGACACTGCCCGCGAAGGAATGCAATTGGTCGCACTAGGAGGAGCCAGTCCTCAGCCAGAGGGAGAGAACGAGTTCTTTGACTGAGGGCTGTGTAGCAATGCCGGAAGGTTGGAAAAGAGAGGGTGAAGGGAATGATTGTTCAGATACGCGTTGATGACAGGCTTGTCCATGGCCAGGTCGCTCTTGTGTGGAGCAAAGAGCTCAATACTAACCGAATCATCGTGGCGAATAAGCATGCAATGGAGAGCGATGCGCTTAGGATGACCCTTCAGATGGGTACGCCAGTGGGCCAGCGTCTGATTGTCAAGGACGTGCCCGGTGCATGCAAGATTGCAAACGATCCCCGAGCTGCAAATATGAGGATATTTGCACTAACAAACTGCATGAGAGATGCTCTCGATTTCGTGAAGGGCGCTCCTGGACAAGTGGAGACGGTCAACGTTGCCAACGTTGGTAGGTTCGACAAGTCTGACCCATCAAAGAAAGTCACCCTCAACTCCACCATCATGCTGAGCCCAGATGAGCTTGAGGCAGCCAAGGAATTGTGCGAGCAGGGTGTTCCCGTATATCACCAGCTGATTCCATCTGATACAAAAACGCCTTTAAAGACGCTGATCGAGAAAGCCGGCAAGTAAGCAGATTGTCCCGACGTGTGGGACTGGTCAATAGCGAGAGAAAGGATGTAGCATGCTGGGTTTGGCGTTTACTGCATGGCTTACCGTAGTTATCTGCTACGGTGGCAACTGGGTTCTCGGACAATGCATGATTGAACGGCCCATAGTCGTTGGTCTTATCGCCGGCATCCTGATGGGTGATGTTCAGACCGGCGTAATCATTGGCGCATCTCTCGAAGCCATCTTCATGGGCGCGGTCAACATTGGCGGTGCAATTTCCGCAGAGCCTGTCACGGCAACGGTGCTTGCGGTTGCGTTTGCAGTGGGTGCCGGCGTGGATACTAGCGCAGCAATTACTATTGCTGTTCCCGTTGGCGTCGTCACCGCGTTCCTCTCTATTTTCATGAACAACGTCGTGCTTGCGTTTTTCGCAGGACCTTTTGACAAGATGGCTGCCGATGGCAACGAGCGTGGGCTTGCGCTCCAGCACTATCTTCTTTGGTTCATCAAGTATGCCCTGTTCGCACTTATCGCGTTCTTTGGTGTCTACTTTGGTGCAGAGCCGGTTGCCTCTATCGTCAACCAGATTCCTGCCAACGTTACTGCAGGCCTTAATGCAGTTGGTGCCCTACTTCCTGCTGTTGGTATGGCACTTCTGCTGCAGATGCTTTGGAGCCCGCAGCTCGCGGTCTATTTCTTCTTGGGCTTTACCCTGTATTCCTATCTCCAGCTCCCAATGATTGCGATTGCAGTGTTTGGCGTTGTGATTGCTGTTGTCTCTGCCCTTCGCGACAAGGAGCTGTTCGACTTTTCGAAGAAGGGTGTCCCTGCGCTTGGTTCTAACGATGCTTCTGCTAGCAAAGCGGCAGATGATGACGAGGAGGCGTTCTTCGCATAATGGCTAAGAAAACTAATAACAGCAACCTCTCTGCAGAAGACAGGAAGATGCTGAATTCGATCTTCCTTCGTTCCTTTACCGTCTTTGCGTCGTGTGCTGGCGGCTCAGTGAAGGCAGGCGCTGATGGTTGGCTTTACTCAATCCAGCCCGCGCTCGACCGTTACTACAAGGATAGGCCAGACGATCGTAAAGATGCGATGAAGCGCCATACCACGTGGTACAACATCACCCAAAACGTCGGTACTTTTGCGATGGGCCTCGTTGCATCCATGGAGCGTGAGAATTCCACGCATGAGGACTTTGACACCGAGTCCATTGATGCAATCAAAGTTTCTCTCATGGGCCCCATGTCCGGCATTGGTGATGCAATTTTCTGGGGTGTCCTCAGGGTAATCGCGGCAGGCATTGGCATTAATATCGCAATGACTGGGTCACCTTTGGGCGCAATCGTTTTCCTGCTCATCTATAACATCCCGTCAATCCTGTGCAGGTACTACATGACTTACCTCGGTTACAACCTGGGCACGAGCTTCATTACCCAGCTGTACGACGGCGGTCTCATGAAGCTCATCACTAAGGCTACTTCGACGGTCGGCCTCATTATGGTCGGGGCCATGACAGCGGCAAACGTAGTTTTCAATTCCCCGCTGTCAATCCCTGTCCAGGATTCCGATCCCGTTCTTGTCCAGACCTACCTCGATGCAATCTTCAAGGGAATTGTCCCCCTGACCATCACGCTTGTGTGCCTGCATCTGCTTAAGAAGAACGTTAACGTCAATCTGATTCTTTTCGGCTTGATGGTTTTCGCCTTCGTGCTTGGACTCATTGGGGTTATGTAAGCTCGATAACTCTTCGCGCCGGGCCCGGCAGGCTCGCTTTGGGCGGGCCGGGTCCGGTGTCCCTTAATGGAGGAAATGCAATGCGTTATTCACACCTGAAAAATGCAGACGTCGATGTCTCGCAGATCGCCGTAGGAACTTGGGCAATGGGTGGAGATTCCTTTGGCGATAACGATGACATTCCAAGCAGCATGAAGGCAATTCAGACGATGCTCGAGCGAGGGGTGAACCTCATCGACACCGCTCCGTGCTATGGAAATGGGACTGCAGAGAAAATCGTTGGCCGTGCCTTGAAAGGAATTGATAGGGACAAGTATTTTCTCTCGACTAAAGTGGGACTGGTGACGAGCCCTTCTGGCTATGACAGGGATTCCTCCTTTAAAAACATCATGCGAGAAGTCGAGAGCTCCCTCAAGAATCTAAGGACAGACCATCTCGACTTCTATTTCGTTCACTGGCCAGACCCAAAGACCTCCTTTGCTGAGACCATGAGCGCTTTGAGGCTGCTCAAAGAGCAAGGGAAGATTCTCCACATCGGAGTATCCAACTTTACGAGGGACATGATTGAAGAGTGTCAGAAATATTCTGACGTGGACGTCCAGCAGCCTCCCTACTCGATGGTTAACCGCGAGTATGAGCCGCTGATAAAGTGGGGTGCTGAGAGAGGGATTGATTCTTTCACGTATGGTTCTCTGGGTGCCGGCATTCTGTCTGGAAAATATCGAGAGCTCCCGACGTTCTCTCCTGGGGACGTGAGGGGTACGTTTTACGACTATTTCCGAGAGCCCAAATTCTCTAAGGTTCAAGAACTGCTAAAGGTTATGGACGGAATCGCCGCGACACATAACGCAACGCTATCAGAAGTTGCAATTAACTGGAGTACGCAGAAGCCTTATGTCGCTACTGCTTTGGTCGGCGTTAGGTCTTCTCGCCACGCAGAAGAAAACTGTGCTGCCCTTGATTGGGAACTTTCGGAGGATGAGATGGCTCTCCTGGACAACGCACTAGACAGTCTCGAGATTGGTTAGACATGGACAACGGGAGACAATACGAGCGGGTTCTTGTAGACAAGATTGAAGCGGGAGCTAGGACTATTGAGGAAGGCGGGCTGACTATCGAGTGCCGGCCAGTGCCAGACGATAGCCGAGACCACGCCCTGGATCCTCGAGTGGTCGAACTGTTCCGCCGCAGAAAATCCGGAGAGTTTCCCACCCCAAAGGGCAACGACATCATGTCAATGCGCACACGGCCAAATAAGGAAAGTCACCAGATTGATTCTGGACGGGTAACCGAGCGCGTTGTTCAAATGGACTTTCCTGACCGTTCGCTCCAGCTATTCCTGTTCGAACCCCATTTCTATGAGGGCGGGAAGCCAGCCCTTGTCTACCTTCATGGCGGCGGGTTTTCGGTCGGGAACATCGGACAGTTCAGGAATGCCCTTCGCTTGCTTGCGGACGTCAGTGGGTGCATTGTTGCCTATCCTGAATACAGGCTTGCTCCAGAGACTCCATTTCCCGGGGCAGTGCTGGACTGCAATGACACTGTTGAATGGCTCACGAGCCATGCTGATGAGTTAGATATTGATTCTTCTAGGTTTGCCCTGGCGGGAGATTCCGCAGGAGGAAGTCTCGCAAATGCCGTCACAATCCTACAGCGTGATACAGGCAGAATAAAGTTGATAGTTGAGATGTATCCCCTGGTTGATGCGGGGCCGGTTCCTCCCGAGTGGTCCCATGACATGTACCCCTGCCTTCCGGAGCAGCAAGAGGCAGCGATGTCACGAACGGATCGAATTAAGAATGCATCTCAGGGACTCCCGGGGCTCTACTACCAAGGCAAGACCGCCCTTGGGTTCGATCCACTAATCTCTGCAACGTATTACTCAAGACTGTGTGAATTTCCGCGTACCGTTGTGGTGGCATCGGAGTTTGACTTCCTCCGCTATCAAGACGAGGCCTTCGCAAGGAAACTGGCTGAGGAAGGCGTTAGCGTGAGGTGTATTAGATATCTGGGCTGCGACCACGGATTCTTCGAAACTTGTGGTGTGATGCCCCAGGTCGAAGATCTTGTAAATGTGATGGCGGGAGAGCTAAACGCCCTCTAGAGCCAATGCCCTATTCTCGGAGGATGCTATGCCAAGCGCTACCTTGATAATCACCTTGGTAGTTCTCGTGGTGGTGATTGCCGCGGATAAGATAGTGAGGAAAAGAGTATCTGAGCACATTGATGCGCTGTACTCAGCCGGCAACGGTAGCGGCCTTCTGGACTATCTCGACGGACATCTCGTGAAGTACCTCTATCCAGCCTTCAACCGGGCGTATATGAGAGTCAATGCATATGAGCTGATGGGTGACTCAAAAGGGGAGGAGCAGGAGCTGGCATTGCTCCTCTCCGAGAAAAGGCTAGACAAGAAGCAGCGGCAGGCGGTTGTTCTGAGGGGATTTGAGTTCTATCTCAAGGAAGGGAAGGCTAAGAAAGCAAGAGGGCTCCTTGATGAGATAGAAGGATGGGATGGGTTTCCTTCGAAGGACATGTACACAGTTCTTTATAAAGTGGTTGCAGAGAAGAGCGCGGACTATATCCCGCTATGCGAAGACAAGTTGAAGAGTGCAAATGGAGCCGAAAAACTCCAGCTTCTCTATCTGCTTTCGAAGCAGTACAAGAATGCTGGGCAAGCTGATAAGGCAAGAGAGTATGAGACGCAGTCAGTTGATTTTCTGAGCGAGCTAAGAAGCGGCGGAGTGGACGATAGCGCAGCATGAGCAAAACGGCGTAGATTGCTCCTTCATGACTTGTTTGCTGCTTCCGTTAGAAGGCTGATTACAGCTAATGCGCTAAACCCCGATGCCGTTATGAACTGTGCCCCGATTCTTGGACGGGCTAATTAGCGGCCTATGCCGCTCGTTGGGACTGATCCGGAACTCCTCCGGGGTCAGTCCCTTCAGTCTGGCCTGCCCCCTCACCGTGTTCCAGTCGATGATGTATGCCTCGAGGTCCGCCTTGAAGGACTCGAAGTCCGGCCACGTCCGGTTCCTGGAGAACTCGTCCTTGATGTGGCCGAACAGGCCCTCCGTGCATGCGTTGTCCAGGCAGTTGCCCTTCCTGGACATGCTCTGCACGATGCCCGCCTCCTCCAGCCTGCTGCAGTAGGCCTCGTGCTGGTACTGCCAGCCCATGTCCGAGTGCATCACCGGATGGCAGCCGTCGGGCATCTTGGGCGGCGGCTATGAGCTATTTGCGCTTACACCAACTTTCCTGACACTACCTCGACCTCCTCGACATGCCCTGCTCGCGCAGCTCCGTGATGAGCTTCACCAGAATCTTTCTCGCCATGCTTCTCTCCTTTCTTGGCCGGTGACATGGCGATTCAATGCTACGGGCGGAGCGGGGTGATGCGGAAGTTGCGAAGCGGGCGGTACGGATGGTGCGAAACGGTTAGGCGCGAGGGTGATGCGGAAACCGTGAAACAGGTGCTACTGATGGGGCGCAATACTCAAAGGGAAGACTGTATTGTTTTCAGCATTGGCAATCGCTCATGAAGGGAAGCTGCAATGTCAGAAGAAGAGAAAGCCAGCGATGCTCAGGACTCGAGCAAAAAGAAGCCAAGCGGCAAAACCATCGCCATCATTGTCATTTTTGCAGTAGCGATTGTTGCGGCGGGAGCGTACTGGTTTGTGAACTACAAGATTCCCTACGACAACGCAGTGGCAGCATTTAATGCTGCGGCGGATGGTCTCAACGAGCGCAATGGTGAGCTTGACTCGGCCATCTCTGATCTTCAAGATTTGATGAACTCCGGGAATGCTCCTCTCGACCAGTCAACCATAGAAGCCGCAAGCGTTGCCATTGGCACAGCACAGGGGGCCAAGCAATCTGTCCCAGAAATGCCAGAGGATACCGACGCAATCAATGCCGAAGCTACCGCAATGGGGAGCATGGGGGAGTATTCCGCCCAGCTTGACGCCCTCAACACTGCGAAGGTTAATCTGCAGAACAGCATCTCGCAGATGAAGCAGGTCACTAACCCAACCGAGCAGTTCGTGATCCAGCGCATCAGCGGGCTTTCGAACATTACGGGCGTCGAGGCTGTGACAGAAGACAATGATCCCAACGGGAACCTCGGTAAGGCCGGCGGCTACACTGCTTGCGTCTACTTTGCTTCCGATTTGGTGGATCAGTCAAAGGTTTATATCTCCGACGGGTACAGCGGCATTGTTGGTGCTGGTACGGATGGCGGTGGAGCGGTCGAGGTCTACGCGAACGTAGACGATGCAAACAAGCGCAATGATTACCTGGCTGTATTTGATGGCACCATCCTCACTTCGGGCTCTCATGATGTCGTGGGCACGTGCGTGGTGAGAACCTCTCATCTCCTGACTGCTTCACAGCAGAAGACGCTTGAGGGAGAAATTGCCGACAGCCTGACAAAGCTCGAGTAGCAGCGAGCAGTTACTCAGCCGGCAAAATACGCCTGCTGCGAAAAACGGGCGCTGCTTTGCGGGGGAGTGTCTCCCGCAGCTCTATCCCCATCAATACGCATACGGGCTGAAGTCGCTCAGGAGCGCCTGGCCGCTCTGCTCGTCAGTGGGCAGGACCAGCTTCCCGTCCATGCCGCTTGTCACGAGCACGTGGTTGTCAAAGGACCTTCCGTCGGTGCCGTGGAGGGAAACGGCAAAGTTGGGGTTGAACTCGCCCGAGCTCGCCTGGATCAGCACCGGCTCGCCGGTATCGGACGCGTAGATGGTGTCGCCGGCCTTCTCGGACCACTGGCCATCGTCAGTCGTGGAGTAGAGCCACTGGCACACGCTCACCGAGTCGCCGGCGTGGGCCGGCACGATGCAATAGATGTCGCTTCCCTCGGTGACGGCCTTTGCCGTGACGTCCGCCATGAAGGGGTACTTGGTAAGCAGGGGAGTTCCGTCCTGGTAGGAGAGGGTGGAGAGCCACGATGAGAAGTCGCCGGACGCGATGTCCCCGTCGTACATGCCCAGGTACCACACAGCGCCTATGGTGCCATCGGACGCGATCTCTTCTCGGACAGACGCGAGGTCGGCCGACTCTTCTGGCTGAGTGGGCTGGGCGGGCGTCTCGGTTGACGAGGTTGTATCGGTGGACGGGGCATCCTGCGTTGCGGTGGCCTCGGACTGCGTCTGCTCTGGCTGGGAAGTTGGGGAGGTGGCGGTGGTTTCCCCTGCGCAGCCCGCGATGAGCGCGCCAGTGATGAGGACGGGCAGAACTGCTGCAAGGCGCTTTCTCATGACGCTCTCCCTGTGTCGGGCAGAGGGACGGGGTTGCGCGCGCGTGGGACGCACGGCGCCCCGTTCCCTCCGGTATGGCATTTGGGTCCTGACCAGAGATTGCATCGTTAGGGCGGGTTTCGTCAAGGGGCTTTCCGGGGGTGGGGGTGGTGAGGGGGCG
>OHAT01003065.1_pt1 | contig 11576 bp, 8 predicted proteins | sample 1577141 | NCBI WGS metagenome assembly OHAT01 (sample SAMEA3541578, study PRJEB24748) | human gut metagenome | biome: human gut; feature: human-associated habitat; material: faeces | place: China | collected 2012
GGTCTGGCGCGGCTCGTCCAGCAGCAGTTTGAGTTGGATCCGTTTACCAACACATTATTTTTGTTCTGCGGACGGCGGCGGGACCGTATCAAGGGCTTGTACTGGGAAAAAGATGGCTTTATCCTGCTGTACAAGCGACTGGAACAGGGCGCGTACCAATGGCCGCGCTCAGAATCTGAGGTGAAGACTTTAACGCCGCAGCAGTACCGCTGGCTCATGGAGGGACTGCAAATCGAACAGCCGAAAGCCCACCGTCCGGTGACAGGATTGAGCACAGTCTGAGCAAGGAAGAATGTCCAAAACCATTGAAAATACTGGCTTTTCTCTCTGCCTTGTGGTATAATTTCCTCATGGAAAACAGAGAAATGCAGACAAGCAACACGGAAGAAATGGTGACCATTTCCCGTGCGGAATATGAGCATTTGCAGCAGGAAAAAGCACGGAATGCAAAGCTGGAAGCAAAGTTTGCCGCCCTCGAACAGGAGCAGGCGCAGGTCATCACCAGCCTTACGCTGCAAAATGAGTGGTTGCTGGAGCAGCTGAAGCTGTCCAAGAAGAAGCTGTTTGGCCGTTCCTCGGAACAGGCGGAGCAGACGGTCATGGAGCAGCTGAGCCTGACCTACAATGAGCTGGAGGCCTATGCTTTCGGCACCAAAGCCGCCACAGAGAAGCAGATCACCGTGAAGGCGCACGAGCGCAAACGGCAGTCCGGCAATGTGCTGGACGTCGTTCCGGAGGGTACTCCCACCGAGGTGGTGGAGCACCGTCTGCCGGAAAACGAACTGACTTGTTCTGCCTGTGGCAGCCAGATGGTTGAGATCGGCAAAGAGGTTCGCAGAACACTGCAGATGAAGCCGGCAAAGTTTTGGGTACGCGAGGACGTATACTACACCTACGCATGCAAGAGCTGCGAGCAGGAGACTGGCGAGGCCAACATTGTAAAGGCAGCGAAAGAGCCTGCGCTGCTGCCAGGCAGCTTTGCCTCTGCGGAGGCAGTGGCGTATCTGGCAGCGCAGAAATTTGTCATGTACTCCCCGCTGTACCGGTTGCAGCAGGAGGTTAACCGCCAGGGCTTGAGGCTATCCCGGCAGACGATGGCCAACTGGCTGCTGAACATCTCAGAGAAATGGCTGCGGCCGGTCTACGATACGCTGCGCGAGCAGCTTTGTAAGGAGCCGGTGCTGCACGCCGACGAGACGACCTTGCAGGTGTTGAAAGAGCCGGGACGTTCCTCCACCAGCAAGTCCTACATGTGGCTGTACCGCACCAGCGGCTGCGCGAAACAGGCGGTTGTGCTGTATGAGTACCAGCCCACGAGAAAAGCGGAGCACGCGGAGGCCTTCCTGAAAGGCTTCTCGGGCTGGCTGCACGCGGATGGGTACCAGGGCTACCACAAGCTGCCGGGCAACATCCGTGTGGTGGGCTGCTGGGCACATGCGAGGCGAAAATTTGACGAGGCGTTGCAAACGCTGCCCAAGGAGATGCAGAAGGACTCGCCGGCAGCGATTGGCGAATGCTATTGCTCCCGGCTTTTCAAGCTGGAGCAGGCGTTTGCAGAGCTGACGCCGGAGGAACGATATGAAAAGCGGCTGGAGCAGGAGAAACCTGTTTTAGACGCGTTGTTGTCATGGGCAAATGAGACGCAGGCGAAAACCGCGCCGAAATCCGCGTTGGGCAGGGCCATTCACTATCTGCTGGAGCAGTGTCCATACCTGACAAGGTATCTGGAGGATGGCCGTCTGGAGCTGAGCAACAACCGTGCCGAGCGCAGCATGAAGCCATTTGTGATGGGCAGGAAGAACTGGCTCTTTGCCAATACGCCGGGTGGCGCGCAGGCCAGCGCCGTGATCTACAGCCTGATTGAAACGGCGAAGGAGAATGGCCTTGATCCGTACCGTTATCTGCTGTGGGTTCTGCAAAACGCGCCGCAACTGAGCGAAACTGATGAAACATGGGCTGAAAAGCTGCTTCCCGCAAATGCCCCGAAAGAATGCTATATGCCTCATAAATAAAAGACCGCCATCTCGCTGAGCAGCAGCTCACTTTGAGATGGCGGTCACTATTTTTGATGTGTGCAAATTAGGGCCGATCACTGTGCAGTGCATCGTGTATCCGTTCGACCAACGCCCTTGCCGTAAAAGGCTTCGGGAGCACAAAGCTTGCGCCCAAACGGTATGCCTCCTCTATGACCCTGTGTGTCGGCAGAGCCGTCATAAAAATCGTCGAGATTTTGTACCCGTCCTCGCGCAGATGCTGCATAACGTGAAAGCCGCCCTTGTGCGGCAGCAGAAAATCCAGCAGAAGAACGTGAGGTCGGTGCCGGTGGAGCGCCTTGGTTGTCTCGTCCTCATCCTTTGCGTGAAATACATGGAAGTTTCCGCGCTCACGCAGGGAATCCGCCAGGAGCATGCTGAGGGCTTCATTACTGTCTGAGAGTAAAATCTTCTTACGGTGCGGCATTTTTATCCGCCTCCCCCTTAAAAATTTGATTTTACACACTCACCTTGTATAAAATAGTCCCGTCAGCTTATTTTTTCAATCCGCTGCGCAGCATTTTAACGGTTTTTTTACTTGGCAGGATTTGAGCTTCCGCAAAAGAAAGAGGGATGCCTGAGAAACTTACCAGGAGTGTTGTTGTAACACCTTGCTGCCGGCACCATTCGCTTACGGAGAGACCGCTGCTGCGGCATTCCTGGATTTGTGCCGCCCACTCCTGTAGCTCCGCCCGATGTTTCAACTCTGCGCTTGTCATTCTGACACCCCACAATACAACAGTAGCGAAACCTTTCGCAACGTTCCGCTACTATTGTCTCATGTGTGTCCAGCCGCCCTCAGCTTTGACGGTTACGGCAAAAGGCTGTTTTTGGGCACAAAAAGCAATCATAATAGAGAAAGTAACGCTCCCAAGATCAAGATGATCTCGGGAGCGGTTTTTCGTTCAGATGACGGCGGTATATGGCTATAAGACAGGTTCAGTAGAATGCTTCTCTTTCTACTCATCCTACGTTGTGGGACATTTAATGGGAAGTGCCTGCCTACTTGGTCAGAATATTCGGCAGCTGCGCGCGCAGGGCGGCCACGCCCTCGGCAGAGCCGAGGCCATAGCGCTCCACCATATTCAAAACAGACTGCAAAGAGGTTTTCGGGTTGCACCAGAGGTCCGGCTCGTAGCCCTTGTAGTCGACGTTATCCATGCTGCCGTAAAGGCTGATGCTGACACCAAAGCACGCTGTTATTCCGGTGCGCGGAAGGCTATAGTCATAGACGTTGCCGCAGAGCTGATATCCTGCGGAATTGCTGCCGATGACGATGACGTTATCCATCGTCTTGGCAAAGGTCAGAGCGCTTTCGCCGGAAGAGCCGCAGCGGGAGTCCATCAGCACGATGACGGGAATGTCGTTTGCCAACCATTTGCCTTGATCAAAGCCGCCATCGAACTCACCGGCAGACATCCAGTCGTAGCCGGCAGCATTGCCAAGCTTGCTGCCGCGATTTGCGGAAGCAACTTTAGGCTCTACCGCCTTGGCCCCGGTAAAATTCTTCGTCCAAGTGCGGGCATATCGGTCATCCCCGCCGCCGTTAGAACGTAGATCGTAGATAACGAGCTTGCAGTTTTTGGCTTTGCTGCCAGATGCCGCATATTCCGGCAGCACCGTGTCTGCAAAGCGGCGACTGTCAAATAAGCGAATAGACAGATAAAGGATCCCGTTTTCTTCCAGATAGCGATAGCACGCAGAACTGCGATCCCATGTGTCATCGAGCAGCGACTCGTTTGCTTTCCAGACGATCTTGTCGGTACGCGTCACTCCGTCACCATTCCTGAGCGTTATGGTATCGGAGCTTCCCGCTTTTCCGTGGCAAAGGAGCGTCGGCGCATAGCCGAGCGAGCCGTTCGCGCGAAGCACAGGAGACATTTCGGAACTCTTATTGCTCAATGAATCGACATACCATTTTTCTCCGTCGATCATCCGGTAATAGCCGCTGTCATCCTTGAAAAAGCTCTGTTCTGTGCCGATATAGCTGTACCACGCCTTCTGATGCTTAACGTTTTCCTCTCCGGGGCGAATGGCAAAGTGTGCGTCCTGCACGAATTGCAGCGCAGTGTTGATCGTTTGACCGAGCTTTTCGACATTGACGGTTTTCTGCTTCTGCACCCAAGCCTTCACCTCGGCCTCAGCCGCATCAAACTTGTCTGCACCAAAATAATAATAGGCGCCGTAGGCATTGTGCAACGCACGGAAGAGCAGATCGACGTCGGCAAGCGCATCGGCCTGACTGACGCTTTGACGTGTGGGATGCCTTGTAACCAATGCCTTGATCTCGTCATCTGACAAAAGGTCGACCGTGGACGGGTCTTTGACAATGTAGTCCTCAAACCCGTCAAAGGTCTCTTCCCTTGCCATATCGGCGCGGCGTTTTTCGTTCACGTCTTCGAGCAGTTTTTCAAATGCGTTTTGGTAGACCGCTGTGGAACCCTTGCTCAAAACGATGGCAGTATTGCTGTCGGCGTCATAATCGACGGTAAAGTCGAGCGCATCGCCGAGGTCGCGCAGCTTAAAATAGTTGTTTCCCCCGATGTTGTAGACAGAAAGACCGTCCGCAGCCTTTCCGTCGATCAAAACAGACTGCTTGCTGACAACGGCTGTTTTGGACTGATCCCGCCCGCGCGCAAGCTCGCCGCCGACAGGGGTATATTCCTTCCCGGAAACGACCGTGACCGCATTGCTTTGCTCATCGAACGAAACGGAAAAGCGGCTGTCCGTCTTGCTCAGAAGCTGCGCAAGATCGCGCAGCTTGAAATAGTTGCTGCCGTCGATGTTGTATTTGTCACAGTCTGCATCGACGCCGTCGACCGACAGGTTTTGCGGCGAGACCGCTACGTTCGCAGCGGAGGCGTAAGACACGGCAATGCAAACCAGGAGCAGCGTCAAAATGATGGGCAATCGCTTTTTCATGGATGATTCTCATCTCCCTTATCACGCTTTCGGTGCGCCGCTTTCAAAGAAGCGTTCCCCGTCAGAGCAATTTTTCACTTTAAGGGTAGCATACTCCATCATATGCTGCAACGCAAATTTTGCATAAAAGCGGTATCGCCCGTCTAAAGGCGACCGATAGCTTCATCCGCGGCCTTTCAGCCGAGCTTCTGCGCAAGGTCCTCGAGCGCGGCGGTCATCGCCTCTTCAAATGAGGGGTGCGGACGCATGGCCAGCAGGAATTGATCGACCGTCATGTGGTTGGCGAGCGCCTGCGAGACGCCGCCGATCATATCGCTTGAATGCTCGCACATGAGCTGCGCGCCGAGAAGCTCGCGTGTTTCGGCGTGGGCGACGAACTTCATAAAGCAGCGGCCCGGGTCGGCGATGAGCGTCTTGGCGTTGTCGAACATGACGTGTTTGCCGACCTTGACGGGGATGCCCGCCTCCTTGGCCTCGGCCTCGGTGAGGCCGACGACCGCGATCTCCGGACGGCAGTAGATGCAGCTCGGCACGACGGACATGGATGTGCGATTTTCCCTTCCGTAGAGCAGGTCGACGCAGGCGATGCCCTGCGCGGTCGCCACATGAGCGAGCTGAATTTTGGCCGAGACGTCGCCGATAGCGTAGATGTGGGGGATGCTCGTCTCGTAGTGCTCGTTCACGGCGATGCTGCGGCGGTTCATCTCGACAGAAATGCCATCCGCGAACAGGCCGTCGCAGTACGGGCGGCGGCCGATGGCGCAGAGCACGGCCTCGCCGGAGACGGTCTCGCTCTTTTCCTTGCAGGTGAAGTTGACGGCGATATCCTCACCCGTCCTCTCGACGCTCTGGACCATCGCGTTCGTGAAGACCTTCACGCCCTGCTTTTTGAGGATGAGCGCGAGGCTCTGGCCGAGCTCCTTGTCCATGTTGGGCAGCAGGCGGTCCATGCCTTCGATGACGGTCACTTCACAGCCGAGGTCTGCGTAAAACGTCGCAAACTCGATGCCGATGACGCCGCCGCCGATGATGACGATGGAGCGGTACAGGTGGTCGCACCCCTCAAGCAGCTCGTCGGAGGTCATCGCGAACTCAAGTCCGGAAATCGGCGGGCGGGACGGGACGGAGCCGGTGGCGATGAGGATATCGTCGCAGGTGTAGTCGTTGGCACCGCCCTCGGCGTCCGTCACGCGGACAGCGCCGGGTGCGGTGATGAGCGCCGTGCCGCGCAGAAAGTCGATCTTTGCGGTCTTGAAAAGCGATTCAATGCCGGAGGACAGCTTTTGCGAAATTTCGCGCTTGTAGGCAAAAATCTCCGTCATGTCGGCGCGGATATCGTCGGTGTGGATGCCGGCGTGTGCGCCGTGCTTGGCGTCGTGGAAGATCTGAGAAGAGTGCAGCAGCGTTTTCGTCGGGATGCAGCCGCGGTTTAAGCAGGTGCCGCCCGCTTCGCGCTTCTCGACGACGGCGACCTTCTTGCCGAGCTTGGCCGCATGGAGCGCGGCTTCGTAGCCGCCGGGGCCCGCGCCGATGACGATGAGTTCATAATGAGCCATAATAGTTCGTTCCTTTTTGAGAGCAATGCCGCCGACTTTTCGGCGGCATTGCGTGATGTTAAGATATGCGCTGCCTTCGTCAGGCAAACTGATAACGTAAAACCATGTTGCGCGCCGCGCCGACCTCGTCGAGACGGCGGACGGGCGTGGAGTGGGGAGCGGTGTGGAGCGTCTCGGGATCGGAGTGCGCGAGTTCAAAGAGCTTGCAGTAGATGCCGCAGACCTCGTCCATGGTCTCCTTGCTCTCAGTCTCGCAGGGCTCGATCATGAGCGCCTCATGGACGATGAGCGGGAAGTACATCGTGGGCGGGTGCAGGCCAAAGTCGAGCATGCCCTTGGCAAGGTCGAGCGCGGAGACGCCCGTCTCCTTGTGGAGATCGACGAGCGACATGACGAACTCGTGCATGCAGATCTCGTCATAGGCCATGGTGAAGGTATCCTTGAGCCTGACGCGCATGTAGTTCGCGTTCAGCACGGCGTTCATCGCCGCCTCGCGGATGCCGGACTTGCCGAGCGTGAGCACGTAGGTCAGCGCGCGCACGACGACGTCGAAGTTGCCGTAGAACATCTTCACGCGGCCGATGGACTTTTCGGGGTATGCAAAGCCGTACTTGCCGTCCTTTTTGACGACCAGCGGGCCGGGCATGTACTTTTTGAGGAATTCCTTGCAGCCGACCGCGCCTGCGCCGGGGCCGCCGCCGCCGTGCGGTGTGGCGAACGTCTTATGCAGGTTACTGTGGATGCAGTCAAAGCCCATGTCACCGGGACGGACGACGCCCATGACGGCGTTGAGGTTCGCGCCGTCGTAGTAGCACAGGCCGCCCGCATCGTGAATGATCTTCGTGATCTCGAGGATGTTCTTGTCGAAAATACCGACGGTGTTCGGGTTCGTCAGCATCAATCCCGCGGTGTCGGGGCCGACGGCGGCGCGCAGCGCGTCGAGGTCGACGCAGCCGTCCGCGCCGGACGGGATGTTGATGACCTGGAAGCCGCACATCGCGGCGGTCGCGGGGTTCGTGCCGTGGGCGGAGTCGGGCACGATGATCTTCGTGCGCGCGGTATCGCCGCGGTCGGTATGATAGGCCTTGATGAGCAGAACGCCCGTGAACTCACCGTGCGCGCCCGCCGCGGGCTGGAACGTGACAGCGTCCATGCCGAAGACCTCGCCAAGCTCAGAGCCTAACGTGTGCAGCGCCTCGAGCGCGCCCTGCGCGGTCTCGATGGGCTGGAGCGGGTGGAGCTGGGTGAAGCCCGGCAGCGCCGCCATGTCCTCGTCGATCTTGGGGTTGTACTTCATTGTGCACGAGCCGAGGGGATAGAAGCCGTCGTTCACGCCGTGGATGCGCTTGCAAAGGGCGGTGTAGTGGCGGGTGAGCTCGTTTTCGCTCACGTGGGGCAGGTGCAGCGCCTCGCTGCGCTCTTCGGGGAGCTGATATTCGGGAACGTCACACTCCGGCATGAGGGTCATGCCGCGGCCTTCGACGCCAAGTTCAAAAATGAGCTTCATTTACAGCACCTCCTTCACGATGGCGACAGCTTTGTCGAGCTGCGACCTGGAGACGAGCTCGGTCACGCACCAGAGAATGCCGCCCTCGACCTCTGCGCCGCCGAGGACGCCCTCTGCTTCGAGCGCGTCGAGGATCTTTCTGCGGCAGTTGGGGCATTCGACCTCGGTGACGAACTCGTGGAAGAATTCACCCTTGTACTTCAAGGTGCAGCCGATCTTTTGGAGCTCAGAAGCGAAATAGTGCGCCTTCGAGGTGCAGAGCCGCGCGCACTGCTTCATGCCCTTTTCGCCCATCGCGGCCATGTAAACGCCCGCGGCGAAGGCGCATAGCGCCTGGTTGGAGCAGATGTTGGAGCTGGCCTTTTCGCGGCGGATGTGCTGCTCGCGCGCGGACAGCGTCAGCACGTAGCCAACCTCGCCGTCCACATCCTTCGTCTGGCCGACGATGCGGCCGGGGAGCTTTCTCGTCATGGCGGATGTCGTGGCCATGAAGCCGAGGAACGGGCCGCCGAACGCCGTGTCGAGGCCGAGGGGCTGACCGTCGCCGACGGCGACATCCGCGCCCATCGCGCGCGGCGTGGGCAGAATGGCGCAGGCGATGGGGTTCACGCCCATGACGAACTTGGCACCCGCGGCGTGGACGATCTCACCGGCCGCCTTCGCGTCTTCGATCTGGCCGAAGTAGTTCGGCTGCTGGAGGTAGAAGCACGCGGCGTCATCGCCGAGCGCTTCCTTGAGCGCGTCGAGATCGGTTCTGCCGTCCTTTGCGGGGACGACAAAAAGCTCGGTATTCGAGGCGAAGCAGTAGGTCTTCATGACCTCGATGACCTGCGGATGGGCGCAGGCGGAGACATAGGCCTTCGTGCGCTTGCGGTCCTTGCACATGGGGATCGTCTCGGCTGCGGCGGTCGCGCCGTCGTAGTGCGAGGCGTTGGAGACGTCCATGCCGGTCAGCTCGCAGATCATCGTCTGGAATTCAAACGTACCCTGCAGCACACCCTGGCTGATCTCCGCCTGATAGGGGGTGTAGCAGGTGACAAGCTCTTCGCGGGAGGTGACAGACTTGACGACCGACGGGATGAAGTGACGGTAGGCGCCTGCGCCGCGAAGAACGGTCTTGAAGACCTTGTTCTTTTCGGCCATGGCGGTGACGGCCTCGCGCACCTCAAGCTCGCTCAGGCCCTCGGGGATGTTCAGCCCGCCGCTCCGCAGGAGCATCTCCTGCGGGACGGCCTTGTACAGCCCTTCGAGGCTGTCGACCCCGATGGCGGCGAGCATTTCTTCCCGTTCCGCAGCCGTGGTGGGAACGTAAGAGCCCATGTCAGCCCTCCTGCGCGCAATGCGCTTCGTAAGCGGCGGCGTCAAGCAGCGCCTCAGTGTCGGTCACGGGGGAGACCTTGATGATCCATGCACCGTAGGGGTCGGAGTTCAGCGTCTCGGGTGCGTCGGCCAGCGCTTCATTGACCTCGCAGATCGTGCCGCTGACGGGACAGATCACGTCGGAAACGGCCTTGACGGACTCAACGTCGCCCAGCGCTTCGCCGGCGGTGACGCTGTCGCCCTCGGCGGGCAGGTTGATAAAGACTACATCGCCCAGCGCATCCTGGGCAAAATCAGAAATGCCGATCACGGCGATGTCGCCGTCCATCTTGACCCACTCGTGGGACTTGGAATACTTCAGCTCAGCAGGGATGTTCATGGTAATTTCCTCCTCAAAATCGTTCTCAATGAATGTTGGTTGTTATTTACGGTCAAATGGTTTCCGAATATTCGGTCAAAAATCTCTATTTCAGCGTTCGAGCTTGTAGAACGGCATCGGTACGATCTCAAGCTCGACCATGCGCCCGCGCACGTCGGCGTTGAGGTGCTTGCCGATCTCGATATCTTGGGCGGGGATATAGCCCATCGCGACGCCGCAGCCGATATAGGGTGCGAACGTGCCGGAGGATGCCCAGCCGATCTTTTCTCCGTCCATCGTGTAGAGGTCGCAGTGCTCGCGCACGATGCCGCGGCCGACGACCTTCATGCCGATGCGCTTCATTTTCGGCGCGCCGAGCGCGACAAGCGCGTTGCGGCCGATGAAGTCCTTACCCGTGAGCTTGCACGGAAGTCCCGCCATCTTCGGCGTGATCTCGTCGTTCATCTCGTGGCCGTAGAGCGGCATCGAAGCCTCGAGACGCAGCGTGTCGCGCGCGCCGAGGCCGCAGGGGATCAACCCCTCGGGCTCGCCCGCCTTCAGAAGCGCTTTCCACAGGTCGACGGTGTCCTCGGCCTTGCAGTAGATCTCAAAGCCGTATTCACCGGTGTAGCCCGTCTGGGAAACGAGGGCGTGGATGATGTGGTCGCCGAGATTCAGGGGGACATCTTCGGTGAAGGTGTAGTACTTGGCGGGGATGTACTGCTCGTCGCAGAGCTTTTTGAGAATGTCGCCGGACCTGGGGCCCTGCAGGGCGATCTGGCCCCAGTCGTTGCCCTCGTCGCGGTAGTCGACGTCGCCGGAGAGATGGCTCTCGACCCAGGCGGCGTCCTTTTCGCGGTTGCCCGCGTTGACGACGAGCCAGTAATTGTCCGCTGCGCAGCGGTAGACGATGAAGTCGTCGATGATGCCGCCATTGTCGTTGCAGAACATCGAGTACTTGATCTCGCCGTCTTTCATGTTCGAAATGTCGGCGGTGATGATCTTCTGCACGTTGGCGACGGCGTCAGGGCCCTTGAGGCGAAGCTCGCCCATGTGGGAAACGTCGAACAGACCGGCCTTTTCACGAACGGCCATGTGCTCGGCAATCACACCGGTGGGATACTGCACGGGCATCAGAAAGCCGCCGAATTCGACGATCTTGCCGCCCATGTCCACATGCGTTTGGTAAAGTGGGGTCTTCTTTTCCATAGTGCGCATCCTCCGAAAACAATAATTTTAATGAATCTTATAAAAATTATTAAAATTAAGCATCAAAAAAGAGGCACAAAACTCCCTTTTGAGCTTTGTGCCTCCGTTGATCACCTGAGAGATTCCCCGCCCGAGTCATCGCGGCAGGTTGCACCTTCGGCGTGCGTAAACGCACTTTTCGGAGCGTCGTCCGAGTTCGGCCCTTTTGCCTGAGAGCTTCTGCGTTCCCCTTCGGCGCCGCGGCAGAATATTCCGCGGTCTCTCCCGAACTCATCATCCGATCGGTCGATTCATTTTACTTTTTAAAGCTAACATAAGAATGAGCCTTTGTCAAGAAAGAAAAAGTAATATTTTGTTAAAATATTACAAGCGGAAATTCGGCAAACCGAAAACTGCCGAAACGGGTCGAAATTTGAAAGCATCCCGTTGTTATGACTGCGTTGCCGGCCAGGTTCCATTTCGCTTCGGCATAGCTTTATTTGTATTTCGCATTTGCATTTTGCCTAAAGCGGCGGCGGAGAAGTGATGGGGCGTCTATTTTCTTCGACGAAATCCGTCCTGCGCGGACAAAATTGTATTGACAACGGCGGAGGATGGGTCTATTGTACACACATCATTCGTCAAATGCTTTGAGCAGGACACGACTTCCCCGGATCACCGCTTTCAGAGAG
>OHAT01003070.1_pt1 | contig 11558 bp, 10 predicted proteins | sample 1577141 | NCBI WGS metagenome assembly OHAT01 (sample SAMEA3541578, study PRJEB24748) | human gut metagenome | biome: human gut; feature: human-associated habitat; material: faeces | place: China | collected 2012
GTTCGACAGCTCTTGTAGTATAACATAGTTTAGAACAAAATGGGATGGTTGTTTTAAATTATTGCTGATATTAAAAAAACCTATTCCAAAAATGACGATAGATATTCAAATTAAGAATAGCTTATAACCCCCAGGGTGGGTTGTGGGCTATTTTTGCTTTTGTTAAACTGAATGGTGGCTAATTAGGAGTACAATTTTGAAAAATTATAAAATGGAGATAATCAAATGAGAAAATATGCATTCAGACGACTGCTCCAGCTGATTCCCATTTTGTTTGCGATTACTTTTCTCTCCTATGGCATGATGCGGATTGCGGGAAGTGATGTAGTGACACAAAAAATGGAAAATACAGGACAGATTCTGTCAGAAGATAAGTTAAATGCAGCCAGAGAACAGCTGGGACTGGACAAACCATTTCTGACCCAGTATTTTGTGTGGCTTGGGAAACTGCTTCATGGAGATATGGGAAACAGCTATGTATCCAGTCTTCCGGTTTTTGATACGTTCATATCGAAGCTTCCGGCAACGCTGCTTCTTACAGTGACATCTATTTTGCTGACCATCATCATATCAATCCCTCTGGGGATTCTGTCAGCAGTGAAACAGAATACGATTACGGATTATCTGATCCGTTTATGCAGCTTTATAGGAAACAGTCTTCCTAATTTTTTTGTATCATTGCTGTTGATGTATTTTCTTGCGATCAGGTTGCGGATTTTTCCGGTTATATCCAAAGATGTAAGTTTAAAGAGTGTGGCAATGCCGGCAATCACTCTGGCAATTGCCATGTCGGCCAAGTATCTTCGCCAGGTCCGTGCAACTGTGCTGGATGAACTGAGTAAAGATTATGTGGCAGGAGCGAAAGCAAGAGGAGTAAAGTTTTCTGTCACTCTTTGGAAAAGTATTATGAAGGCTTCGCTGGTAACCATCATTACCTTGCTGATGCTGTCAGTGGGAAATCTGCTGGGAGGAACTGCAATCGTAGAATCAATCTTTATGTGGGATGGAGTTGGAAAGATGGCAGTAGATGCTATCTCCATGCGTGATTATCCTATTATTCAGGCATATGTTATGTGGATGGCGATCATCTATGTTGTAGTAAATCTGCTTACAGATCTGTCATACCGGTTCCTGGATCCGAGAATCCGTCTGGGAGGTGTGAAACAATGAGTGAAAAGCAGAATAAAAATGTGACAGTGCGTGTACAGAAGATTAAGAAAAACCATATAAAACAAAAGCTGGTCTTTTTTCTTATTCTGGCAATAGGGCTTGTGATACTTGCAGTTTTTTCAGAGCATCTCTGTCCATATGACCCTTATGCACAGGATCTGGCAAGTGCACTTCAGCCCCCCAGTCTTCAGCATCCTATGGGAACAGATACATATGGGAGAGATATGCTGTCCAGAGTTATAAGTGGTGCAAGAGCCAGTATTTTTTCGACCTTTATCCTGGTTGCTGTGATTTTTGTGTTAGGAACAGCTGTGGGTGTATGCTGCGGATATTTTGGCGGAGCTGCAGATACTGTTATGATGAGAATCTCAGATATATGTCTTGCTTTCCCTGGGCTTGTATTTGCCATGGCGATTGCAGCTATTCTTGGGGGAGGCATTCAGAATGCTGTTATAGCACTGGCAGTAGTAAGCTGGCCGAAATATTCACGTATTGCCAGAGGGCAGACTCTGGCATTAAAAGAGGAACCCTATATTCATGCTGCCATACTGGCAGGTGACAGCTCAGGTCAGATTATGCTCAGACATATTCTTCCAAATATGCTGGGCCCTGTTCTGGTAACAGCCATGCTTGATATCGGTACCATGATGATGGAACTTGCAGGTCTGTCATTTCTTGGACTGGGAGCACAGATTCCCATGGCTGAATGGGGAAGTATGATGAGCAGCGGACGAAGTATGATCCAAACATATCCATGGGTAGTATTATCACCTGGAATTGCAATTTTTATATCTGTGGCAATTTTCAATCTGTTAGGTGATACAGTTCGTGACTATCTGGATCCTAAGAACAGCCGTTCATGATAAGTAATATGAAAACAAACGAGGAGGAAAGAAAATGAGAACAAAGAAATTTCTGGCAATGGCAATTGCCCTGGGGCTGGCAGTAGGAATGACAGCTATGCCAACACTGGCAGCAGAAAAAAAGACATTGGTATTTGGCGATACCACCTTTAATGCGGAAAATGAGGAGGCAGATATTAATCCTCAGAATACCTATGCAGGATGGGCTTGCATCCGTTATGGAGTAGGGGAAACTCTTTTCCGTTATTCTGATACAATGGAAATAGAGCCATGGATCGCAAAAGAGTATGAAAATATTGACGAGCTGACCTGGAAGATCACACTGAACGACGGAGTTGTGTTTTCCAATGGACGTGCCTGTGACGGAGAAGCAGTAAAGGAAAGCCTGGAGGCTTTGGTTGCCAATCATGAGCGTGCAGCAGGAGATCTTTGCATTGATACTATCGAGGCAGATGGAAATACTGTTACCATAAAGACTACAGAACCGAAGCCTGCACTGATCAATTATCTCAGTGATCCTTATGGATGTATTATTGATATGCAGGCAGGTATCAGTGATGATGGTATAGTGATCGGTACAGGTCCTTATGTGGCAACTGAACTGGTGACAGATGATCATGTTAATCTTGTAAAGAATGAAAACTACTGGAACGGAGATGTGAATGTGGATGAGATCACTGTCCGTACAATCTCTGACGGTGATACACTGGCAATGGCTCTTCAGGCAGGGGAGATTAATGCTGCCTATGGTATGGCATATGCAAGCTATCCTTTATTTGAAAATGATGACTTTACATTTACCAGTACAGCTACAAGCCGTGCATTCTATGCGTGGATGAACTTTGAAAGTCCTGTAACATCTGACCCGGCAGTGCGTAAAGCAATTGCCATGGGTATTGATAAGGACAGCTTTGTGTCTGTGCTTCTGAATGGATATGGATATCCTGCAGTCGGTGTTTTCCCGGATACCTTCTCTTTTGGAGGGCAGAATCTGACAACAGAGAGCTATGATCCTGATGGGGCAAAGAAGGTTCTGGAGGAAGCAGGATGGGTGGATTCTGATGGTGACGGTATCCGTGAAAAAGACGGACAGAAACTGGAGATCCGCTGGCTTACTTATCCCAGCCGTCAGGAGCTTCCGCTTCTTGCAGAGTCTGCACAGGCAACCTTAAAAGAAATCGGTATGGATGTTCAGATAAATTGTACCTCTGATAATAATACTATCCGTAAAGACCCTGCATTATGGGATGTATATGCAAGTGCCATGGTAACTGCACCTACAGGAGATCCGGAGTATTTCTTCACTTCCTGCACACTGGATGAATCTGCAAGCAATAACGGACATTATCACAGTGATAAACTGGAAGATCTGGAAAAACAGATGAAGCAAGAATTCGACGCAGATAAGCGTTCAGATCTGGCGATTCAGATGCAGCAGACAATCCTGGATGACAATGCCTATGTATTCTGCTCTTACCTGAGAATGAGTATGATCATGCAGTCTAATGTAACAGGACTGACTGCACATCCATGTGATTATTATGAACTGACAGCGGATTTGGATATCAACTAAACTGTAACAATAAATGAAGAATATGTGAACGATGATATTTCAGGGGCAAAAGATATTTTGCCCCTGATTTGGTAAGTATTAACAAGGATGGTTTACAGAAATGGATAGAAAAATACTGACCTACGATTCCGTAGAGATATCATTTGGCGGGAAAGCGGTGGTTCATGATGTGAGCTTCTCTCTTGAACATGGAGAGATACTTGGCCTTGTGGGAGAATCCGGCAGTGGGAAAAGCACCCTGATCAAAGCCGCAATGGGACTTCTGGGACCGGATGGTCTTGTGACAAGAGGAGATATCCGATATATGAATCAGAATATTCTGGATATACCGGAGAAAGAAAAAAGAAAGATCAGAGGTGCAGGAATTGGCATGATCTTTCAGGATGCAGGTGCTTCCCTGTGCCCGATCCGCACCATTGGAGAACAGATTTATGAAAGTATGCGTGTACATACGAAGATAACAAGAAGTGAGGCCAAAAGCAGGGCAATGGATCTGTTTGATAAACTGAACTTTAAGGACAGTCAGCGTGTGTGGGACAGTTATCCATTTGAACTGTCAGGCGGAATGAATCAGAGAGCAGGTATTGCAATTGCCATGCTTATGAATCCGCCCATCCTATTTGCGGATGAACCGACCAGTGCTCTGGATGTGTCTGTACAGCGTCAGGTTGTAAGGGAAATGCTTAAGTTAAGAGAGTTGTTTGGAACTGCAATTGTGATCGTGACACATGATATCGGGGTAGTCCGGGCAATGGCAGATACTGTGTTGGTTTTGAAAAATGGAAAAACAGTAGAATATGGCACAGCAGACCGTGTACTGGATCATCCCCGGGATCCGTATACCAGGAAATTGCTGGAGGCTGTACCAAAGCTGCAAAGGAAGGTCAGAGTATGAGCATACTTTTAGAGGCAGAACATTTAACAAAAATATTTACCCAGAGAGGAAAAAATCCTTTTAAAGCAGTAAATGATGTAAGCTTTACACTAAAAAAAGGAGAAACGCTGGGAATCGTAGGAGAATCCGGCAGTGGGAAAAGTACAATAGCAAAGCTGCTCACCCGGCTGACTGATATCACAGAGGGTACATTGAAATTTGAAGGAAAAGATATTACAAGACTGAAACAAAGTCAGCTGAAAGAGGTATATGGAGATATACAGATGGTTTTTCAGAATCCGGTGGGTTCTTTTGATCCCAGAAGGACACTGGGTGACGGAATTGGTGAGAGTCTTAGAAACCGTGGAATGAAAAAGGCTGATGTGGAGAAAAGAGTAGCAGAATTGCTTGAGCAGTGCGGCCTTGAGAAGGAATATGCAAAAAGATATCCTCATGAGGTAAGTGGCGGACAGTGTCAGCGGGCTGCGATAGCAAGAGCTCTGGCAGTAAAACCAAAAGTTCTGATCTGTGATGAGGCAACCAGTGCTCTGGATGTAACCATACAGAAACAGATCATGGAGCTTCTGGAAGACCTGAAAGAGAAGAATGGGCTGTCTTTTATTTTTATTTGTCATAATCTGGCCCTTGTCCAGATGTTCTGTGATAGGGTTCTGGTACTGTATGAGGGAAAAGTAGTGGAAAGCGGAATTCCCGATGATATCATCAATGAACCCAAGGAAGAGTATACGCAGAGACTGGTGGATGCGGTACTTTCGTGAATGTGATTTTTTTGGAAGTGCGATAGTGGTATGAAAAATACAGGCAAAACTATGCCGGATAAGAATATATAGATATCCCCTTGGGTGGGTTGTTGACGCTTTAATGTGGTGCTACAATACAGTTGTTTGTAAGGTGCGCGCCAGATAAAAATAATATTTTCACAGGAAAGGAAGTATATTTATGCATATACCTGAAAATTATTTAAGCCCGTCAACATGTGCTGTAATGACAGCAGCCATGCTTCCGGTGTGGGGATATTCTATTCATAAAATAAAAACAGAGATACCGAAATCAAAGATGCCGCTTCTTGGTATTGGGGCAGCCTTTTCATTCCTGGGAATGATGTTTAATGTTCCGCTTCCGGGCGGTACAACAGGACATGCAGTAGGGGGAACTCTTATTGCCATACTGACAGGAAGTCCTGCAGCCGGGTGCATAGCGGTTTCTATTGCTCTGCTGATACAGGCCCTTCTTTTTGGAGATGGCGGAATCCTTGCATTTGGGGCAAACTGTTTTAATATGGCATTTATATTGCCATATCTGGGCTTTTTCCTGTATAAACTTCTTTTGAAGAAAACAGGTATGCGCAAACTTAGCGCGGCAATTAGTTCATATATAGGTATTAATGCTGCGGCCTTTTGTGCAGCTGTTGAATTTGGTATTCAGCCACTGCTGTTCAAAAATGCAGAAGGCCAGGCTCTTTATTGTCCGTATCCGCTAAGTGTATCAATACCTGCAATGATGATCGGACATATTACATTATTTGGTCTGGCAGAGATTATTCTGACAGTAGTGGTACTTACCTTTGTTGAAAAAGTTACACCAAAAGCATTGGATGCTGTTCCGGATAAGACAGCATTTAAACCACTGTATATACTGATGGCTGTTCTCATCGTACTGACTCCTCTGGGACTTCTGGCAACCGGTACTGCCTGGGGTGAATGGGGTGCTGATGAAATCGCTGGTCTGGTAAGTGGCGGAAGCCAGCTTGGATACACTCCGTCAGGAATGACCAATGGATTTGAACTGTCAACTTTGTTTCCTGATTATTCTATGTCCGGGTTACCTGAGTGGACAGGATATATTCTTTCGGCTATTGTAGGCGTGGCACTTCTGGTGATCATTTTTAAGATTATTTCTTCAATGATGAAAGAGAAAGTTGATTTTAAAAAGAAGGCTGCATAACAGATGAATGATCATAAAAAAGAAGAAACTATGCTTCCAGACTGGATGTGTTCCGGAGAAACTTATGTTCCATCTAAAGATAAAGAAGCATTTTTAACAAAAAGTACGAAATCAGTTTTATCTGTGCTTGCAAAAATGCGGTTTTATGAAGGGAAGGATGGCAAATTTTCTGCCACTCCTTCTCTGAAACTGTTTTATACACTTCTATATATTGTTCTTACTGCATGTTCGGGAAATTATCTGTTTACTCTGATTATGTGTGCAGCAGTGACAGCCAGACTGGCGTTTTTTTCGGCAAAAGCTATCCGTCAGATCCTGAGAGGAACAGCAGGTGCGGTTCTGTTTTCTATATTGATCCTTCTCCCATCTGTATTTATGGGAACTCCTCAGACTTTAATGAATATTACTTCAAGAGTATATGTATCTGTAACTCTGGTTGGTATTTTGTCATCAGGGACATCCTGGAATAAACGGACAGGAAGTATGAGAACTTTTCGGCTGCCATCCATATTTATTTTTACGCTGGATATTACTTTGAAATATATTTCGGTGCTTGGAGAGATATGTGCAGCTATTCTTACGTCTGTCCGGTTAAGGTCAGTGGGAAAGAATCCTCAGAAAGCAAAAGCTTTGTCAGGTGTGTTGGGAATCTCATTTCTGAAATCTGGTGAAATGGCAGAGGAAATGCATGCAGCAATGGGTTGTCGTGGATTTACAGGAGAGTATAAGAAAAAGCAGAAATACACGTTATGTGCAGCGGATATTTTCAGCACTTTTATTATGGCTGGATGTATTGTATTGTTCTGGTATCTGAACAGAAAGATATGATAATTGACAGGAAAAGACAGAAGAGGGTAGTTATGATCAGACTTGAGAATGTATGTTTTGCATATGAAAAAGAAATTGCACTGAGATATGTGGATCTTCACATAAACAGAGGAGATTCTATAGTTATCCAGGGACCTAACGGATGTGGAAAATCAACACTGATTAAACTATTGAATGGAATTATTTTTCCATCGGAAGGAAAATATTTTTATCAGGGACATGAAATTAATGAAAAAGCGTTAAAAAACAGCCAGTTTGCAAAATGGTTTCATCAGCAGATGGGATATGTGTTTCAGAATGCAGATGCCCAGCTTTTCTGTGGAAGTGTGGAGGAGGAAATTGCATTTGGCCCGGTCCAGATGGGGCTTTCGGAAGCGGAGATAAAAAAAAGAACAGAAGACTGCCTGCACTTATTTGGATTGGAAAAACTAAGAGATAGACCACCCTATCATCTGAGTGGAGGGGAGAAAAGAAAGGTTTCACTGGCATGTATTCTTTCGTTGAATCCTGAGGTCCTGATTTTGGATGAACCTCTTGCAGGACTTGATGAAAAAACACAGGATATGCTGGTGGATTTTCTGCAGAGTTTTCATAAAGCAGGAAAAACGTTGATTACGATTACACATAACAGACAGCTGGCTGAAACTATTGGTACAAGATTTGCCTGTATGAATGAAGAACATGAACTGAAGATGCTATCATAATATTGATAATTATCTTTTCGTTAAAAAAAGTACTTCCTGCGGACGAAGTACTTTTTTTAATGAGTTTTTAGATGCGCATTGCGCGGAGGTCTGTGCACCTTTATTTGTTGTCTGACACAAATCTTTGTGCGGATACATGAATCATTAAGTATCTCGCTGACTGATATTTAATGATCTCTGCATTGATTATATTTTAACAAAATTATGGGAAAGAACAAGCCTCCCAGGGGGATTTCAAACCATGAAAAAAGTAGTATGAACTATGCAATATATGAATAGGTAAATATCCCCCAGGGGTGTTTGACAATTGTTTACGATCTGAATTTTACTTAGTTACTGTAGCCAAAAGTGCTTTAATATCTTCCAGATCATCAGCAAAATAAATTCCCTGCTGACGATTTTCTGAGGACAGCCCCATCTTGATCATATGGTCAAGAAGCTGCTTCAGGCTGTCATAATATCCATTCAGATTATACAGAATACAGGGGGCATCCAGGTGTTTGAGGGAAACCATGGACATAACTTCTGTGATTTCCTCCAGAGTACCGGTTCCTCCTGCAAATGCAATAAATGCATCACCAAGTTCAATCATTTTTGCTTTTCTTTCAGCCATATCTTTTGTGACGATCAGTTTTGTGATCTCATCATACTGCAGTTCAGAATCTATAAAAAACTGTGGTTCCACGCCTGTTACTTTTCCTCCGGCATTCAGCACACTTTCTGCTATCTGTCCCATAAGACCGGACTTTGAACCTCCATATACCAGAGAATTTCCGCTTTCTCCAATCCATGTACCAAGTTCCCGGACAGCATTTCCAAGTGCCGGATCATTCCCCTCTAAAGCTCCAAGATAAACAGTAATATTCATTGTAATTTCCTTTCTTTTTTCATGTACAGGTAATTGTTTTATATAACTGCCTCAAATAACATTACCATCAGCGGCATTGTAATAATTGAGAACAGTGTAGTCATGACATTGATGGCACTGGCATAGCGTGAATCATTTCCGTATACCTGGCACATCTGGGTTATTGTGGAAGCAGACGGTGTGATGATCGCCAGAAAGACAATAAGTATAATTTTATTTCCGTCTGCAGAGAACATAGCCAGATGGCTGATCTTAATCATTACAAGTGCAAGCAAAGGCACTGCGATCAGACGAAGAAATGATACAAAATATACTCTTTTGTCAGCAAAAATCTGTTTCAGATTCATTCCTGCAAACAGCATACCGGTTACGATCATACTAGCCGGTCCTATCATGCTGCCCACTGAGCCAAGAGTATTATTGATGATCTCCGGCAAATGGATTTTTGCGAAAAAAAGTACAACACCGATAAAAATAGAAATCATGTTAATATTTAACACAATCTTTTTCCAGTCGTAGGAAGATTCCCGGCTGATAATCTTTTTGCAGTGTGTCCACAGAAAGATAAGTTGCACACTCATAAAAACACATCCATATAAAACCCAGTCCTGTCCAAGAATAAAGGTCACAATGGGTACGATCAAATTTCCTGAATTAGAATAATAAACAGAAGCAATTTCCACTTCATTCAGATGCAAAAGCTTTCCGGATATGGAGATAATGATCAGGAGAAGAACCTGGGTCATGACAGATGCAGCCAGAGCAAGCAGCAATCCCTTTACAGTATCCATCGTGTAATCTACCTGAAAAGCATTGATGATTACACAGGGAATGATCAGATAGAGAATGATTTTGGATAAAACCTTGCTGTCTTCATCTTTTACAAGCCCAACTTTCACGATCAAATATCCCATGAAGATCATAAGAAACAATTGAATGATCTGTTCCATGAGCAGTATGCTGATATTCCACCTCGTATTCTTAAAAATGTCCGTCATCGAGAGGCGTGTATTTACCCGATTTCTGATGTCGGAACTCATTATAGAACTTTCCCGGTTGCGGTTCAATAGTAATGTGCGAACAGAAACAGTTGCTGACAATATTTTACAGGAAGCAAACCACAGATTTGAGAAAGTGTTTCAGATTATATTATCAGACAGTTTTTCAGCGGAAATCTTACAGAATAGCATTCATAGTATACGTCAGGTTTATTGTTTATCAATAACGGCATCCGGAGAATTAAAGGATTACGAAGCAGATCTTAGCTGATTCTTTCTGGACATTCTGATAGTATTATGTCATACTTAAATATGCAGAAGATTGCGGGAGCTGCTTTGCAGCGGAGCAATTCGTGGATAACATCATATGTATTAATTAAAATGAACAGGAGACATCAGCACAATGTTAGATGAAAGGATATATGAGAGTTATATAGGAATCCTGAAGGAAGAAATGGTTCCTGCAATGGGGTGTACAGAACCGATCGCGCTGGCATATGGAGCAGCCAGAGCACGAGAAGTTTTGGGAAAAGAACCGGAACATATCACTGCAAAATGCAGTGGAAACATTATAAAAAATGTCCGTTGTGTTATCATTCCAAACTCCGGCGGATTGACTGGAATTGAAGCAGGTGTAGTTCTCGGTGCAGTAGCCGGAAACGCATCCCTGAACATGGAAGTTCTTTCGAATGTAAATGAATTTGAAAGAAAGAGATGTCGTGAACTTTTGGATAAAAAGATATGCAAAGTAGAACTTCTGGACTCCCCGGTAGTCCTGCACTTTATCATAGAAATGCAGGCAGGGGATGACACAGTAAGTCTGGAGATCAAATACGATCATATAAATGTAACAAAGATCGTAAAGAACCAGGAAGTCCTGCTGGATTCAGATCATAAATCCGGTGAAACTCCGGCTGCAGCAGACAGAACTCTGCTCAATCTGGAAGACATTAAAACATTTGCAGATACTGTAGAAATTGATGATGTCAAAGAAATTATAGAAAATCAGATCCGCAGCAATATGGCAATCGCTCATGAAGGAATGACTGGTAAATACGGTCTTGGAATCGGCCGGATAATACGTGAAACCTATTCCAATGATATGCTTACCAAAATGCGCAGCCTCACAGCCGCAGCTTCCGAAGCCAGAATGGGCGGATGCGATATGCCGGTAGTCATCAACTCAGGCAGCGGAAACCAGGGGATTGCCTGTTCCGTACCACTGATCGTGTATGCCAGAGAAATGGAACTTCCGGACTATGTACTTTACCGCGCACTGGTATTTTCTAACCTCTTAACTGTATACCAGAAACAGTATATCGGTAAACTTTCCGCATTTTGCGGTGCGGTATCCGCATCCTGTGCAGCTGGTGCGGGGATTACCTACATGGGAGGTGGCGAACTTTCAGTGATCAAGAAGACCATAGAGAATACTCTTGCCAATATTCCGGGAATCATCTGTGGTAAAGCGAAAATATCCTGTGCAGCGAAAATCGCCGCCAGCCTTGATGCTGCATTCCTGGCACATCACCTTGCTATGAACGGTCAGTCCTATGCGCCATATACCGGAATCCTCAAGGAAGAAGCCGGCGAAACCATCAGCTGTGTAGGACAGATCGGCAAAGAAGGAATGAAAGAAACAAATGAAGAGATCATTAAGATCATGATCGGAGAATAAGTAATAGTTTTCCCAACCCTGGCGAGAAATACGGCAG
>OHAT01003075.1_pt1 | contig 11541 bp, 9 predicted proteins | sample 1577141 | NCBI WGS metagenome assembly OHAT01 (sample SAMEA3541578, study PRJEB24748) | human gut metagenome | biome: human gut; feature: human-associated habitat; material: faeces | place: China | collected 2012
GAACAGGTGCATTGTTGTTAGGTATACTTTTCTCTCTGGCATTTTGTCCCACGAGTGGAGTATTCTATTTCGGGATGTTGATACCCATGTCCGCGGCCGAGGCGGGCGGTTATCTTTTACCTGTTATTTATGCCGTGGCAACCGGATTACCCGTGATTATCGTGGCTTGGATTCTGGCATATAGTGTTGCCGGACTCGGAAAATTCTATAATCGGGTACAGGTATTTCAGAAATGGTTTAATCGTATCGTGGCGATACTGTTTATTCTTGTCGGAGTTTATTACGCTATAATGTATTATTTTTAAGATAATTGAATATGAGAACAATAGAAATTTTCGATCCAGCCATGTGTTGTCCCACGGGATTGTGTGGCCCAAACATAAATCCGGAACTATTCAGAATTGCAGTAGTACTTGAAACTTTAAAACGAAAAGGGATACATGTTGCCCGTCATAACTTAAGGGATGAACCGCAATTGTACGTGTCGAATAAAATCATCAACGATTACTTGATGGAACATGGGGCGGACGGATTACCCGTGACGCTGGTAGATAATAAAATTGAAGTGATGGGAAGTTATCCCACAACAGATCAATTGAGTGAATGGACTGGAATAAATTTGAATGATGTACCACAAATAAACAAGTAATTATGAAAACATTGGATATAACGGAAATTGATTTCACGAAATATTTGTTTTTCACCGGTAAAGGAGGTGTGGGAAAAACTTCTATTGCCTGTGCCACAGCCGTGGGACTGGCAGACAGGGGGAAGAAAATATTATTAATCAGTACCGATCCGGCGTCTAATTTGCAGGATGTTTTCGGACAAGAACTGAATGGTCATGGTTCGGATATTCCCGATGTTCCGGGGTTAACCGTAGTCAATCTTGATCCGGAACAAGCCGCGGCCGAATACAGGGAAAGCGTGATCGTTCCTTACCGGGGAAAGCTACCGGAAAGTGTGATTCGTAACATGGAAGAACAACTTTCCGGCTCTTGTACCGTAGAAATCGCGGCTTTTAATCAATTTTCCGATTTTATCACCGACCGGGAAAAACAAGAGAGATATGATCACATCTTATTTGACACGGCACCCACGGGACACACGTTGAGAATGTTACAACTTCCTTCCGCATGGAGTACTTTTATCAACGAGAGTACCCACGGGGCGTCCTGTCTCGGACAATTGTCCGGATTGGAGGAACGTAAGGGAGTTTATCAACAAGCTGTCAAAACACTTGCCGATTCAAGAGCAACTCTTCTGATACTTGTCAGTCGTCCGGACAAATCTCCTTTGCAGGAGGCGGCACGTTCTTCCAAAGAATTACAATTACTGGGTATCGAAAATCAATTTTTGATCATCAACGGCGTATTGCAACAAACTGATGATCAGGATGATATTTCCCGTCAGTTACGGGAACGGCAGCAGGAAGCATTACGGGATATGCCCAACACGTTGAAGGATTTTCCCTTGTATAGCGTTCCACTTCGTTCTTACAATCTTTCGGATGTTACCGCTATTCGCCGGATGCTTTCTAAAGATGACTTGTTCCCCGGGCTTCCTTACAAACCACTGGAAAGAGGGAAGGGATTGGATGATCTTGTACATGATTTATACACTTCCGGCAAGCGAGTTATTTTTACCATGGGGAAAGGTGGTGTTGGTAAAACAACCTTGGCGACACGGATTGCGATAGGGTTGAACTCCTTAGGGGCAAAGGTTCATTTAACGACGACCGACCCGGCAAATCATCTTAATTATGATATGGTAGTACATGAAGGCATTGAGGTCAGTAAAATAGATGAGTCCGAGGTGTTGGAAATTTACAAAAACGAGGTACGCACCAAAGCGAGAGAGAATCATATCACGGAAACCGATATGGAATATATAGAGGAAGACCTGCGCTCCCCGTGTACACAAGAAATTGCCGTGTTCAAGGCTTTTGCCGATATCGTGGAGAAATCGGAAACGGAGATTGTCGTGATAGACACGGCACCCACGGGACACACGCTCTTGTTATTGGATGCTACGGAAAGTTATCACCATGAAGTGGAACGTACGCAAGGGGAAATTTCCGGGGCTGTAGCTAAACTTCTGCCAAGACTACGCAACCCGGACGAAACGGAAGTCGTGATCGTGACATTACCCGAGGCCACTCCTGTTTTCGAGGCGGAACGTCTGCAACAGGATTTGCAGCGTGCCGGAATTCATAACAAGTGGTGGGTAGTGAATGCTTGTTTATCCTTGATAGGGACAACAGATCCTTTTTTGCAAGCGAAGGCCGCGAGTGAACTGGATTGGATCGGGAAAGTGAACGGATTATCCGGTAATAACACTGCTTTGGTCGCATGGCAAATATAAATACACGAGCATGAAAAATAAAGAAGGAATACGATTTTTCGAACGGTTTCTGACACTCTGGGTAACTCTTTGTATTGTAGTCGGCATAATTATCGGACAATGGTTACCCGTGGTACCGGAAACATTAAGCCGTTTCGAGTATGCTAATGTTTCTATTCCCGTGGCAATCCTTATCTGGTTAATGATTTATCCGATGATGCTAAAAGTCGATTTCCGCAGTGTACGTGATGTCGGACGTCGTCCAAGAGGGATATTGATTACTTGTGTGACGAACTGGTTGATAAAGCCATTTACCATGTTTGCTATTGCTTATCTGTTCTTTCACGTGCTTTTCAAGACTTTTATTCCTGCCGATTTGGCGGACGAGTATCTCGCGGGAGCCGTGTTGCTGGGAGCAGCTCCTTGTACGGCGATGGTATTCGTGTGGAGTTACCTTACCCGGGGAGATGCCGCTTACACGCTTGTGCAAGTTGCCGTCAACGATTTGATTATATTAGTCGCTTTTGCCCCTATCGTGGCTTTTCTGCTAGGAGTGGGGGGAATTGTCGTACCGTGGGATACCCTTTTGTTCTCCATTATTCTCTTCGTGGTTATCCCGCTTCTGGCAGGAATCATTACTCGAGTGATCGTTATAGGAAGACGTGGGGCAGAGTATTTTAATCATATTTTCGTGAAACGTTTTGATAATCTTACCATAGGAGGCTTATTACTGACTTTGGTGATTCTCTTTTCGTTTCAAGGAAAAATTATTCTGGGGAATCCGTTTCATATAATACTGATAGCTATTCCTCTTGTTATTCAGACGGTGTTGATTTTCTTTGTCGCTTACGGTTGGGCGAAGTGGTGGAAACTCCCGCACGAGGTTGCGGCTCCTGCCGGTATGATTGGTGCGAGCAATTTCTTCGAGTTGGCTGTTGCTGTTGCGATCTCTTTATTCGGTTTGCAATCGGGGGCGGCTTTAGTGACCGTTGTCGGCGTACTTGTCGAAGTTCCGGTTATGCTTGCTTTGGTACGAATGGCAAACCGAACTAAAAGGTGGTTCCCTGCGGTAGGGAGTAACACTATCAAGATATGAACAAAAGAGGAATATCATTAGTTTACCTGCGCGCAAGCGGCGGGCTATGGTTTGTCCCGACTATCTTTAGAGTAGAAACACTGTTGAAACATACCATGAAGGCAAATCAGCGAAGATGCTTCGTTCATGCTTCGTTCATGCTACGTCTATGGTGTAGAGGAAGTATAGAGTAGAGGTAGAGCAATGTATGCCAAGTTCACATTAAATGAATCAATAATGAAATCACGTATTCAAAGTTATATATATATTATCAGCGTTCTCGTGTTATTAGGAAGTTTATTTCTTCTAAGGGGAAATATTAGTCGTTTTCTATCGGGGATACAAACGAAAAATAGTACGGATATAAAACATGAAGCGATAGCCGATACAATCATCAAACGATACAATTACAATCGGAATGACAATGATTATCAAGTCACTTTTTTAGAATTCGGGGCAACTACCTGTCATTCTTGCAAACTAATGGAGAAAGTCATGGAGGAAGTGCGGGAACGCTATTCAAGCAAAGTAAATACCGTGTTTATTAACGTGACTCTTCCCGCGAATAAAGATATCGTGAAATATTTTGGAATCGTAACTATTCCGGCTCAAATATTACTTGACAAAAATGGGAAAGAATATTATCGTCATGAAGGCTATATCTCGGCAGATGATTTGAGTAAACAATTTTTCATTCGGGAATAACGGACAATATCCTCGTCCCTTATTTCTTACCGAATACTTTGGGATTCTTTGGGTATTTCCCTGATAAGAGCATATAAAGATAGCTAGTTCATAACGAACTAGCTATCTTTATATGTTATTTACTTAAAATCAAATCTTGGAGTTCACGATATTCAGAATATCGGTTTCCATTTGTTTTGCCAGTTCGACCACTCTTTCACCTCTGGAAATGATGTCATTAGCATATTCTTTATCATCCAATCCGGCAGCGTTGATCTTCACGTTGAGGAAAGCGCCGATTACCCCGGAGCGGGCAGCCAAAGCTCCAACTCCGGCATCTGTTACTGAATTAGGGTTACCGATTTCAGCCATAGCTTTCACGACTTCCATGCACTCGAAGCAAAGCATCATCGTCTTGAAAGGAACTTCAGTAGCGAATTTGGTTGCGTCTTGGATAGCTTGATGTCGAGCGGCTTTTTCTTCCTCCGATTTCTTGGGTAACCCGAAGGCATCCATGATACGGTTGAAAGCGTTGGTATCCTCGTCAACCATTTTGATTAACTCAACTTGATAAGCCTTTCCTCTTTCTGCCCAATTGCTGAATTCTTCCCAACGTTCATCCCAACCGCGTTTGTGAGAGGAGAGGTTAGCCACCATGGTAGCCAATGAAGAAGCCAGAGCACCCATGTAAGCGGAAATAGAACCACCACCGGGAGCGGGAGATTCGGAAGCCGTTTCGTCAGCAAATTCACGAAGGTTCATATCAATCAGGAATTTCTTTCCTTGATTCATCTCGTCTTCTAGAATATATTCGATAATCTTCTTTCTCGGTTCGAAAGGATAAAGTTCATCCAAACCCAAAGACTTCACGGCAATCTTGATTAACTCCTTGTCGGAAACTCCGGTAGAGCGTTGTTGTTTGCGCAGGAAATAACGTCCGGCATCCAACATGGCTTTCAACGGAATTACACCTACCAACTCGGAACCCGTAACACGAATACCGCGATCTTGTGCTTTCCGGCATACTTCGTCAAATGCCTCGTGCACGGAAGTCACGGAAATATCGGTCAGGTTCATGGAAATTTGGGCGATACCGTATTCCTCGATAAACCAGCCGATGGCTTTCACGGATTTCAATGTTCCGGGAATCATCACGTTTTTACCTTTCTCGTCTTTCACGATTTTCCCAGTGATAGGGTTGCCTTCTCTCTTGGCACGTCCGCGTTCGCGCACGTCAAAAGCGATAGCGTTGGCACGACGGGTAGAAGTCGTGTTCAGGTTCACGTTGTAAGCAACTAGGAAATTACGTGCTCCCACGGCTGTTGCCCCAGTTTTTGCCGTCCATTCATTCAATTCGCGGGGACCGAAATCAGGATGCCATTGCTCGCTGCTCAAACGTTCGCCCAAAGCCTCGTATTCCCCGGCACGACAAGTGGCCAGATTTCTTCTTTCCGGGGTAAAAGCGGCATTCTCGTAGCAATATACCGGAATATTCAATTCTTCCCCGATACGTTTTGCCAAAGCGCGAGCGTATTCCACGGTTTCTTCCATGGTAATATTGGACACGGGCACTAAAGGACACACGTCAGTAGCCCCGAAACGAGGATCCGCTCCTTTATGTTTTTTCATATCAATCAGTTCAGAGGCTTTCTTTACCGCGCGGAAAGCGGCTTCGCAAACTTCTTCCGGCGTACCTACCATGGTCACTACCGTGCGATTGGTTGCCTTACCGGGGTCCACGTCAATCAGACTAACACCTTCAACAGCCTTGATCTCTGCCGTAATCTGGTCAATAATGTGCATATCGTTCCCTTCACTGAAATTCGGAACGCATTCTATTAACTTTTTCATATCCTTGTTTAAATTGAAAATTACTATTTATAAAATATTCAGAATCACCTAATCACAAAATCGGAAATCATATAATCGACTACGGGTAACGTATCCTGTACGCTTTCCGAATCCATACTTTCTTGTAATGTGAATACGGCATAATGCGTCAGATTTGTTCCCCGTTCAAGAACACGGCTTCCACCAAGTCGCTTCCGTAAGCGTAGGGGAGATACTCGATTCCCGTGATCGGGGCAGTGATATAGAAATTGGCTTTTTTACCCACGGCGATACTGCCGAGTTCGTCTTCAACTCCCATGGCATAAGCCGAATTTATGGTTGTAGCGTTTATCACCTCTTCGGGAAGCATCTTGTAGTTGACACACCCGAGTGACATCACGAATTTCATGTTTCCGGAAGGAGAGGAGCCCGGGTTAAAATCAGAAGCCAAGGCTACCGGCAACCCTGCGTTTATCATAGCCCGAACGGGAGAGTAGGGCATATTCAAAAAGAACGCGGCACCCGGTAACACGGTCGGCATGGTTTCACTTCCTTTCAGCGCGGCTATTTCCTCTTCACCCACGTATTCGAGGTGATCGACTGAAAGGGCGTTATATTTTACCCCAACTTGGATACCACCCGAGTAGTCCAGTTCGTTGGCATGTATCTTCGCCCGCATTCCGTACTTCATTCCGGCATTCAACATTCTGTCCGTGTCTTCCACGGTAAAGAATCCTTTGTCACAGAACACGTCGATATAATCGGCCAGATCTTCCGCCGCCACTGCCGGAATCATTTCGTTAATAATCAAATCCACGTATTCGGTCTGTCGTTCCTTGTATTCCAACGGCACGGCATGAGCCCCCAAGAACGTGGATTTTATAGTTAAAGGAGTTTCTTCTTTCAGGCGTTTGATCACTCTCAACATCTTGAGTTCACTCTCTGTATCCAACCCGTAACCACTCTTGATTTCCACGGCTCCGGTTCCCAGTGAAGCGATTTCTTGCAAACGGGCGTAAGCGGAATCAAATAATTCCTGCTCGGAAGCCTTGCGGATACGCTCGGCAGAATTTAATATACCACCGCCTCTTTTAGCGATTTCCTCGTAAGAGAGTCCCTTGATTTTGTCGATATACTCGATCTCGCGACTTCCCGCGTACACGAGATGCGTGTGTGAATCGCAATAAGCGGGCAACACAAGACGACCGGTCGCATCAACTTCCTGTACCGTGTCGGTATTCTCGTAAATAGCGTCTTGATTCAATTCGCTCATTTTCCCGAAAGCCTCGATACGATCATCATCGATTAGAAGGTAGGCATCATCAATCATGCCTAATTTCGCCATATCGGCACCCGCAACCCATTTACGCGGTTCTTCCTCAACCTGAACGAGTTGCTTTATGTTGATAATTAATGTTTTCATCCTTTTCGTGTTTATATCATTTGGGAACGAAAGTATTAAAAACCTTGAATATCCGCAAGGTTTTTACCTGAATACTTGCAATCTGTTCGCATCTAATCTTAAGAAGATGAAAATAAGTATGGTAAATGCCCATAAGGAGGAGCCCCCGTAACTGAAAAACGGGAGCGGAATCCCGATCACGGGTACAAGACCTATCGTCATTCCGATATTCACCGCAACATGGAAGAATAGGATAGAAGCTACCCCATACCCGTATACGCGCGAAAAAGCGGAACGCTGTCGTTCTGCCAGTTTTATCATTCGCAAAATGAACGCCATTAATAATAAAATCACGACGGAACTACCAAGGAATCCCCATTCCTCACCCACGGTACAGAAAATAAAGTCAGTACTTTGCTCCGGTACGAAATTGAATTTCGTCTGTGTTCCCTGCAAAAAACCTTTCCCGAAAAACCCGCCGGAGCCGATGGCTATTTTAGACTGAATCACGTTATAGCCCGAACCTTTGGGATCAACCTTTATACCCAGAAGTTCGTTTATACGATCTTGCTGGTGAGGTTGAAGATGGTCAAAAGCATAATCAACGGAAAGTGCGGCTCCCACGCATAGCCAAGATACAAGAAGCAACGCGATCATGTATTTCATCTTCCGCTGGTAAATCGGGAACAAGGCCGCAATTGTCGTTACAATGTACACGCTCAATAACATATAATAGAACGGGATAGACAGGTGGAACACCCAATCAACCAGAACGAATAACCCGAAACCACCCGCGATAAAAGCTACAATCTGTAATAATTCCCGCATATTATGCCTGTAATAATAGAAGGCTATCAATGTCCCGATAATGATAATTATCAAAACCGCGAAAGGAGAATAAAGCAAGGAGATGATAAATATAACGGGTACGATAAAGCAGAGCAACAGTATTGAGCCATGCAATCCTTCCCGGAACAGCACGAGAATAAAACTACTGTACACGAGTGCCGAACCCGTATCGTTCTGCAAAATAATCAATCCTGCCGGAATGGCAAGTATGACACCGATCGTGAGCAGGCTGGAAAAACGCATCATCTTGAAATTGTGACGACTCATAACATAAGCGATAGCCAGATTGGTGGCGAACTTGGCAAACTCTGCCGGTTGTATTCGTATATCCTTGATTTCAAACCATGAACGGGCTCCTTTTGCTTCCGTACCGAACAAAAGCACGGCGACCAACAGGAACACCATAAACCCGTATATCACGAGCGAGAAACTCGTGAAAAATTTACTGTCTGTCAATAGCACGAGGAAAGCCAACACGAAAGAAGCCCCGATCCATAGCAATTGCTTGCCGTACCTTTGGGTTATATCGAAAATACTACTATGTTCTTCGTCATAAACAGCCGCGTATATATTCAGCCAACCGATGAAGACGAGCAAGATGTACAGCAAAATAGACACCCAGTCAATATTCGCCAATAATTTATTAGACCTGCTATTCATCACTTTTCTCGTTGCTTTTAATGGTTAGGTTTTTGATAAGATTTCCCTCGAACATCTCTTTTTCCAGTGGTTTCTTCTTGTCCGATATCTTGCCTTTCAAGTATTTTTCTATCAATAAGCCGGCAATCGGGGCGGCATAGCGCGAACCCCACACGCCATTTTCGACATACACGATTAACGCTATTTTGGGGTTCTCTACCGGGGCAAAAGCGATAAACACGGAATGGTCGTCACCTTCCGGGTTTTGTACCGTTCCCGTTTTCCCGGCTATCGTTACGGAATCCACTTGCGCCCGTCGTCCCGTGCCTTTAGTGATAACCATTTTCATCCCCTCGATAATGGGCTCGAAATGCTTTCGGTCTATCGGGATTTCGTGTTTTTCGATACGTCTGGCAACGTCATCCGTGGGACGCACGACATGGGGAGTCATGTAATATCCTCGGTTCGCCAGTATAGTTGCAAGGTTTGCCATTTGTATCGGAGTAATTAATAACTCACCTTGACCGATAGAAAGGGAGATAATGTACGACGGGAACCATTTTTGGGTTTTTAGCACTTTGTCATAGTAACCCTGCGTGGGAATGGAACCGGATACTTCATTGGTGAAGTCGGGACATAGCTTACTCCCGAACCCGAAGGAAGTCACGTATTTTCGCCATTCATTGTAAGCGTTACGCACGTTCCCGTACTCCGGTAATTCCAGTATCTGTTTGAAAACGGTCACGTAATAAGGATTGCACGAGTTCTCTATCGATTGCACCAGATCGACGGGAGAGCTGTGGTTATGGCATTTCATAAACCGCCCGCCGACAATAGGAGCTCCACCGTGGCATGAAACCCGCGTATTCGTCGTGATCGCCTTTGTTTGCAACCCGATAAGAGCTTGCACAGTTTTAAAAATAGAGCCGGGGGGATACTGCGCCATGGTCGTTCTGTCAAAGAGAGGTCTTAGCGGGTCTTGAATTAACTTCGAGTAATTGTTTCCCCGGTCTAGCCCGACCATTAATTGCGGATCATACCCCGGACTGGACATTTTTACCAGTATCTCGCCCGTGTTGGGTTCTATTGCCACGATACCGCCCTTTTTGTTTTGCATTAATTGATAAGCGTATTCTTGCAGGTCGATATCTAACGTGGTATGTAAATCTTCTCCCACGACAGCCTCGTGGTCGTATTCCCCGTCCGCGAAGGAACCTTTCACCCGGTTAAAACGGTCGACTAATAAAATCTTTTTCCCTTTGGTTCCTCTCAAATGTTTTTCATATGTATATTCCAACCCGTTCGCGCCGACATAGTCACCGCGGGAATAAGAAGTATCTTTACCGATTTGTTCTTTTGTAACCTCGCTGATGTACCCGAACACATCAGCCGAGTGATTCACGTTATATTTGCGTAACGTTCTGGTCTGAATATAGAAACCCGGGTAACGGTATAGCTTTTCTTGAAGTACGGCATATTTAGGCCCCGTGATCTGAGAGATCAGGGGAGATGCTTTCCATGTTGAATAATCCTTACATTCTTGAATCTTTCGTTCTAAATATTCTCTGGATATACCTAAAATCGAAATCAGTTCCAATGTATCAAACTGTTTTACCTGCCGGGGAATAATCATCAAATCATAGGCGGCTTGGTTATCCACCAAAAGTTTACCGTTACGGTCATAAATCAACCCGCGCGCAGGATATTGAGTTTCCGTACGCTGCGAATTGTTGTCCGCCATGACTTTATAGGTGTCGTCTATCACTTGATAAGAAAACAAGCGAAACATATATATGGCGCATACCGCTATGATAATACCTGATATGATCCCTTTCCTGTATCCGAATTTATTCATATCAAAAGTCTGTTACTAAATCAATTGAAACACACTATTCTCTATTGCTGTACTTTCTTGATTCCTATAAAATAGTAAAGCAGGATAAACAGCATGGAGATAAAGGTACTCAAAATAATCCGTATAAGCGTGATCGTGATGTCGTTAAACGTGAACGCTTCCGCGAAAATCAGGACTATATTGAAAAACAACGTGGATAAAAAAGAATATTTGAAAAACCACCTGAAGTCATCCAACCGTAGCGTCCCGTGGGCTTCATCCAATTCTTCCCGCGTGGAAGTCAGCAATAACAGCCGGGGGCGGAGATAGGCCAGAAAGGTGGAAGCCGCCGCATGAATACCAACAGTGTTATCTGCCAAGTCCATCAAAAAGCCCAAAAGGAACCCGAACAAAAGTAACGGTATACCTTTCACCTTGTAGGGCAGGATGAAAATGGCCAGAATATATATATTGATATAGAAATAGGAGCCAATATGGATATTATCCACGATCACGATCTGGAGAATGGCTAAAATCACGAAATGGATAAGATAATTTACATTACTCATGATAGTTTATGGCTTCTAAACTTGTTTGCTCATTTTTCTTGTTATTCAATATGACATAAACATGGTTTATGCGTTTGAAATCAACGGCTAGTTTGACCTTTATCTTTAAGAAGTTTGCAGTTTCCTTGTCAACAGATTCTACATATCCCACGACAATTCCTTCCGGAAAGATTTTTGAAAGGCCGGAAGTGACAATCGTGTCCCCGGCATTAACTTCCACGTGATAGGGAATATCATTCAGATAAGAATAAGCATAATCATTACCATCCCATTGCAAAGAACCGTAATAGTTATTCTTTTTTATTTTGGCTGAAAT
>OHAT01003078.1_pt1 | contig 11536 bp, 15 predicted proteins | sample 1577141 | NCBI WGS metagenome assembly OHAT01 (sample SAMEA3541578, study PRJEB24748) | human gut metagenome | biome: human gut; feature: human-associated habitat; material: faeces | place: China | collected 2012
GCATACGAAAAAACCCGTCTGCTTCTTTATTTTACCAATGAAAGCGGCGAGCGCCTGATCGGCGTCCAGACAAAACCGGTTGTATACAGCAGCAACATTTCCATGGAAAAGCTGGTGGTAGAGCGGCTGATTGCCGGACCGGATGCAGAAAACGAAGAGCTTTATCCGGTCATCAACCCTGCGACAAAGGTGCTGGGCGTGACGGTAAAGGATGGAACGTGTTATGTAAACCTGGATAACGGTTTCCTGACACAGACCTACAATGTTTCCGCAGAGGTTCAGATCTATTCCATCGTCAACTCTCTGGTAGAACTGTCGAACATCAACAAGGTGCAGATTGCGGTAAACGGGAATACAGATATGATTTTCCGGGAAAAAATTTCACTGTCTAACGTGTTTGACCGGAACCTTGATCTGGTTTACGAAACGGAGGAATTACAATCATAAAAAATTGCAGAAGACCGCTGTGTACGGCAATCCTGATTTTCCTGACCCTCTATCTGGCAGCGTGCCTGCTGCCGGAGTGGGTGGGAACGGACGCTGGCACAGACACGTCAGAGAAAGCACCCATTGGCGGACGCACCTCGCTTACACTGCTTGACACCTGGCTGGAAGCCATGGATGGCGAAACCCTGTGCCTGACGGGCAAAGTCACAGACTGCTGGCAGCCTGTAGATGGAACCCAGGAAAACGCCAGCTTTTATTTAAAAGACCTTTCTATCGAGGCAGATGCCTCATCTTTTGTTTTTTCAGGGGATTCGGCGGAAACGACCGATAACCTGTCACAGATATCCGGTTCGGCAGATGCGGATCAGATGTCAATTCTTATTTCTTCTCAGAAAACAACCTCACAAATCAATGAAATGCAGGAAATATTCGGGAAAAACGCGAGTGCGTTGTGCTATTTGCAGGAAGACGAAACGCTTCCAAAGGCAGGCAGCTATGTTCGGGTTTTCGGCGAAGTGTCGCCATTTTTACAGGCAACGAATCCTGGAGAATTCGACGCAGCAGCCTATTATCGGAGAAAAGACTGTCTGTTTGCGCTGAGAAAAACAAAAATTACCGCTCAGACGAAAACCTATGGACGGCTGGAAGAATTTCTTTCACAGCTGCGCTATGAATCGGAGGTATTGTTCCGGAAGCTGCTGGGGGAAAAGAACGGTGCGACCGCATCCGCCATGGTGCTCGGACGGAAAAAAGGAATGGACAGCGAAGTAAAAGCGCTATACCAGGGCGCAGGAATCAGCCATCTTCTGGCAATTTCCGGACTGCACCTGTCCCTGATCGGCGCAGGACTGTTCGGACTTTTGAAAAAAGTACGGCTTCCGGTTGCTTTGAGCGCCGGAATTTCCACATGGATTCTGATTGTATATGCGCAGCTGACCGGAATGGGCATTTCTACCCGGCGCGCCCTTGTCATGTTTTTGCTGTTTTTGGCGGCGGGACTGCTCAAGCGCACGCCCGATCTGCCAACCTCCCTTGCGGTGGCGGCGTTGCTTCTGCTTGTGCCCAAGCCACAGCGGATTCTGGATGCAGGCTTCCAGCTTTCGTTTTCGGCAGTGATCGGGATTGCGGTAATGATTCCGGTTTTGCAGGATGGTTGGGAGAAAGCAGCACCCTCACTGCGAGTCGCCAATCGAGTCACCGATGGAGTTGCCGGGTGGAATATTGCCCGGGCTGCCATCGCCCGGGCCTGCCGTCTCCTCCGCAAAAATATCCTTGCCGGTCTGGGCATTACCATGACGATGCTGCCGTTTCTGCTGATTCATTTTTATGAATGGAGTCCGTGGTCGGTGTTTCTGAATCTGGCAGTCATTCCGTTGATGGGAATCTTGCTGCCGTGCCTGATCGGACTGCAGCTGGTCGCCCGTCTGACTGCGTTTACCCACTGCCTGGAGCTTCCCCAGCACCTTCTTTGCACCGCCATCGAAGCGATTTTTTCCTGCTATGAGCAGTCGTGCCGGTTTACAACGGCGCTTCCGGGCAGTATCCTGCACACCGGATATCCGACCTGGCAGACACTGACCGCGTATACAATCGGACTGATTGCTTTGGCTGTGTCAGGCAAAAAACTCCGTCCGCACCTCCGGCTTGCAGCAGCTGTGTGTCTGATGGGGATTTTCCTGATCCGCCTGCCGGGTGAACTGAACGTCACGATGCTGGACGTCGGGCAGGGAGAGTGCGTTGGAATCGAAACCCGGGAGCATCATGTATATCTGGTGGATGCCGGAAGCACGTCGAAGAAAAAGACAGGACAGTACCAGATTATTCCATGGCTGAAATATATCGGGACGCGGAGCGTGGAAGGAATTTTCATCACGCACTGGGACGAAGACCACATCAGCGCGGTAGGGGAGCTGTTGGAGTGGTCGAAAAGCAGCCGGGTCAAAATCCGGCGCATTTTTCTGCCGGATGTGGCGTTGAAGGATGAAGTGCTGGAAACGCTGCTGCAGCAGATCGAAGAGGCGAACGTCTCCGTGGAATACCTTTCTGCGGGAGAGCGCATGACCGATGGCGCGCTGCAGATCTCCTGCCTGCACCCCTATGCGAAAAAAGTGCCGGAGGATCGCAACGATGCGTCGCTGGTGCTGCGCCTGTCACAGGGCGATTTTCAGATGCTGCTGACCGGAGATCTGGAAAGGAGCGGCGAAGACTGGCTGGTGGAGCAGGCGCGACCCGCCGTGGAGCAGCCCCAGCCCGCTGCACAAAATCCCCTCCGCTGCACCATCCTCGACGCCGGGCACCACGGCGCGTCCAATGCGACGGGAGAAGCACTGCTGGATTTGGCACAGCCGGAGCTGGTCCTGATTTCCTGCGGCAAAAACAACCGGTACGGGCATCCGGCGCCGGAAACGCTGAAACGCCTGGAAGAGCGGGGAATCCGCTGGTATTCCACGGCGGAGGTCGGCGCGATACAGGTGCAGGTCGGAAAGAAAAAAGTGAAAATAAAACAATACATACAGAACTGAAAATACGAAAAAACGTTTGTATGATAAAAGAGAAAAAAACCTGCGAAAAAGCAAAACCAACCATAAAACAAACAGAATTGCACGGCTAAACGAACAATAAAAATGAAAAACAAAAATGAATGATATAACAATATAAAAATAGTTAAATTTTGATCGGGGGGGGGTAAATGCCGAAAAATAGCGGGGAAAACAGAGAATATTCAGGCGAACAGGATTCCAGGGAAAACATGCCAATTGAAAAGGAAAGAATCCGAAGTACGAGATGCGAGAGGAGGTTTTCTATCAAATTTTAACACTTTTCATAGAAATTGAATCAAAATGCCATAAATATTTGCCGCATTGTCTGCTTGCAAAGAGACCCTTAGATGGTATAATGAATTAGTCGGCAAGAAGTTTGGAATTTCGACAAAAAACGTAACTGCAGGAGTAGAACTACGTTAGGATGAACAAGAAGAAACAGGTGGGGGCAGGATGAAGAGAAAGCAGGAGAAGCCGGCATATGACCGGATAGCTGCCGGAGAGCGGCTGCGCTGTCGGAGGCTTGAGCTCGGCTGGAGCAGAGAGCTGGTGGCAGAGCGGCTCGGTGTCGTCAACAAATATTATGCGGATATCGAGCGGGGAACCTGCGGCATGAGTGTGGAAACACTGATTAACCTATCCCGCTTGTATGGAGTGAGTCTGGATACGCTGATTTACGGTGAGAAAGAGAAACAATCCCCGGTAAGTCAGGGAGAACAGTTGATGCGGGGACTCGACAGGATGCCTCAGGTTGTACAGGATTACTGCCTGCGGATGCTCTGGCTGTTTGCGCACGGGTATGCAAGCATCATCGCCAACAATTCACTGAAATACGACGAGGAGACGATCAATTCCCAACTGCAGCAGGCGTATCGGGGCGCAATATTGGCAGCACAGGAGGAAACGGCAGAATACGAGACCGTAAAAAGCAGTTCGGACAGCGAAGAAAACTCCGGAAGCGAGGACTGAGATGCCGGAAAAGAAAAATCAGTACATAGATATTCACTGTCATATTTTGCCGGAGGTGGATGACGGCGCGAGAAATCTGGAAGAGAGCCTGGCGATGCTGCGCCAGGAGGTAAAACAGGGCGTGGAGGCCGTTATCCTGACTCCGCACCAGAAACCCAACAGACCCAGCATTACCGCTGCTTCTGTATTGGAACGGACACAGAAGCTGCAGCAGGCTGCGACAGAAAACGGAATTGACATCAGACTTTACAGCGGCGGTGAGATTTTCTGCTGCATGGACACCATAGAGCTGTTAAAACAGGGCAAGGCGGGAACCCTCGCCGGATCGGATTATATTCTGACAGAATTTTCGCCGGAGGAAGAATGGGCATACATCCGGAACTGCCTGTATGAACTGCTTTGCGAGGGCTACCGCCCGATTGTCGCCCACACCGAGCGCTATCGGAACGTTGTAAAGGATTTCAACCGGGTCGAAGAATTAAAGGATATGGGGTGCCGGATCCAGATCAACGCAGGAGAACTGCCGGGACTGCTGGGCGGACAGCTAAAGCGCACTGCACGGAGCCTGGTAAAAGAAGAGCTTGCAGATCTTATGGGAACGGATGCCCACAGAGCAGAGGGAGAGAGGTCTGTATCCATGGCGGAAGGAGCCGCGTGGCTGCAAAGACACTGCAGCCCGGAATATGCGGCTCGTCTGCTCTACAAAAACGCAACACACATTCTGGATAATACAGATATGGAAGACATCGAATAAAAAAGGGGAACGAGACATGGAAAATCAAAACCAGAGAAATAACGAGGAAACCGAAATCGATCTGGTAGAACTTTTTTGGGTACTCTGGAGAAAACTTCCACTGATGATTGCAGTGGGACTGTTTACAGCGCTTCTGGCCTTTGGGGGAAGCAAATTTCTGATGACGCCTACGTATCAGTCTGTAACAAAGATCTATGTCCTGAACAAACAGGGCAACAGCAACACAAATGTAACCTACAGCGACCTGCAGGCAGGCACGCAGCTGGTTAAGGACTATTCGGAGCTGATCAAAAGCCGTTTTGTACTGGAAGCGGTGATCGAGCAGCTGGGTCTGCCCCTAAGTTATGAGAAGTTAAGCCGTAAGGTTACCGTGAGCACACCCGCAGACACCCGAGTGATCTCCATAGCGGTGACGAACAGCAATCCGGTTATGGCAATGAAAATTGCGAATGCAATCCGTGAAACGGCCTCGACCCATATATGCAATGTTATGGATATCGAAGCAGTGAATATTGTAGAAACAGCAAACGTACCGACCCATAAGGCGAGCCCCTCTGTCGGAAAGAACACGATGCTGGGCGGAATGCTTGGCATTCTGATGGTAGCAGCTATCGTCATCCTTTCTCATCTGATGAACGATACGATTCAGACGGAAGAGGATGTGGAAAAATATCTTGGAATTTCCACCCTTGCGATGATTCCGCTGAATGAAGCTGAAAGCAGGAAGAAAAAGAAAAAATATAAAAAACAGGCGACAAGCGGAAAGTGAGGTGACAGGGAAACATGCAGAACGTAGTAATTCGCGCCATCGAGCGTCTGGATTTCAGAACAAAAGAAGCCTATAAAACATTGCGTACCAATCTGAGCTTTGCAGGAAAAAATGTCAAAGTGATTTCCCTGACCAGCTGTACGCCGAACGAAGGAAAGACAAGTGTTTCCTTCCAGTTATGTCTGTCCCTTGCAGAAAGCGGCAAGCAGACGATCCTGGTTGACGCAGACCTGCGCAAATCCGTACTGCGGGGCCGTTATAAAGCAAACCGTGAAAAATACGGACTGTCCCATTATCTGAGCGGACAGGTGGAGCTGGATGATGCATGCTGCAGAACCAACGTCAACAATTTCGATATTATTTTTGCAGGACCTGTACCGCCCAACCCCAGTGAGCTTCTGGGAGGCGATGCCTTTCGAAATATGCTGGAGGTGCTGCGCATGAAATACGATTATGTCATCGTAGATACCCCTCCGCTGGGCAGCGTGATTGATGCTGCGATTGTAGGTGCAATCTGTGACGGAACGGTAATCGTTGTGGAAAGCGGCGCCATCAGCTACAAATTTGTCCAGAATGTAAAAGAACAGCTGAACAAGGTAGGCTGCCGGATTCTTGGATGCGTCCTGAACAAGGTCAACACCAAAAAGAATCCTTATTATGGAAAATATTATGGTCATTACTATGGAAACTATTACGGCAACGGACAGGATGGCACAGAGGAAGCACAGGAGGATCTGCCGCCGGATGCAGGTTCTAAAACCGACGGGACAGCTGCTGAGACAAAAACTGCTGTACCGGGACAGAACACAGGAGAAAAGGAGAGTGCGAAGTGAGTACAAAAGGTCTGACCATTGGATTTTTTATTGCAGACGCAGTATTGATTGCGCTTTGCGCATTCTTCTACTTACAAATGGACCGGACAGCACCGGTCATTACACTGCCGGATACTGAGCAGACCTATACAACCGGCACAGATACCCATCAGCTGCTGGAGGGCGTAACAGCTTACGATTCCCATGACGGAGATGTGACAGCCTCCTTACTGATTGAAAAGGTTACAGAAACCGGAAATGGTAAAGTGATCGTAACCTATGCCGCTGTGGATTCTTCCAGTAACGTGACAGAACAGTCACGGATTCTGAAAGTAGAGAAATAAACCGGGTATGACGCGCAACGGAGCGGAGGATGTTTCCGGATAAGGCCGGAAGCATCCCGTACCGGAAAAAGGTTTTGATGAACAAGAATAAGAACATGCTTCAGAGGGATGGTATCGAAAAAAACTTACAGAGAAAAGACGAAACTTAACCGCAACATCGAATGCAAAGGCGCATACTCTGTTGCGGATTTGTTTTTGTGGATGAAATTGGATGGAGGAGTCAGTATTATGAAAAGACTATAAAATTGCGATTGCTGGAACGGGTTATGTTGGATTGGCGATTGCGACCCTGCTTTCCCAGCATCATCATGTGACCGCTGTGGATATTATCCCGGAGAAGGTGGACATGATCAATAACCGGAAGTCCCCGATTCAGGATGACTATATTGAAAAGTATCTGGCAGAAAAGAATCTGGATCTGACTGCAACTTTGGATGCAAAGGCTGCATATTCGGATGCGGATTTTGTTGTAATAGCCGCCCTGACCAATGTCTACTCAACAAACAGACGCAACGTAGCATAGTCAAAAAAGGTCCAATTTTCACACTCAACATACCGAAGATTCGTTGCAAAACACCCTGATATATGGGGTGAAAATGGGTGATATTTACACAGTTTGCCGGTGGATGAGGAACACATAGCGGGAGGGACAAGGCGGATGTGGGCTGAATGAGAAAAATGGTGGAGCAGATGATAAATTCATCAAAAATCCATGAGCTTATCACCTACTCTGCTAATGTTCTATTAAGTATACTGTCTCCGGTAAATATGAGGGCTACTTTGCTTCGGTTTGTTGAGTCATGAAAATATCGGGAAAAATGGCGATTTCTACTTCGCAACTTTTTTGTTGAGTAGACCTGTCGTGGAGATGATAGGTACATAAGGACAGGGTGTCGAGGGTGAAAAGTCTGCATGATTTGTTCATAGTGACTATGAGAGCGTGGCTGAGAACGGATGATATATACAGTTTCAACAACATATATGCATCTGCGCCCTTTGAGTGTATAAAACAGCACTTCGCAAAAATGGGGTAGGAACATGGACGGGGTTCGACAGTATAAAACAACACTTCGATGCTTGCAAAAGCAAGACAGGTGTACTCGATAAACCGGAGAAAAGTAGAAATATGATTGCTGCGCCGAAAGGGTACGACAGTAAGGGAAAAGACTTGGAAGAGTGTGTGATGAACACAAATGTGGGTATTGTACCGCACTTTATAAATAAGCATTTTCATCCGGATGGATGTACACATAAATATTTTGGGAATGGAGGGGGTTGAATTATGAAAGTATGTTTAGTGGGTTCATCGGGTGGTCATTTGAACCACCTATATATGTTAAAGCCATTCTGGAAAGATAAGGATCATTTTTGGGTTACGTTTGATAAAGAGGATGCAAGAAGCTTACTCGAAGGTGAAAAAATGTATCCTTGTTATTATCCGACAAACCGGAGTCTAAAGGCTCTTATTAAGAATACCAAGATTGCATGGAATGTGCTTCACAAGGAAAAGCCAGATTTAATCATTTCCTGTGGCGCAGCTGTAGCCGTTCCGTTCTTCTATCTTGGAAAGATGATGGGGGCAAAGTTGGTTTATATTGAAGTGTTTGATCGCATTGATAAGCCGACAATGACCGGTAAGATGGTTTATCCCATTGTAGACAAGTTTGTTGTGCAGTGGGAAGAACAAAAGAAGGTTTATCCGAAAGCGGTTAACCTTGGCAGCATATTCTAAGTAGGTGACGAGAAAATGATTTTTGTGACGGTGGGAACACATGAGCAGCCGTTTAATCGGCTGATTCAAAAAATAGATGAATTAAAAAAAGATGGTACGATTCAGGACGATGTAATCATTCAAACGGGATTCAGTACATACGAACCTAAATACTGCAAGTGGAGCAAGCTGATTCCATATCAGCAGATGGTTAAAAATGTGGCAGATGCACGAATTGTGATCACACACGGTGGTCCGGCAAGTTTCATCATGCCACTGCAGGTCGGCAAGACACCAATCGTTGTGCCGCGCCAACACCAGTTCAATGAACACGTGAATGACCATCAGGTAGAATTCGCACGAAATGTGTCAAAGCGGATGGGCACAATCATTGATGTGGAAGATATTGAGACGCTGGGTGATACTATAACGAACTACGACCAGATTGTTGCAGACATGGGACATGGTATGAGTAGCAATAACGCAAAGTTCAATGAAGAACTGGAGAAGCTGGTAGACAAGTTGTTTTGAGGATGAATAGATGAAAAAAGTTGGAATCATGTCAATGCAGCGCATTGCGAATTATGGCTCTTTTTTGCAGGCATATGCACTGAAGCAGTTGATAGAAGAATTAGGACATAAAGTGGAATTTGTAGATTACCATGTCGGTGCACCGGTTATTGCCGAAAATGCGGATAGTAAGAACAAATTCATTCGCAAATTGGAAAAAGGACTGGAAACATTTCAGTATCAGGCTCCGCTTTCCCATAAATTGTCATTCATTCGATATAAGCAGTCTTTCGCTAAAAAGTATATGCCGCTTTTGGGAATTACCGATGAGATGAATTACAATCCCACGCTGGATTGTCTGGTTATTGGAAGCGACGAAGTTTTTAACTGTATTCAGAAAAATTCCAACGTAGGCTATTCAACAGAACTGTTTGGCAAAGATAATCGTGCAGACAGATTGATTACTTATGCAGCATCGTTTGGAAACACAACACTGGAAAAGCTGGAAAAGTATCAAAAAGCTGGTGAAGTTGGAAATCTTCTGAAAGAGTTTGATGCAATTTCTGTGAGAGATGCAAACTCTGGAAGCATTGTAGAGCAATTCACTGGGGAAGAACCGGTATATAATCTGGACCCGGTTTTGACGTATGACTATATGAATTGCTGCGACAGGATTCCACAGATCGAAGCAACCGAGAAATATTTGATTCTGTATGCATACGCTGGGCGTATTTCTAACGAAGAGGCAGATTGGATCGCAGAATATGCAAAGAAAAAGAATTTGAAAGTTTATGCCATTGGAGGCATCCAGAAGTGTGCAGACCGGTTTGTCGACTGCTCGCCGTTTGAGGTTCTGGCTTATTTCAGAAATGCAGAAGAAGTGATTACAGATACTTTCCATGGCAGTATCTTCTCTGTGATTACACACCGTCCATTTACAACACTGATTCGTAAGAGCGTAGGAAACAGCTACGGAAATGAAGAAAAACTCAGTGATTTGTTGAATCGTTTGGTTCTGACAGAGCGGATGACAACGAAAGTAGAAGATACGGAACGAATCAATCAGCAGCCAATTGACTATAAAAAAGTAGATGATGTTTTGCAGAAACAGAGGGAAATAGCAAAGAAGTATCTGCAGAATAATATTGAGGGATGACATGGAGAATATATCGCGGATCAAGGAGAAATGTGTCGGTTGCAAAAGCTGTGAGCAAAGCTGTCCAAAACATTGCATTTCCATAGGAGAAAACAAAGAGGGCTTCTGGTATCCGATTGTCGATGAAAAAAACTGTGTTGAATGTGGTAAGTGCTTAAAAACCTGCCCCGCAGAAAACATAGAACAACATCGGAATATGCCTCAAACGGTGTGGGCATGGCGCAACAAAAACGATGCGGATATTATGAAATCTGCATCTGGCGGCGCTGCAGACAGTGCTGCAAAAGCAGTGTTGCAAATGGGTGGTGTAGTCTATGGTGCTGCCTGCGATGAACAGCTTGTTGTAAGCCATATTGAGATTGAAAGCAACGCGGAGAGAGAAAAAATCCAATCCTCCAAATATGTTCAATCCGATCCGAAGTACAGCTATTCAAAAGTAAAGCAGCGGCTTGCAGAAGGAAAAAAAGTTCTTTATACAGGAACACCCTGTCAGATTGCTGGATTATATGCGTTTCTCGGCGGAGATAAGCCAAACCTGTATACGGTTGATTTGATTTGTCATGGTGTTCCATCGCCTAAATTTTTCAAAAAGTATATTGAATATCAGAATAGGCAAACAGATGGTCGAGTAATTTACTTCAATTTCCGTTCAAAAGATAAAAGAGGCTGGGGAACACAATATTTACTAAAGACAAAGACAAAGACAAAGACAAAGACAAAGACAAAGACAAAGACAAAGACACTCTCCCTTGATCGCTATGGAAAACATTTTATGGATGGCGATTGTTATAGAGAGAGCTGTTATCAGTGCGCCTACGCGAATACAAGCCGCGTGGGTGATATTACCGTGGGCGATTTTTGGGGAATTGCAAAGAGTCATCCGGGATTTAATTCGCCCAAAGGGGTATCCAGCGTATTTGTGAATACGGAAAAAGGACAAGAGCTTTTTGAAAAGATGAAGCCATTTGCCGAGACAGAGCAGGCAACATTGAAAGAAGCAATGGTAAAACAGCATAATCTCGTACAGCCAAGCCACAGACCAGAAAATAGAAGCAATTTTTATAAGGAAATTGATGAACCAGATTTTGTATCAAATCTGAAGGTGGGATTACAGCTCAAAGCCCGGATAAAGGCTATTTTGCCAAGCAAATTGATTCAAAAAATCAAATCGCTTTGAGATTTACGGAGGAAGAATTCATGGGAGAGCCGATAAGAGTATTGCATATACTCCAGAGAATGGAAGCTGGCGGCACACAGGCGTTGTTAATGAATATCTATCGAAAAATTGACCGCACGAAAGTGCAGTTTGATTTTTGGGTTGTGTATAAAGAAAAGCAATTTTACGACGATGAAATTGAAAGTATGGGAGGGCACGTTTACAAGCTGTCTTTCCGGGAGGACCTGAATCTTCCTAAATTTCAGAAAGATCTGAAGAACTTCTTCAAGCAGCATCATGAATATCAAATTGTGCATTGTCATGCTTATACGATTGGATATTTTTGTTTGAAAGCAGCAAAAAAAGCA
>OHAT01003087.1_pt1 | contig 11499 bp, 12 predicted proteins | sample 1577141 | NCBI WGS metagenome assembly OHAT01 (sample SAMEA3541578, study PRJEB24748) | human gut metagenome | biome: human gut; feature: human-associated habitat; material: faeces | place: China | collected 2012
CACGCCGGTGTGGCCTTGACCCGTGGCGACCGCGCGCACGTAGAGGTTGGGCACGCCCTCGGCGAGAGAGACCGAGCAGAACCCCGCCGAGACAAGCTCGCGCGTGCGCTGACGGTCCTTCTCGCCCACGCCCTCAAGCACCTCGAGCGCTCGCGTGGCGTCGCCGCCAACGGCACCCAGCGCTGCTGCGGCCTCTATGCCGCGCTGGTCACCGGAGTTGGGTACCGTCACGCTCTTTACGTTCTTGATGATGTTGCCGCTGCAGGAGACCTCGAGGTGCTCCGGCACGGCGCCCAGCGCGTCGCGCGCGAGGGCGGCCACGTAGGCCACGGCGATGGGCTCGGTGCAGCCAAGGGCGCAGACAAGCTCACGCCTCAGGATGTCGAGATAGGTGTCGTAGGTGCTGCGATCCATGGGCCCTCCAGCCGTTGTCGTGCGCGGCTCTGCGCGCGGTTGGAGGAAACGGTAGCGCTAGAGTGAGGCGATGTCACGCCTGTTGGTCTCCTCGCCGTCAAACCTCCGGATGACGTTGGGGAGCTCGCGAGCAAGGCGAGACATGGGCCCGTGCCACACGGCGCGGCGCGGCCAGGCGTGGCCAACGTAGATGGTGCGCAGCCCGCAGTCGGGGCGGGCGAAGTCGCGGCGCGAGTCGTTGCCAACCATGAGGCACTCGTCGCACGTGAGGCCAAGCGCGTTCACAAATTCCTGGTAGAAGCGGGCGTTTGGCTTGAGCCTGTAGGCGTTGTCCCAGTTTGAGATACGTACGAAGTCCTTGGGCGAGACGTCTGCCCAGCTCATGCGCGCCTCGACGCAAGCCTCCGAGAAGGCGGGGTTTGTCGCCAGTGCGCAGGTGAGGCCAAGCTCGTGTACCACGTCAACTGCCTGTCGCCCGCCGCGCTGGGGGCGCGCCGCAACTATGCCTCCACGCATGGCTGGCACAAACTCGCGCTCGTAGCAGTCAATGGCATCTGCAATTGCGGGATCATCCATGGGAATGCCGGTGAGCGCATGGACCTTATTGATAAAGAGTTGGTGGTTGGTGAGGTCGTCGGAGCGGTCTCGATCTTCAATCGCGAGGTAGGCCTTGGTGAAGGGGATGCCCATGAGCGGCGCCGGCGCGCGCGATATATCCCCGAGAAGCCCGGAGAGCCCGGCGACGTAGCGTGTCATGAATGCGGTGAAGTTGATGTCAAGCAAGGTGTCATCGAGGTCGAAGAGAACAGCCTTGATCATGCCATCAACCTCCGTTTCCATCCGAAATGTTTGCCCGGGGGTCTGATACCCCTTTGTGGCGCCGCAGAACCCGACGCCCGATACAAGGCTACACGCGATTGCGTAAACACTCTAAGGGTTGTGACGTTTTGACCGCCTGCGTTTCTATTTGACCGTTGGCAGCTCCACGGTTCGTTCATCTCCCGGAAACCTATATATTTTCATGCAGAAAATAAGTACGGCTATAACTGGTACGCAATAAGACCTACGGGCAATCATTGATGTTTTAACGCAGTGGCGTGGCTTTGGAGGTGGAGACATGTCGGGCAACACCGAGTACGTCGCAGACGCCAATCGAGCCCGCATCATGCGAGCCATCGTCGATCACGGCCCCCTCTCGCGCGTGGAGATCGCGCAGGTGAGCGGCCTGTCTCCGGCCACCGTGACGCGCAACATCGCCTACCTCATGACGGTGGGCGTGCTCGCCGAGGACACTACCCGCGTGCGCACGGAGGGCAGGAGCCGTATTCCCGTCATGGTGAACGCTGCCTATGGCCGCATTGCCATCGTGAGCCTTACGTATCGTGGTGCCACGCTCTATCAGTACGACATGGCGCTCGAGCCCTGCGCCGAGCCCATTTCGCTTGGGGGACACTACGACCCGGCAGACCTCCCTCGCGCGGTTGAGACGCACCTCTCGTGTGCCGACGGCGAGTTCGAGAAGACCCTGCGTGCGGTGGGCATCCTCCACTGTGACGAGTCCTGGGACTCCGTCCATGGGCTTGCTGATGTGCTCTCGCGTCGCCTCGGCGTTCCCACCTTCGAGCAGCGCGCCGAGGACTGCGCCGAGTATAAGATCCTTCACGACGAGTCGGAGGAGGCAAGCGCCAACCACCTTCTTGTGAGCCTGGGCTCTGAGGTCCTTGTGGGCATCGCCCAGGGCGGCAAGCGCCTGCCCCTTCGCAACGGCTCGTACTCCGAGATAAGCCGCCCACTCGCCAACAGCGGCGAGCCCGAGGGTGCAATCGTCGACCGTCTGGTCGATATCCTCTCGATACTTACCTCCGTCTTCACCGTCGATGCCATCTTCATGATGGGCTCCGGTGAGGAGGCACTTCTTGCCGGAGTTCCCGTCGACCTGGGCAACGTTGCCCAGGCGGGAAACACCTCCGGAGAACTCCCCAGGGTCGTGGTTGTGAGCCAGACCTCGCGGGAAATGTCACGCATCATGACCGCACAGGTGAGAGGCACGCTCCTGTGCGTCGGATGAGTCGGCGCTGCCGGCTGTTGGGCCGTGGCCACCTCACGGCATGGCGCGCGTTCGTATTACGCGCGGGAGGGAAGGGATACGTATGGTAGTTCTCGTTAGGTGTGATGATCGTCTTATCCACGGCCAGTGCATGACCGTCGTGGTCAAGGGCAACCACATCGAGCGCATCATTGTTGTCGACGACCTCACGGCGAGCAACTCGATTCTGCGCTCGGTCTTCAAGGCAGCCGTCCCGGCCGACATGAAGGCTGGCGTCTATACGGTGGACGAGGCAGCCCCGCTCATCGAGAAGGCCATGGATGACGACGTCCGCACGCTCGTGCTCATGAAGTCCCCCATCACATACAAGCGTCTGCTGGAGAAGGTGCCTGGGCTTCCCAAGGAGCTCAACGTTGGCCCCATGTCCAAGCGCAAGGGCACCACGGAGGTGACCCCCACCTCGCACCTCATGCCCGACGAGGCTCAGGCCGTGAAGGACGTTGTGGACCAGGGCGCCCACGTATTCTTCCAGCAGGTTCCCAGCCAACCCGTCGTCGAATGGGACGACGTGAAGGACAGGTTCTAGGGTCCGTGCGCGGACCTTACGCCTGAAGAAGATCCCGTAGGCAGCGGGATAGGTCCTGGTGTCAGAGGAAAGGAAGGTACTGCCATGAGTTTTCTACAGGCATTGCTCCTGGCACTGTTCGGGTGGATGGGCTCCATCTACTCGCCGGTGCTCATAGGAGGACTCGCAGGCTGGTACACGATTGGTCGACCGCTGGTCTCGGGCATGATCATCGGCATCATCCTTGGTGACGTCCAGACCGGCATCATCATGGGTGCAGCCATCCAGATGCTCTACATCGGCCTCGTGACCCCCGGCGGCACCATGCCCGCCGACGTCAACTTTGCCGCGTGGATTGGCATCCCGCTGGCCATGGTCGCCGGCGCCGGCAAGGAGTACGCTCTTGCGCTCGCCGTGCCGCTGTCGTCGCTGGGCGTTCTCGCCGTCTACGGCCTGTGCGCCATCAACCTGTACTTCGTCCACAAGCAGGACGCCGATGTCGAGGCCGGCAAGCTCGATGCCGCTGCTCGCATCCCCATCGTTGGCCAAATCACCAACTTCGTGCTGCGCTTCTTCCCGATCCTTCTTATCAACTTCTTTGGCCAGGACCTCATCACCGCGCTTGTCAACGCCCTGCCCGTCCAGGTGACCGACATCCTCCAGATCTTCGCCAACATGCTGCCGCTCGTCGGCTTCATGCTCCTCATGCGCATGATCTGCAAGCGTGACGTCGACCTCATCCTCTTCTGCGTTGGCTTTGCGCTCATGTCCGTGCTCCAGCTCGGCATGGTCACCATCGTGATCTTCGCGCTGGGCATCGCCTACCTCGACTACCGCGGCACCAATGCCGCTGCTGCCCCCGAGAGGAGTGAGTAGACATGGCAAACGACATCACCACCGAGGACCAGGAGATGGGCGGCGCCAAGAAGCTCAGCAAGAGCGCCATTCGCCGCGCGTACTGGGACTGGATGTTCTACAACCTGTCCGTGCAGAACTTCGAGAGGATGCAGGGTCCGGCCATCATCAAGATGCTGGCTGACGTCCGCGAGGACCTCTACCCTGGCAACCCAGAGGCACAGCAGGAGATGCTCGAGCGTCACGAGGTCTTCTTCAATACCGAGCCGTACCTGGGCAGCATCGTCCCCGGTATTGTCCTCGGCATGGAGGCGAGCAAGGCAGAGGGCAACGACGAGATCTCCTCTGAGTTCATCAACTCGATCAAGACCGCGCTCATGGGCCCCTTTGCCGGCATTGGTGACTCGCTGCTCCCCGGCACGCTGATCCCGATCCTGCTCTCCATCGCCTTGGGCATGTCACCCAACGGCGAGGTCACTGGCCCGATTTTCTACATCGTGGTCTTCCTGGCCATCATGCTGCCGCTCACCTGGTTCCTCTTCTCCTATGGCGTCAAGGCTGGCGCCAACGCAGCGGAGCTGGTGCTCTCGGGCGGCATTAAGGACAAGGTCACCCGTGCTGCCGAGGTTGTTGGCCTTATCGTTGTGGGCGCTATCTGCGCGCAGTACGCCAAGTTCAACATTGGCCTCGTTTATACCAGCGGCGACCTCACGATCAACATCGCTGACATCCTGGACTCAATCTTCCCCGAGCTGCCGGTGCTGATCATCTCCTTTGTGACCTACTGGCTCATGGTCAAGAAGAACTGGTCTGCTGGCAAGACCATGCTGCTCATGCTCGTGATTTCCATCGTGGGCTACTTCACCACGATCCTCACGGTCTAGTGGTTGAGCCTGCATAGTCGCAACACCTTCGTGGGGCGCGCCCGTCATTTGGCCGGTGCGCCCCACGCGCATGAGGCAAAGCATGAGACAAAGGGACAGTCCCTTTGTCTCATGGCCGCTTGGCACTCCCGTACATTTAGAAAAAATGACACCTAACGCTTGAAATTATGCCTACGAACAGGCTAATCTATCCAGTGCATGCGCGTCCGCCATGCAGCGTATCTGTCGGCCCCCGAGAGCATGTAAGTTCGCCTAAGCGTTCGTGCGCGAGCGCAGAAGCGCAGACCATGACGACCGGGGCCCCGTTTCGAGAGGGGTCCACCTTTGAGTGAGATTCAGAACTCGTCCGTCTTCGCGCTGGATGATATTTCCGACGAGGAGATGAACAACCTCATCGACGGAACCGTCACCGATTTCGACGAGGGCGATCTTGTCACCGGAACCGTCGTCAAGATCGAGCGCGACGAGGTCCTGCTTGACATCGGCTACAAGTCTGAGGGCGTCATTCCTGCTCGCGAGCTTTCCATCCGCAAGGACGTCAACCCTGCCGACGTCGTCTCGCTGGGCGACCAGATTGAGGCTCTCGTCCTTCAGAAGGAGGACAAGGAGGGCCGTCTCGTCCTCTCCAAGAAGCGTGCCGAGTACGAGCGTGCTTGGAACCGCGTGGAGGAGAAGTTCAACTCCGGCGAGACTGTCGAGGGCGAGGTTATCGAGGTCGTCAAGGGCGGCCTTATCCTCGATATCGGCCTTCGCGGCTTCCTGCCTGCGTCCCTCGTTGACCTTCGCCGCGTGAAGGACCTCAACGCCTATCTCGGCACCCGCATCGAGGCCCGCGTCATTGAGATGGACCGCAACCGCAACAACGTCGTGCTTTCTCGCCGCGTCGTGCTCGAGGAGGCCCGCAAGGCCGAGCGCCAGGAGATTCTCTCCAAGCTCAAGCCTGGCATGCGCCTCAAGGGCACCGTGTCTTCTATCGTGGACTTCGGCGCCTTCGTGGACCTTGGCGGCATCGACGGCCTGGTTCACATCTCCGAGCTCTCCTGGAACCACGTCAACCACCCCTCCGAGGTCGTCAAGGTTGGCCAGGAGGTCGAGGTTCAGGTGCTCGACGTCGACCTCAACCGCGAGCGCATCTCCCTTGGTCTCAAGCAGACCACTGAGGATCCTTGGCGCACGCTCGTCAAGAAGTACCCCGTGGGTGCCATCGTTGAGGGCAAGGTCACCAAGCTCGTCACCTTTGGTGCCTTTGTTGACCTCGGCGAGGGCGTCGAGGGCCTGGTCCACATCTCCGAGATGGCCAAGAGCCACGTGGACGCCCCCTCGCAGGTCTGCCAGGTTGGCGACACCGTTCAGGTGAAGGTCATGGAGATCGACCTTGACCGTCGTCGCATCTCCCTTTCCATGAAGGCCGCCGCCGAGACCCTGGGCACCGAGGTCGAGGTCAAGCCTCTGCCCGAGAGCGACAAGCCTGCCGAGAAGGACGAGGCTGCTGAGCCCGCTGCCGAGTAGCTCTTGCTCGTATCGGCTTAGCGCCGAGCAAATGCACGTGATAGGGGAGTCGCCTTCGGGCGGCTCCCCTTTTTGTGTGCAAGATGTGTAGAACACTAATAGCAATAATTCCCGATAATGAAGACCTCGTCCTGTGGAATACTGACTACAGCAATTAAGAACAGTTCCTAATAAGTACAGACACAGGAGGACACAATGGAATCCAAGCTTAACCACCTTCTCGCTAACGTCACCGTCGAGTACCACAAGCTCCAGAACCTGCACTGGTATATCTCGGGCAGCGACTTCTTCCAGGTCCACGCAAAGCTCGAGGAGCTCTATGATGGCCTGCTCCCCATTGTCGACGACGTGGCCGAGACCATCCTTCAGTTGGGCGGCAAGCCCATCGCAAGCCTGGGCGAGGTGCTCTCTACGGCAAGCATCAAGGAGCGCGACGACGCGCCCGTGCGCAGCGCTCAGGTCTTCGAGATTGTCCTTGCGGACTTCTCGGCGCTTCTCGACGAGGTGACCGCAATCAAGGTTGCCGCAGACGAGGAGAACAACCACCTGGTGAGCGCCCTCATGGATGACTACATCGCCAGCCTCTCCAAGACCATCTGGATGATTCGCCAGCAGCGCGCGTAGCCGGCGATAACGGCGCAACGCTTCGCAGGGCCGAGCCTCTCGGCCCTGCATTTTTGTTTAGGGGTCGTAAGCCGCCTGCTTTGGGGTATAGAAAGAAAGTTCAAGTTGTCCTGGTATCTGGTTTCCAAATGGTTAGCTATCGGAATTCCGTGCGAGAAGGTAGTAATTCCGACTGCTACACTAGGAGAACGAGAGACATCCCTGTCTGCGCTGCCCTCAGGGGGGTGGGGGAGGGGTTGTCGCACCACCAAGAGAGGGGAGACTCAAATGAAGTCACTTTCGAGCACTTCCGTGAGCCGTCGCCAGGCTATCCGCCTTGGCCTTGGCAGCGTTGCCGCTGCGGGTGTTGTTGCCCTTGCCGGCTGCACCGACACTAGCAACGATTCCACCGCTTCAAACAGCAGCTCGTCCGATTCCTCGACGAGCACCGATTCCACTGCCTCTACCCAGATCGACAAGGACGCCTTCGACAGCCTTCTGGCCGCTGGCGATGTTGCAGATGACACCACGGTTTCCGGGAGCACCTGGGCCCAGAAGATCAAGGACGCTGGCAAGTTCCGTCTGGGTGGCGTCCAGACCTCCACGCTCTTTGCCTCGCTCGACGAGACGGACAACAAGCTCCGCGGCTTTGACGCCGGTCTTGCGCAGCTGCTCGTCCGCTACATCCTGGGTGACGAGTCCAAGTACGAGTTCACCAAGGTGACCTCGGACACGCGCGAGTCCGTCCTCCAGAACGACCAGGTCGACGCCGTCTTCGCCACGTACTCCATCACCGACAAGCGCAAGGAGGTCATCTCCTTCGCCGGTCCGTACTACTCCACGCAGCAGGGCATTCTCGTGCTCGCCGACAACTCGGACATCAGCTCCGTCGATGACCTTGCCGGCAAGACCGTTGCTGCCCAGTCCGGCTCCACCGGCCCGAGCATCCTCGCCGAGTATGCGCCCACCGCGACCGTCCAGGAGTTCACCACCGACGAGGAGGCCCGCACCGCCCTCGAGCAGGGTCGTGTCGACGCCTACGTCATCGATGCCACCATGCAGATGAGCTCCATCGTCAAGAACCCCGGCAAGTATCGCCTTGCCGGCGACTCCTTTGGCCCCGAGGACCCCTATGGCATTGGCCTGCAGCTCGACTCCGACGGGGTCACCTTCGTAAACACCTGGCTCAAGAAGATCGAGGACGAGGGCACCTGGGCTAAGCTGTGGAAGATCTGCATCGGTGACCGTACCGGCATCGATAAGGTTCCCGAGCCGCCCGCGATTGGCGCCTAACACCAGGCAACGTCTGGTATGGGCCCTCTGCGTCGCAAGGCGCAGGGGGCCTTGGTTCGTAATTGGAGAGGGGGGGAGCCTTGAGCATCTCGGAGCTTCTTTCTGAGTACGGGGACATGTACGTCCAAGCGTTTCTCGGCACGTGGTGGATGTCGCTTGTGTCGTTTGCCTTCGCCATGCTTCTGGCACTCATCATCACCGTGTTCCGCGTGTGTCCCATCAAGCCGCTGCGCGTGGTGGGTGACCTTTACGTGCAGATATTCCGGAACATCCCAGGCGTTTCGCTCCTCATCATCCTGGTGTACGCGCTGCCGTACCTCAAGATCGTGATGGACTACCGCCTCTGCGTGATTGTCACGGTGATTCTTGTTGCCTCGGCCTTTGGGTCCGAGAACTTCATGAGTGGCATCAACACCATCGGCGTGGGGCAGATTGAGGCCGCTCGCTCGCTTGGTATGGGCTTTGGCAAGATGCTGCGCCTGGTAGTTATCCCACAGGCGCTTCGCTCGGCGGTGCTGCCCATGACCAACCTTGCTGTGGCTGTTCTGCTCACCACGGCCCTTGGCTCCCAGGTCCCGCTCTCTCCGCCCGAGCTCACGGGCCTCGTGTCTTACATCAACACGCGCACTGTCGGCGGCATCCTGCCCTTTGTTATCTCGGCCCTCATGTATGCGGGCACGGCGTTTGTGATTGGCGTCATTGGCAACGCCATTGACAAGAAGGTGAGGATCGTCCGATGAGCGCAACCAACTCCACCTCCATGCGCGATGCGCTGTACGAGGCGCCCGGTCCTCACACCCGCAGGCGCATCCGCTTCTGGACGGCCATCTCGCTGGTGCTTGTGGCTGTGGGCATTGGCCTTATCGTCCGGCGCTTCTACGTGACGGGGCAGCTCGCCCCGCGCTACTGGGAGCTCTTCGCGCGGGCTACCACGTGGATCTTCCTTGGTAAGGGCTTCCTGGGCACCATTGAGGTCTCGCTTATGGCGGGCCTTATCGCCATCGTGCTGGGCTTCCTTCTCATGCTGGGGCGCATGAGCTCGTCTCGCGTGCTCTCCGGCATCTGCCGCGTGATCATCAACTTCTTCCGTGGCGTCCCGAGCCTGCTCCTCATCTACTTCTTCTTCCTGGTGGTCCCCACATACGGCGTGAAGATGAGCTCGTTCTGGATGATCACACTGCCGGTTGGCCTCGCGGCCTCCGGCGTTCTTGCCGAGGTCTTCCGTGGTGGCATGAACGCCGTTCCCAAGGGGCAGTCCGAGGCCGCGTACTCGCTGGGCATGCGCAAGATGAAGGTCACGATGAAGATCGTATTCCCGCAGGCCGTGCGCTACGTGATCCCCTCGCTCATCTCGCAGCTTGTCGTTGTGGTGAAGGACACCACCGTTGCGTACGTGGTGAGCTTCCCCGATATGCTGCAGAACGCGCGCGTGCTCATCACTAACTACGACGCGCTTGTCTCGGTGTACTTTGTCGTCGCGATTCTCTACATCCTGGTGAACTACGCTATCAACCACCTGGCGGTGTCGCTGGCGCGTCGCTCCGGCACGAGCATCATCTCCCGCACGAGCGAGAACCCCGTCTAGCCAAAGGAGGCTACGTTGACACAGACGCAAACCGGCGAGGCGCTCGCCGCAGAGGGCACCCCCGTCATCGAGCTTCGCCACGTGGACAAGCACTTTGGCAGCCTCCACGTGCTCAAGGACATTAACCTCAAAGTTGGCAAGGGCGAGGTTGTCGTGGTTATCGGCCCTTCGGGCTCGGGCAAGTCCACGCTTTGCCGCACCATCAACAGGCTTGAGACCATCGACACCGGCGAGGTTCTCATCGAGGGCAAGCCGCTCCCGCAGGAGGGCAAGGAGCTTGCCGCCATGCGCGCCGAGATTGGCATGGTCTTCCAGTCCTTCAACCTCTTTGCGCACCGCTCGATCATCGACAACGTGACCATGGGCCCCGTCGAGGTGCTTGGCGTGCCGCGCGACAAGGCCCGTGAGGAGGGCATGGAGCTCCTGCGCCGCGTGGGAGTTGCCGAGCAGGCCGAGAAGATGCCGGCCCAACTCTCCGGCGGCCAGCAGCAGCGCGTGGCCATCGCGAGGTCCCTGGCCATGCACCCCAAGGCGATGCTCTTTGACGAGCCCACCTCGGCGCTCGACCCCGAGATGATCAACGAGGTCCTGGACGTCATGGTGGAGCTTGCGCGCGGCGGTATGACCATGGTCGTGGTCACCCATGAAATCGGTTTTGCCCGCGAGGTTGCAAGCCGGGTTGTCTTTATGGACGGTGGATACATCGTCGAGCAGGGCACCCCGGAAGAGGTCATCCTTCATCCGAAAGAGCCGCGCACCATTGATTTCCTGAGCAAGGTGCTCTGATTGTTTTTATCCCCCACATTTGTATCAAAGAGCCCGGTCCGAGAAGACCGGGCTCTTTTTGTATGCCGAAAACCACTCGCTAGGCGAGTGGTTCAAAAGAAGGCTTGTGCCGATTATGCAGACAAAAAACTCCCTTTGCTAAAATAGAAGTGCGGTCTGCCAACTGCACAAGCAAGCAAAGGGAGGTCATTCAAAAATGAACGACGTAAATAGTTTATCGCATACAAGCTGGAATTGCAAATATCATATTGTGTTTGCACCAAAATACCGTAGAAAAGTATTTTACGGACAGAAACGGCAGGAGATAGGAGAAATTCTAAGAACGCTATGCAACTGGAAAAAGGTGAATATCATCGAAGCAGAAGTATGTCCGGATCATATTCATATGCTGGTAGAGATTCCGCCGAAGTACGCGGTGTCGAGTTTCATGGGATACTTGAAAGGGAAAAGTAGCCTGATGATTTACGAAAAATACCCTGAGTTGAAATACAAGTATCGGAACAGAGAGTTCTGGTGCAGAGGATATTACGTAGATACAGCGGGTAAAAATGCAAAGAAAATCGAAGAATACATCCGACGCCAGCTTGAAGAGGACCAGGCAGGAGAACAACTGACAATGGGAAACTTCTAATGAACCCGTTTACGGGCGGCAAGTAACAAACTCTCGCGGCTGGCAGACCGTACCAACGCGACGTGACGCGTGCGCTAGTATTCCAGGGCTTCGCCCGTCTGTGAAAAACCCCCGGCTTTGCCGGGGGATATTTATTGCTGATTTAAATTGCCGCCAGCTGATTTTCCAGGGCACGGCAGGAATCAGATAGATTGCAACGTGCCCAATGGGATTTCAAGTAATCAATTCTGATGGCCAAGGCAGCCCAAGGACAGCGCGCAAAGTACGCCGTTCATCGTAACTACTGACAACTTAGGCTAGGGGATGTACTCTCCTATGAGCGGAAGA
>OHAT01003088.1_pt1 | contig 11498 bp, 10 predicted proteins | sample 1577141 | NCBI WGS metagenome assembly OHAT01 (sample SAMEA3541578, study PRJEB24748) | human gut metagenome | biome: human gut; feature: human-associated habitat; material: faeces | place: China | collected 2012
GGCAGAAAACGGATCATATCGCTTTCGCGTCTGCGGACGCGAAACTCTGCGAGGCTTTTCAATAGGCTGAAAAAAGAGCCGCGGAAGCGGCTCTTTTCGTTTGATCGGAAGGGGGCTCAGACCTCGTGGCCCTCCTCGGCCCAAAGCTTTTCAGCCTCCGGCTTCCAGCACGCGGCGTAGGCATGGCACTTATCGCACAGATGCTCGGCGCTCTCGGGCGCTTCGAGGTCGGTGGAATGTGCGCCGGCGCGCTTGACCATCTCGGGCAGGCACTCGGGGTTTTCCAGCATCGGGCAGGGGCGCAGCAGGTTATCGTTGAAGGGCTGGCCCCTGCGGTACTCCAGGAACAGCGGCTGTCGGAGACATTCGAGGAAGCTCTTTTCGCGGATGTTCGCGCCGGAGTAGTGGATGAAGACGCAGGGCTCGACGTCGCCCGCGGCGTTGATGTGGCAGTAGAGCTTGCCGCCGGCGATGCAGCCGTTCGTGAACTCGCCGTCGTTCTGGAAGTCGATGGCGAAGATCTCCTTGCCGCCGGTGAGACCGCGGATCTCGCGCACGCGGTCTTTCATATAGGCGCGCTGCTCGGGATTAAGCAGCAGGTCGGTCGTCGCGCCCATGCCGACTGGCATGTAGTGGAAGTACCAGGCGAAGAAGCAGCCCTTGGAGATGAGCAGGTCGAGGAACTCGTCACTCGTGACGACCTTGTAGTTCTTGCTCGTGTAGCAGATGGACACGCCGAACGGGATGTGGTTTTTGTGCATGAGGTCCATCGCGGCGAGCGCCTTTTCAAAATGTCCCGCGCCGCGGCGGCCGTCGTTGGCGTCCTCAAAGCCCTCGATGCTGACCGAGACGATGAAGTTGCCCACGCGCTTGAGCTCGTCGCAGAACGCCTGGTCGATGAGCGTGCCGTTGGTGAAGGCGTGGAAGGCGATGTCGCGGTGCTTTTCGCACAGACGGAAAATGTCCGCCTTGCGCATGAGCGGCTCGCCGCCGGTGAAGAGACAGGCGTGGGTGCCGAGCGCTGCGCCCTCGGTCAGCACGCGGTCCATCTCCTCGAAGGTCAGGTTCTGCTTGTAGCCGTACTCCGCCGCCCAGCAGCCCGCGCAGCGCATATTGCAGGCGCTCGTCGGGTCCATGAGGACGATCCAAGGGATATTGCAGTCATACTTCTCGGAGTTTGCCCGTGCCTGCTGGAAGCCGCGGAAGCCGCCCTCGTAGGCGGCGGCCGTCAGGAAGGTCCGGAGAAGATACGGGTCGCACTCGCGCAGCAGACGCTCGGCATAGTGCGCCCACTTGCTGTTCGGGTCGTTTGCGATCTTGTGCAGCATCGCAAAGGTCTCCGGCTCCCAGACGCTCGAGTGGATCTTCTGCACCATACTGACAAGGTCGTCGGCGACCTTGCCGACGTCCTGCGTCCGGCTTTTCCTGATGAGTGAGTCGAGCATCGTCTCAAACGCCTTGCGTTCGGCGGCGTGGGCGAGCTTTTCGGTTACGGTCATGGTTCCGTGCGCTCCTTTCAGCGTCCTGTTTGTGATCAAAATTTTGCCGTGTTCGGCGGGCTTGCCATTTGTTCCCTCATGGTAGCATTTGCAAAGAGGGACAAAAATAGACAAACAGGCGCATTTCACACAAAAACCGGGCACTCGCCGAAAATTGCCCAAATCGGCTCTCTTGCGGAAATTACGGAAGCAGCGCTATAATAATGCCGCAGAACGAAAAAAATACCATTGCTTCCGTTTTGGAAAGCGACGGGGAGGAGGGATCACTTTGGAGCGGAATACAGCCTCTGTGAGAGCGGCGGACGAGCGGCTTGACGCGCTGCTCGGCCATCGCGGCGCAGCGACCGTTTCGCTGCTGCTTGCTTTGTCGGACGGCGCGAAGCGCTTCGGCGTGCTCCGCTCACAGATGGGGCGGATGTCGCAGAAAACGCTGGTGGCGGAGCTGCGGGCGCTGGAGCAGCTCGGCGCGGTGGAACGCATCGTTTTCGCGGAGATCCCGCCGCGCGTGGAATATTCGCTGACCGCGGCAGGCGAGGAGCTGGTCCCGCTGCTGCGCGCGGTGGAGACATGGTGTGCGAGGCGCACGGGAAGGGTGGAGTGACATGGCAGTACGCACCAAGCAGGCGATCCGGCAGGCGTTCATCGAGCTGCTCAACGAGCGCCCGCTCGACAAGATCTCCGTGAAGGATATCGCCGAGCGCAGCACGGTGAACCGCAACACGTTCTATTACTACTACGCGGACATTTACGCGCTGGTGGAGGAGATCTTCCAGACGGAGACGCAGCTTTTCATGGAAAAGCTGCACAGCTATGCCTCGTGGGAGGAGGCGTTCCGCGAGGCGACCGCCTTCGTGTCTGAGAACAAGCGGGCGGTGCACCACCTGTTCAACTCCGGCAACCGGAACATTCTGGAGCATTATTATCATAAGGTCACCTACGCCGCCATGCTCTCCTATGTGCGCGGACAGGCCGAGGGCCTGAGCGCCGCCGAGGAGGACATTCAGGCGCTCGCGCAGTTTTACGCCGCGGCGCTCTCCGGCATGACCGCCGACTGGCTGCGCGGCGGCATGAAGTCCAACGTGAACGACCACATCGACCGGCTGGGACGGCTGCTGGAGGGCAACATCCGGCAGGCGCTCGAGCGCAGCTGCCGCTGATACGAAAAAAGGAGGACCGACCCCGGCGGGGGGCGGTCCTCCTTGCACCTTACTGTGCGCTTGCGGGAGCGGGCAGGGCGTATTTGGCGGCGTAGCGCTCAAACTCGCTGCGGAAGGCGTGCGTATCGCTGTGCGCCGCGCGGAGCGTTTCGTGCAGATTGAGATTGTGCTGCGCGGCGTCGATGACGCAGCCGGCGATGTTGGAGCAGTGGTCGGAGGTGCGCTCGAGGTTCGTGAGCAGATCGGACCAGACGAAGCCGGCCTCGATGCTGCAATGCCCCTGCTGCATCCGCAGGATGTGGCGCGTGCGCATCTGCTCCTTGAGCGTGTCGATGACCTGCTCGAGCGGCTCGACCAGCTCGGCGAGGGCGACGTCCTGCCGCTCAAAGGCGCGCAGGGAGAGGTCGAGGATCTCCCCGATGGCGGCGGCGAGCACGTCGTATTCGCGCGCGGCTGCGGCGGAGAAGGCGAGCGACTTGCCGCGCAGCTCCTCGGCGGATTCGAGAATGTTCACGGCGTGGTCGGAAATGCGCTCAAAGTCCCCGATGGACTTCAAAAGCTCGGTGGCCTCCTCGCTCTCGTCCACGCCCATTTTGCGGGCGCTGAGCTGAACGAGATAGGTGCCGAGGATGTCCTCATAGTGGTCGCAGCGCTCCTCATCGTCGCGGATGCTTCGGGCGAGCGTGTCGGTGTATTCGGTGAAGGAGCGCAGAGCGTTGTTCAGCGCGCGCACGGCGCACTGCGCCATTTCACAGGCAACGGCGCGGCTGCGGCTGAGCGCCAGCGAGGGCGCGGCGAGCAGACGCTCGTCCAGCTCGGAAACGGTTTCCGCACTCTTGCTGTCGGGAACGAGGCGGATGGCGAGCTTTTCGAGCAGATCGCCCGCGGGCAGCAGCATGGCTGTGCAGAGAAGATTGAACACCGAGTGCGCCACGGCGATGCCGGCGCGCGTGGCGCTCTCATCGAGCAGCGCGGGAGCAAGGACGGCGCGCACGATGCAGAACACGCTCAGCAGCACGGCGACGCCGATGAGATTGAACAGCAGGTGGACGACCGCCGCGCGGCGGGCGTTCTTATTCGTGCCGACGGAGGAGAGCATGGCGGTGACGGTGGTGCCGATGTTCTGCCCCATGATGATGGGGATGGCGGCGGCGTAGCTGACCGCGCCGGTGGCGGAGAGCGCCTGCAGGATGCCGACGGAGGCGGAGCTGGACTGGATGATGCCCGTGAGCACCGCGCCGACCAGCACGCCGAGGATCGGATTTCGGAAGGCAAGGAACAGATTCGTGAACGCGGGGACCTGCGAGAGGCCGGAGACCGCGCCGCTCATCGTCTCCATGCCGAACATGAGCGTGGCAAAGCCGAGGAGAATGGTGCCGGTGTCCTTTTTCTTTGCGTCCTTGCAGAACATATAGAAGACGATGCCGATGAGCGCGAGAACGGGCGTGAAGGAGCTGGGCTTGAGCAGCCGCAGCCAGACGCTCGAGCTCTCGATGCCGCCGAGGCTCAGAAGCCACGCGGTGACGGTGGTGCCGACGTTCGCGCCCATGATGACGTTGATGGCCTGCCGCAGCGTCATCAGCCCCGAGTTGACAAAGCCGACGACCATGACGGTGGTGGCGGACGAGCTTTGAATGATGGCCGTTACGCCCAGACCGGTCAAAAAGCCGACGAGCGGCCTGCCGGTCATCTGGTCGAGCAGCGAGCGCAGCCTGCTGCCCGCGCGGCGCTCCAGCGCCGAGCCCATCAGGCTCATGCCGAACAAAAACAGCGACAAGCCGCCGAGCATCGTCAGAAAATCAAAAATATCCATATTCCATCCCTCTTTTGTTTCCTTGATCTTACCCATTCTTGACCAAGATAAAGCATAAGGGAGAAATGTCAAATCCGTTACCGCCCTTTTGTAAAATCCGTGTAAAATGAACAGCACCTGCCGGAAGGCAGGCGCTGCTTTGCGATGTGTGCTTCGTTCAGCTGATCCACTCGGGGCCGTTGATGCGGTAATCGCCCCACACGCCGTCATTGTTCTGCACGGCGACACACTCCGAGAAGCCGTAGGCGCCGAGCGCCGTGCGCCACTTGCTCGCGTCGAAGCTGACGGTGTTTTTGATGTTGTACTGCGTCATGGACGGGAGTTCCCCGCCCTCCGAGAGGCTGGGCAGATTGAATGTGACCGGATCGTCGGTCTCGGTGATGGTGAAGAGAACGCCGTTTTCCCACGCGGGGAAGATGTCCTCGCCCTCCAGACCGCTGATGTAGCCCTCCTCACAGAGCTGCTCGTAATTCAGTTCCAGCGGCATGGCGTCGTGCGCCTGCGCGAAGGTCCATGCCACCGCGCTGCGCTCGGCGGGCGTGAGCGAGGTCGCGGCAAGATCGACGCTGATATACTCTACGCCGCTGCCGTTCAGCCCCTCGTCCTTGCCCCACAGGTCGTTCAGCACACGCAGATAGAGCGCGCAGCGGTCGTCGAACCGGTCGGGCAGGACGGTGATGCGCTCCACCCCGCCGAACAATGCGGGATAGCTCTCCAAAATATCGCCGCCGAAGGCGACCTCGACCAGCGCGCCGACCGCAAGCTGACCGTCGTCGAGCAGCTCGCCAAGCTCCGCCTGATCGTGCTCGAGCGAAAGCTCGCCCGCGTCGAGCGTATAAATGTCGCCCCGCTCGCTGTCCACATCCGCGAGCAGCAGCGTGTTGCCCTCGCCGACCGCGACCACGCGGCAGCGCGCGACTGCGCCTTCTGTTTTGGGCGAAGGCTCCTGATTGCCGCCGTCCGACGCAGGCGGGCAGGCCGTCCCCGCGCAGCCCGCGAGCAGGGCGCAGAGCAGGGCGAGGGCAAGCAAAAGGGAAAGACTTCGTTTCATGGAAGGTACCTCCTCGAATGGTTTCTGTTTCCTTAGACGGACGGGAAGAAAATTTTGTTCCCAAAATTTTTACAAAATCGCGGGGAAACGGGCTTGACATTCCGAAGAAAAGGTGGTATTTTGACCTTTCTTAATTGGGCAACGCCCAATCAGGAGTTGAAGAAAGCGCCCTGCTGTGCTATGCTGAAGAAAAGAAAAGCACCAGGGAGGACGCCCCATGCAATACGATGCCGCCATCATCGGCGCGGACGGCGTGTATCTCATCGGCGAGGCTGCGGGCTTCATCAGCGCTGGTTCATGTATACGCCGTGGGTGCGCTCGCTCATCATGCGAAGCGGCATCGAGAGCATCCGCGTGCGCCGCTCAAAGGAGGACTGACTGTGACCGCATCACCCTACATTGCCGTCGTCGGCGGCGTGAACATCGACATCGGCGGGCGGAGCGACGCCCCGCTCGTCGCCGGAGACTCGAACCCCGGACGCATCCGCTCGAGCCTCGGCGGCGTGGGCCGCAACATCGCCCACAACCTCGCCCTGCTCGGCGCAAAGGTCAGGCTCATCACCGCGCTCGGCGCGGACGACGGCGCGAAGCGCATCGAGGCGTCCTGCGCCGACCTCGGCATCGACTTGACGGACAGCCTGTATGTTTCCGACGGCGCGACCTCGACCTACCTGTTCCTCGCGGACAGCAACGGCGACATGGCGCTTGCCATGAACGACATGGCCATCTACGAGCAGCTGACGCCCGCCTTTCTGGAGACGAAGCTAACTACGCTCAACGCCGCCGCGCTCGTCGTGCTCGATACGAACCTCAGCGCGGAGAGCATCCGCTATCTCGGCGAGCACTGCACCGCGCCGCTCTTTGCCGATCCCGTTTCGGCGGCGAAGGCCGGAAAGCTCGAGCCGATCCTCGGGCGGCTCCACACGCTCAAGCCAAACCGCATGGAGGCGGAGCTGCTCTCCGGCGTGACGGTCACGGACGAGGCGAGCCTGTATCGCGCAGCGGATACGATGCTCGCCGCGGGCCTGCAGCGCGTCTTTATCTCGCTCGGCGCGGACGGCGTGCTCGCCGCCGACCATGAGCGAAAGGTGCATCTGTACAACCTCCCCGCGCGCATGGTCAATACCACCGGCTGCGGCGACGCCTTCATGGCTGCCGTCGCCCGCGCGTTCCTCGACGGCGCGGACCTTGAGACCGCCGCGAAGCGGGGCCTTGCCGCATCCGCCCTTGCGATGGAGAGCGCCGACACCATCAACCCCGCCATGAGCCTTACGGCCGTGGCTGAAAGAATACAGTAATTTCAGAAAAGGAGTCATTCGCTATGAACCGTTATCTTGACATTGCCCCCGAAGTAAAGGAAGCGCTGGACGCCGGCAAGCCCGTCGTCGCGCTGGAGTCCACCATCATTTCCCACGGTATGCCCTATCCCCAGAACGTGGAGACCGCCCTCAAGGTCGAGAGCATCATCCGCGAGGCGGGCGCGATCCCCGCGACCATCGCCATCATCGGCGGCCGCCTGAAGGCGGGCTTGACCCGTGAGGAGATCGACTACCTCGGCAAGACCGGCGCGGGCATCCCCAAGGCGTCCCGCCGCGACCTGCCCGTGCTCGTCGCGCAGGGCAGGGACGGCGCCTGCACCGTCACCACCACGATGATGATCGCCGACATGGCGGGCATCCGCGTGTTCGCCACCGGCGGCATCGGCGGTGTGCACCGCGGCGCGCAGGAGACGTTCGACATCTCCGCTGACCTCGAAGAGCTGGCCAACACCTCCGTCATGGTCGTGTGCGCGGGCGCGAAGTCCATCCTCGACCTCGGTCTGACGCTCGAATATCTCGAGACCCACGGCGTGACCGTCATCGGCTACGGCACGAGCGAGCTGCCTGCGTTCTACACGCGCAAGTCCGGCTTTGGCGTCGACTACGAGCTCGACACGCCGGAGCAGCTGGCCAAGGCGTTCCACGTCAAGCGCGAGCTGGGTCTGCGCGGCGGCTTACTCGTCACGAACCCGATTCCCGAAGAGTACTCCATGGACAAGGAAGTCATCGACAAGGCCATTGCCGAGGCCGTCGAGGACGCGAAGAAGGACGGCATCCACGGCAAGGCCACGACGCCGTATCTGCTCGCCAAGATCAAGGACCTGACCGGCGGCGACAGCCTGGATTCCAACATCCAGCTCGTGTTCAACAACGCGCGCCTCGGCGCGGCGGCGGCCGTGGAGCTCAGCAAGCTCGAAAAGTGAGATACTTTGTCATCTATCTCGCCGCGATCAATCTAATTACTTTCTGCGTCTACGGCGCAGACAAGCGCCGCGCCAAAATTCAGGGCGCGCGGCGCGTGCCCGAAAAGACTCTATTTGCACTCGCGCTGCTGCTCGGCAGCGCGGGTGCTCTTTTCGCAATGAGGGTCTTTCACCACAAAACGCGGCACTGGTACTTCAAGTTCGGCATTCCGGCGATCTTACTTGCGCAGATCGCGGCGGGGGTGTTCGTGTATGTGCGGTTTTTCGCGGCGTAAAAAATTTTTGGGAAATTTTCGGGTTTTGTGAAACAAAACAGACGTTTCTTGCGTCTAATTAAGGAAGCAAAGGGAAACTGGGCGAAGAGGGAAGATAAAGAATTTATGAATTTTCCATTTTCCTGTTCCCTTATTTCCCGCGGCATGGTAAAATGTATGTGTATGAGAAAGGCTCTGTGCGCGCGGAGCCGACAACAACAAACACGAAAGGATGAAGATCACATGAAAAAATTTCTCTCCTTGCTATTGGCTCTGACATTGGTCCTGAGCCTCGTCGTCGTGCCTGCAAGGGCGGACGCGCCTGCGGATGGCTATGCCATAACCGGCAAAGCAACGATTAGCGCATCCGCTTCTACTTCCGTTGATAGGGGCACCGAGATTACGTTTACGCTGGACACATCTAGCCTTGGTGTCACCAAGACCGAGGGCGGTACTACAACCTCGCTCAACAGCGAAACCGACTACCGCTTTGACTATGCCTGGTCCGGCGCCACCGCGCAGGGCAACGGTCTGAGCGCAAAGGTCACCCCGATGACGCCCGGAACGCTTAACCCCTCCTGCACCATCAAGGCGATCGTCGGCAGCACTGTCGTTGCGCAGCAGGTCGTCGCTCTTGCCACGGGAATCACTGTCAATGACAAGCTCCTCCCGGGCGACATCACCACCGTCACCTTCAACGGCAGAACCTATTCTGTGACGGACGGCGCGGTCAACATCTCCCTTCTTGAGGGCGAGGACATCAAAGGCGACAACAAGTGGTCTGCTGCCGCAACTGGCTATGTGATCGATAATACGACGAACAAGCCCACCTATTCCGATTCCACGCATAAACTGACGGTGAAGACGACGGCAGCGACTCCGCTTTCAACCGAAATCACAGTTACGACTACGGAAGCCGCCGTGACCGCAAAGGCAAGCCTTACCGAGGTCATCTCCGGCGGCAAGACCACGCTCACCGCCAGCTCCACCGGTCTCAGCAACGCCGCCACTTATGCGTGGTTCTACAAGATCGGTGACAGTAAAGAGTTTCCGATCGGCACGGGCAAGTCCCTCGTCTGGACGGTCCCCGCAAACGTTACGACCGCGACCGACTACTCTGTTTGCTGCAAGGCAAGCGAGGGCGATAAGCTCGCTAAGACGAGTGGCCACATCACGGTCAAGAGCCTTCCCGACACCTATACCTTCACTGTCGTCCCCGCAAGCGTTACGCTGACGCAGATCGGTCAGACCGCGACTTTGGCGGCGAGCTTTGTGGATACCTCATCTTCCGCTAGCCTGGTCGTCCCGACCTACTCCTTTGTTTCCGCCAACCTCAACATCGCAACTGTGACGAACCAGACGACCGCCGCGCCGACGGTAACGCTCAGAGCAAGCGGCTCTACCACTGTCACCGCAAAGGCGACCTATAAGGGCAAGGACTATGTGCAGAACATCCCCGTTACCGGCGCCCTGATCGAGGCGACCCTCAGTGCTGTTCAGAACGGCACTTCTGTGAACTACAGCTACAGTGATCTTGTCAACGCCGCGCAGGCCGCCATCAACAAGACCTACAGCACCGCCTACACCTACGAGACCGTCTATTCCCTCAGCGGCGTCACGCAGGTCGCCTCTACCGCTGCCTACGGTGTCGGCACGAGCAATGCTTCGTACAACTATCCCGCCGGCGGCTCCGGCTATCTTTACTTCAAGGCAAATCTCTCCGGCATCGGCACTGCAAAGTTCACCGCCACCGTGACCACCCGCGTTGCCAATTCTAACGTTCCCAAGACCTACAGCGTTACGTTTAATGTTCCCGTAACGCCCAGCTCGACCACCTATGCCGACCAGTATCCCGAGCCGGTCGCGGCTTACGGCAACACCTATCGCTATTACGTTCAGGTTCCCTCCGGCGCAAGGTATTACTATGTTGCCGGTGTGAACACCGAGCCTGTCGACTGGAACAACGGCAGCACCCAGAAATACTATCCCACCACTGCCACCGCCAATCTCTATTCCCTGACCGACACCAACTTCATCAATGGCAAGTGCACGCTGTATGTCGTGACGCAGGGCACCGACAATAAGCTCTACTGCGGCACCATCAGCGTCTACCAGAAGAACTACAACATCAACTACAACGGCGTGGCCGGTGAGACCGTCCAGTTCGCGCAGAGCGACTTCAACGACTTCATGAACAAGGTCGCTGAGGCCCGCGGCGACGCCAGCAAGAGCAAGTCCTATCCCTATGTCACCTTCGATTATGTGTCCTTCTCCCTGCCCACCACCGCGCAGGGCACGCTGTACTATGGCGGCACCGCCATGTCCACCAGCAATTCCTCCGGCGCGTTCAACACCCGCACCAAGGTCACCAACCTCGATAGCGTGACGTTCGTCCCCAACGACAAGACCACCGCGAAGACCATCACGCTGAACTTCACCCTGTACGCGACCCGCTATTCCAGCTCCTCCACGAGCCGCGGCACGACCGTGAGCTACTCCGGCAGCGTCGTCGTCAACCTCGTGCGCGAGGACATCAAGTACACCGTCTCTCAGGGCGACAGCGTCCGCTTCGACGAGAGCGACTTCCTCAGCTACCTGCACTCCACCAAGGGCTACAGCAGCAACTACACCATCGACTACGTGACCTTTGACCAGAGCGCCGTCTCCGCCGTCAACGAGGGCTCGCTCTACACTTACTACAGCGGCTACAACTACGGCGGCTCCGTCAAGACGACTGACAAGTTCTACTACAGCGCCACCGCCAGCCAGAACGCGCTCAGCGACGTCGCGTTCCTCGCCAGCCGCTACGCCAAGACCGGCGAGACCGTCTACATCCCGTTCACCATCTACGCCCGCTACGGCACGACCGGCACCGGCACCCGCCAGCTCACCGGCACCGTGGCCATCAAGATCGGCCAGACGATGAACTTCATCGATGTCAAGACCACCGACTACTTCTACAACTCCGTCAAGTGGGCCGTCGGCAAGAACATCACCAACGGCACGTCCAGCACCACCTTCTCCCCGTACAAGTCCTGCACCCGCGCCGAGATCGTGACGTTCCTGTGGCGCGCCGCCGGCAGCCCGGAGCCGACCACCACCCGCAACCCGTTCCGTGATGTCAACGCCGTCACGCACTCGAGCTACTACAAGGCCATCCTGTGGGCCAGCCAGAAGGGCATCACCTCCGGCACCAGCACCACGGCGTTCTCCCCCGATCAGGTCTGCACCCGTGCCCAGATCGTGACCTTCCTGTACCGCTACGCGGGTCAGCCCAGCGGCTACTACTCCAACCCGTTCAAGGATGTGGGCGCCACGAGCGAGGCGAGCTATTACAACGCCATCCGCTGGGCCGTCGGTAAGGGTATCACCTCCGGCACCAGCGCCACGACGTTCTCCCCGTATGCTTCCTGCAACCGCGCCGAGGCCGTGACGTTCCTGTATCGTTACACCAACGGACTTTAAAACCTAAAAAATGCGTC
>OHAT01003091.1_pt1 | contig 11488 bp, 7 predicted proteins | sample 1577141 | NCBI WGS metagenome assembly OHAT01 (sample SAMEA3541578, study PRJEB24748) | human gut metagenome | biome: human gut; feature: human-associated habitat; material: faeces | place: China | collected 2012
TTTTGTGGCATTTCCGATGGAAATTCAGGGTAGTATAACATTAAATGTAGAATAAATCGTATATTTACATAAATATACGATTGTTATGCTACGACTTACTGTATTATGCCTGACAATCCTCACTTTTATTAACTTGTTTTCTCAAACTCATGTGATAGAAGAAGTTGATAAAAGGGGGATTGTTTCTGATTCGACAGAAATTTCTGCTCATGATTCTTTACAAACTGAAAAAACAGGTTTCTTAAAGAAATTTCTAGCTTATTTCAATGATGCCAACAAGGAAAAAAGTGATAAAAAATTTGATTTCAGCATCATTGGAGGACCTCATTATTCTACTGATACCAAACTGGGTATCGGGTTGGTTGCGGCCGGATTGTATCGGACAGACCGTGCAGATTCTCTTCTTCCTCCTTCCAATGTTTCCTTGTACGGAGATGTTTCTACTGTAGGCTTCTATTTGCTGGGAGTGAGAGGTACTCATTTGTTCCCGAAAGACCGCTATCGCTTTAATTATAATCTTTATTTTTTCTCTTTTCCGAGCCTTTATTGGGGAACGGGGTATGATAATGGAGCTAATGACGATAACGAAAGTGAATATAAACGCTTTCAAGCTCAGGTTAAACTGGATTTTATGTTCCGCGTCAGTTCCAATCTCTATGTAGGACCAACTTTTGCTTTTGACTACATTCGGGGGTATGATTTTGAAAAGCCGGAATTGTTAAATGGAATGGATCAGAAAACAATTGGCATTACTCCCGGGTTTTCTATAGTATATGATAGCAGAGATTTTCTGACTAATGCTTATAAAGGAGTGTATGTACGTCTCGACCAGAGATTCAGTCCTTCGTTTTTAGGTAATGATTACGCTTTTAGTAGTACGGAACTTACTGCAAACTATTACAGACCGGTATGGAAGGGAGGGATATTGGCCGGACAGTTTCACACTCTGCTGACTTATGGAGATACCCCTTGGGGATTAATGGCAACATTGGGAAGTTCTTATTCGATGCGCGGATATTATGAAGGACGTTATCGTGACAAGTGTGCTATGGATGCACAAATAGAACTTCGCCAGCATGTCTGGAAGCGAAATGGGGTAGCTGTATGGGCAGGGGCAGGAACAATCTTCCCGGAATTTTCTGCGTTTACTCCGAAACATATTCTTCCTAATTATGGTTTTGGTTATCGTTGGGAATTTAAAAAGAGAGTAAATGTACGTTTGGATTTAGGGTTTGGTAAGCACCAGACCGGATTTATATTTAATATCAATGAAGCTTTTTAAGAACATAAAGAAATGGTTGGAGGATCAGGAACATCTGTTTTACTTGTTTCTGTTCATCCTGATTGTACCTAATATTGTGCTCTGTTTTACGGAGCCGCTGTCGTTTATAGCAAAGGTCTGCAATGTCCTGTTACCTTTTGGATGTTATTACCTGCTAATGACACTATCGAGAAATTGCGGTAAAATGCTTTGGATTTTGTTCCTGTTTCTCTTTTTCGGAGCGTTCCAGATTGTGTTGCTCTATCTGTTCGGGCAGTCCATTATTGCTGTCGATATGTTTCTGAACCTGGTGACCACCAATTCGAGCGAAGCTATGGAACTGCTTGGCAATCTGACGCCTGCCATTGTCGTTGTGGTGATACTGTATATACCGGCTTTGGTGTTGGCTACCATTTCAATCGTCCGAAAACGAATGTTATCGGCAGCGTTTATCCGCAGAGAACGTAAAAGGGCTTTCGTCGTCTTCGGAGTCTCCCTTCTCAGCCTTGCCGGGGCATACGTACAGGATCCCGGCTATGAACTGAAATCGGACTTATACCCTTTGAATGTCTGTTATAACGTAGGGCTTGCTTTTCAGCGGACTGCCTTGACGCAGAACTATCACCACACTTCCAAAGACTTTACCTTCCATGCCCAAGCTACGCATCCGGAGGAGAAAAAAGAGGTGTACGTGATGGTAGTGGGCGAAACCTCCCGTGCATTAAACTGGCAACTGTATGGCTATGAACGGGAAACGAATCCGTTGCTTGTCCAGCAGTCGGGATTGGTTGCTTTCCCGAAAGTGCTGACAGAATCGAATACCACGCATAAAAGTGTGCCTATGTTATTGTCTGACGTTACTGCTTGCAGTTATGACTCTATTTACCATCGGAAAGGAATCATTACTGCCTTTAAAGAAGCGGGCTTCCGGACAGCTTTTTTCTCTAACCAACGTTTTAATCATTCTTTCATCGACTTTTTCGGAAGGGAAGCCGATACCTTTGATTTTATAAAAGAGGATTCGTTGGATTTTTCCTATAATCCTTCTGACAATGAACTCTTGAAATTGGTAGAGCAGGAACTGGCCAAAGGTGCAAAAAAACAATTTATCGTCCTTCACACCTATGGTTCTCATTTCAACTATCGGGAACGTTATCCGTCGGGAGACGCTTTCTTTACACCGGACTATCCGGTTGAGGCGGAAAGGAAATTTCGGGATAATCTGGTAAATGCATACGATAACTCTGTCCGTTACACGGACAGCTTATTGGCACGCCTTATCGGTATGTTGGAGAATCAAGGTACAGATGCAGCCTTGATTTATACATCCGATCACGGAGAAGATATTTTTGACGATCCCCGTCATCTTTTCCTCCATGCCTCACCTGTACCGTCCTATTATCAGCTTCATATTCCGTTTCTTATCTGGATGTCCGACAGTTATCGGGAAACCTATCCCGAACACTGGGAAGCTGTGACGGCTAATAAAGAAAAGAATATTTCCTCCAGCAGTTCCTTCTTTCCGACGATGCTGGACTTGGGAGGAATAAAAACTCCTTACCGGGATGATTCGCAATCTGTGGCAACCCCTCTTTATAAAGTGAGGCCGAGAGTCTATCTGAACGACCATAACGAACCTCGTCCGTTGGATGATTTAGGGATGAAGAAACAGGACTTCCATATGTTGGAAAAACAGGAAATCAACACCTAAACTTAATACTTGCTAAAATTTTCATCCAAAAGACAGATTGGCGTGTTATTTGCAATATGATGTATGAACGATTAAATTCATAAAACATGGCCTATATAGATTATTACAAGATTCTTGGAGTAGACAAAAGTGCTTCGCAGAATGATATCAAAAAGGCTTTTCGTAAGTTGGCCCGGAAGTATCATCCTGACTTGAATCCTAACGACCCTAGTGCAAAGGATAAGTTTCAGGAAATCAATGAAGCCAATGAGGTACTGAGTGACCCTGAGAAACGTAAAAAGTATGATGAGTACGGAGAACATTGGAAGCATGCTGATGAATTCGAAGCACAGAAACGAGCGCAGCAACAGGCCGGAGGCTTTGGTGGTGCGGGCGGCTTTGGCGGATTCGGTGGCGGAGGACAAGGTTTTTCCGATGGTAACGGAACATATTGGTATAGCTCCGATGGAGAAGGCTTTTCCGGAGGTAACGCCAGTGGCTTCTCTGACTTCTTCGAGTCGATGTTCGGCCACAGGGGAGGCAAGGGACAAGGTGCTGCGGGATTCCGTGGACAGGACTTTAATGCGGAGCTTCATCTGTCGCTTCGTGATGCTGCTCAGACGCATAAACAGATATTGACCGTCAACGGTAAACAGGTACGTATCACTATTCCTGCCGGTGTAGCCGACGGTCAGGTGATTAAGCTGAAGGGCTACGGAGCCGAAGGTATCAACGGGGGACCTGCAGGCGACTTGTACATTACATTTGTCATTGCCGAAGATCCTGTTTTCAAACGCTTGGGCGACGACCTGTATGTTGATGTGGAAATAGATCTCTACACTGCCGTATTGGGAGGTGAGAAGATAGTCGACACTTTGGACAGTAAAGTGAAACTGAAGATAAAGCCGGAAACACAGAACGGTACGAAAGTACGCTTGAAAGGAAAAGGATTCCCGGTTTATAAGAAGGAAGGACAATTCGGTGACCTGATTGTGACCTATTCCGTTAAGATTCCTACGAATTTGACGGATGTACAGAAGGAATTGTTCCGTCAATTACAGAGTATGAACTAAAATGAATGAGTACCATGCAGACCGAATTAATTATTGTCAGTGAATACTGTCACAAATGTCATATTGAGCCTTCATTCATTGAATTGTTGGAAGAAGGCGGTTTAATTAACGTGCACACTGAAGGTAGTGAACATTATCTGCTCGTGTCCGAACTTCCGGACGTGGAACGTTATAGCAGGATGTATTATGACTTGTCCATTAATATGGAAGGCATTGACGCCATTCATCACTTGTTGGAAAGAATGGAGGAGATGAAACGCGAAATGGACTCACTCCGTAAGCAGCTTACGCTATACCGCAAACGGGAAATAGAAGATACTGACCGGTAGAAAAATAGAGCTTCTGTTTGTACTAAACAGAGGCTTCATTTATAGTAAACAGAGGCTCTGATTCACTCAATCAGAGCCTCTGTTTTAATAAGACTGTTCCGGGAGAATATGACTATCGGAGATATGTACAGATTTCTTCCAGATAGTGCGCATCAATATCATCGAAACTATCCAATGAATCACTGTCAATATCCAGCACTCCGATCACGTTCCCTTCTTTCATCATCGGTACAACTATTTCCGATTTGGAATCGGAACTGCATGCAATGTGGCCGGGAAATTGTTCTACATCAGGAACAATCAGCGTATGTGCTTCTTTCCAGGCCGTGCCGCAAACTCCTCTGCCAAAACGGATACGAGTGCAGGCGATAGACCCTTGAAACGGACCTAGCACAAGCTCATCGCCTTTCACCAGATAAAAGCCTACCCAGAAGAAATTGAAAGTCTGCTTTAATGCGGCGGAAAGATTCGCAAGATTGGCTATGAAATCCGTTTCCGTACTTATTAATGCGTATAACTGCGGGAGTAGTTCACGATACTTTTCCTCCTTGCTTCCCGCGTTGATTGATAAATTTTCTGCCATATCGGTTGTTACTTGATTTGATTTAATATACTTGGATCTTTTATCTTGTCGTCTTCTGCAAAGAAGATAATCTTCGTCAGTATTTCAGCCGTTTTCGGGTCCTCATCCACAAATGGCAGGAACAAGCGTCCGCGGTTTTGTGAATGTACCGGGAGAACGGCAATCTGTGCGCCTCCTTCCTGATGAATCACACCGCTTCCCAAGTGAATGTTGTACTTGCCCAGCTTGCCCTCGATACGGACAAAGTTGCCTTCCACCTTCACATTGTTGAAATGGAACAACGGCATTGTCAGTTCCACCAATACGCTACGCATTTCGATCGTAGAGTGACTGGTTTCCGGATCTACACTTCCGGCGTGCGCCACGCTTACGGCAAGGTCTACATCCCTCATTACTTCGGAGAACACAACGGGAGGAATCTCCGAAATCTTCATGGGCTTATAATCCTTTCGGTTGTAGAAACAAACATATTCCAACGTAGGAGCTTCGATGTCGGCAGGCGAGAACCAATCGGCCATTGCGTAAATATTGGCAATGATATTCTCTTTGTAATAGATCTTTTGAAGTCCGTCCTCATAGTCGGCTACCCAACGACGTCCCTTCAGTACGGCAATTGTTTTCTGCGGTTGAATCTGGTTGCCGGCGTAGCGGCGGGATTGTGTTGCTTCCGCCTCTTCGGAAGTAGGAACGTAGAGCTCGCGGAACACCTGTTTGAAAGGTTGGCGGATTGCTTTATCGAACAGGAATTTCTGATATGCGTGCCAGTTGCCGCTTGCATACAAGTCGGTGGGGTGGGCGATGCGTAACTCGTCTTTCGCTTTTAACGGGAGGCAGACGGCGTTTGCCGTCACCAGCAATCCGTCAGTGTAGAAACCTGTTTGTCCGTTACAGATAAAGACCAGATGTTTCAGCAACGGCCATATAACGGGATTTTGCATCAGCTTGCGCAACTCGCTTTCTTCAAAACGGGTACAGTCTTCCATTGCTTGCTCCAGCATAATGCGCGAACGGGTATACTGGTCTTTCAGCTTCTTATGCACCGCTTTCAGTTCTTCTACATACGGATGTTTTTTCAGTTTGGCGGGCATACTGTTGAGCTCTTTGCCCGCTTTGATCTGCTTGATCTCTGACTTGCCTTCTTCGCTGACTTGCACGTATACTTCCACACCGTCTATCTCTTTGGGAGTCAGGTAAGGGAGCAGTTCTTTAATCAGCTCCGTTTCCATGCTCCATGTCAGGCGGGTGACGTCTCCGTAGCCGGAATTACGTGCAAGGTTTTGCAGTGCGATGCTGACGGCTTTCTTTTCGCTTTCCTGTCTTTGTGCACCGAATTCCTTGCTTTCTTTCAAGAACTTTTGCAGGTATTGGTAACGTTCCAGCAATTCCTTGTCTGCTTTGCGTCCCAATGGGATCAGTCCGTAACTCATCAACAAATCCTTGTTCCGTTTGGCAATGATTTCCTTCTTTACATCTGCCGCCTTTACCGTGCCGCTGGTTGCATCGGCAAACTTGCGGGCACGGGTGTGGCTGTTGCTGCATGAAATATATTTGGCGGCATTGTAGACTACTTCAAAGCGTTGTTTGCCGATAGTCTTGAATGCATCTTTGAACCAGTCAATATCAAATGCGCCTTCCCGGAGGTCTTCCACATCAATCGGGGTATAGCGGGCGATAATCGCTTTCTTTTTGTCATCGCAGGTCTCATTGGTATGGGCATGGAAATAATAAGCTGCGCTTGTCAGTCCCTTCCAATTGATCGCCTTCTCGGTAAGTTCTATCCATTGCGGGGCGAACATGGCAGCTTCTACCAGTCGTTCATTGCTGATTTCAGCCTGTTTTGCAAGCTTTTTCAGTTGGGCACTGGTGTCTGTCGGCAGTGGATAGCAGGCGTGGAGCAGGCTGCTCAATACTCCGCGTTTCGTATTGTTCCAGTTATAGCTGTCGCGAATGAAGGTATCTTTGCCGAATGCCTGCAGGATGCCGATGAACGTTTTGGCTCCGTAGACATAAGACAATTCTTCGGCAAGACTGGTTACCTGCGTTTCGGAATCTCCCCGTTTCAATTCTATTTCCAGAATCCTGTCGACCACCTTTTGTGCCAGTGAACGGAACAGAGAGAAGTCGATTCCTTTGATATCGGCATACCTTTCTTTCTCTTTACTGAAACGGAAATTGTCATTCAATACTTTTGTGATAGCCTCTACGCGGCTGGGGGAGTTGACACGTCCCATCATTTCCCGGTAAACTTCTTCGGCCGGAATTAATCCCAGCATCCATGCTCGGGCGAAGTCCGTAGCCTGGAGGTAAGAGTCCGTTTCTTCCAGTTCGGGTGTATGCTCCATGTAATTGGTGAGCTTGTAGAGCTGGTAGCGTACGGTGAAGTAGCGGACGAACAGATCATCGCTGATCGGCTTTTGAGGTATTTCGAGCCAGAAGTTCACAAACTTGTTGTTGTGTATCGGGTAAACGATTTGTTTCTTTCCGTATTCCATTTTATCCCTGAGCCATGCGTGCTTGTTGGTATATTGACGGAAAATGTTTTCTGTATTCAGCAATGGCAATAATTGGAGAAGCATATTGACGGATAACTGTTGATAGGCAGCTTCATCCCTGTATTCATGAGCCAGTGCTTCGATGATATCGTTAATCTGATCGTAATATGTCAGCTTGCGGAGTTCTTTTTGCAGCCCGCGATAGACGACACCTGTATACATCCGGTTGATAAGCGGATCGAAGCTATTGGCCGATTTCTGGTCTGCTTTTCTGTCTTCCTCATCTTCCTCGTCATAATCGTCTTCATCCTGGGGAGTTCCTGTCGATGCAAGCATGAAGCTCATCATCAGTAATTTGTCATAACTGCCTATCTCTTCTTCATAGAAGGCTTTCCAAAGTTCCGGACGTCCGAGTCCGCTCAATCCTCCGTAGTTACTCCAGTTTATCAAGACACTATTGCCTATCAGGCACGCTTCCCCGTAGCTATTCTTAAACTCCGCGTTCTTATATGTTTCAATGTATTTATTCAGCTTCTTGAAGATGAGCTTTGCCCTTCCGAAGCAGATAAGTTCAAATGTTTTTCTCACATTGAATCCTTTGTCCGGAGTGATTTCCGGCAGGTTGACTTCCAGGGCAGGGTCGTACAGTCCGAAACCGTTCTCTTTCGTGTAGTGCTGTGTGACTGTCTTTTCCGTTCCGTCGCCAATCAGAGACTCTATCAATACCTTTTCCTTGGCAACAGGAAGAAGTTCCTGATAGATATCCTGTAGAAATTCTGTATTATGGATAGTCTTCATCATATCCAGACCGGCCAGACGGCGTTCCAATACCTTATCTGTCAGTAAGCGGCGGATACTGTCTGCCAGTTGTTCTTTCGGCTGTTTCATCAGCAGATTGATAGCGTTAATACGCATCTCGCTGTATTTGAATCGTAACAATTCCTCTACCTTCAGGTTCTGTTCGGGTGATAAAGTCATATCGGACAATACTTTATAAGCTTCGTCGCGTACATCTACCGAACGGTCACCGAGTGATTGAAGTACGTATTCTTCTTGTAATTGGCTGGTGGGAGGATTCAGTACAATGCCGATATATCCTGCTCTCATATAAGTTTCCAGAGTAGGCAGATAAGCACAGAGATCGTCCCTTAATGCCGAGTCATGCAGCATCCAGGTGATGTATGCCATTTTGAGTACAATGTCCGAACGGGTGAGGAATGCACTTTCCCAGAAGAATATGTACGGAGAGTAAGTCTCTTTGGCAGAGATTGACTGATAGACTTGTTTCAGGTATTCATAGTGGCGGACCGCTTCTTCTTTTGTTTCGAAGTAGTCGATAAGTTGCGGACCTTCTTGATAATTGCCGTACCGGCTGAGATGGATCCCGTTCATATAGAGAGGAAGAATGGATGCAACCACCGAAGGTTCGTTGTGCCATACTTCCAGCGCTTCTTTGCTGATGCGATGGTTCATCCCTGTATATTGCGTGCAACGCAGGAAATAGAGGAGAGTTTCTACCTGATATTTAGCACCTTCTTTGATGATTTGCGGTATAAGTGCCTGAATGTCTTCCGTATTATAGAATCCGATACTCCATAATGCCAGGTAAAGCTTGGTTGTGTCTTTGCTTTGGAGAGCCTCGCGGGCGTCCTCTTGATTATTCAGGAAATGCCGGATGAGTTCTACATATTTATTGGTGATACGGTCACTGCTGTCCTGTTCGCCGATACCTGTACTGACTGCTATGCCGCGTTTCACGGAAGCAAAGCGTTGAAGTCCGTTGTCGTAGATAATGGAAAATAGGTAGAGGTAGCTTTCGGGACAGCCTTCGTCCATTGTCTCTACGATAGCTTGCCGGAGTCCTTCTTGCAGTTTGGCAGCCAACAATAACTTCCCTTCCAGTTCGAGCAACGGACGGTATCCGCTGGCAGCGATAGCTTGAAGGTGTCCCTGATTCAGACGGTTGGCATTGTTTTCGCTGGTCAGCACGTTTTGCAAGTACTCAATGACGGTGGCATTTCCTTCCGCTATTTGGGCAGCCATCCAACTCTGGCAACTCATAGCGTCTTTGATTGTTTCTATTTCTTCCGGTGTTCTTCCTCCGTTGAGTATGGCCTGTTCGTTAAACCCGGTTGCACGTAGTTTCAGAAACTGGGTCAGTGCATCTGTCACATGGTTGAGATGCAGGGTCGGGTCAACCGAACGTTGTGAACGTCGTGAATACCCACGAGTATACGGGCAACGGGCCTTGATTTTCAAGTAAGTATGAAACAGCCCGGCATATTCGTCCCCCAATAAGTAGAGAAGTAGTTTATTTAGTTTTCCGTCAAAAAGATGGGCGACATTCCTGATACTTTCCTCTCGGATGATTTCGGTGATACAAGGCTCCAATTGCTCGCCATACGTCCCGTAACGGGTATCCATGTCAAGATATTGAATGAATACATCGAAGAGAACAGCCGTTTCTTTATCCAGCTTTTTTTTATTCTTTATTAATTTGTCCACATACGGGATGATTCGTTTATTCAAATCTTCATTGTAAATGATTCTCATGATTATCTGTTTTTTTGGGGTTATTATAGATACTTACCATAATCTTCCCGATAGCATAGTCAGTCGGATAAAGGTCAGTGTAGTTTCTTCTTTTAATACAACAGGAGAAGAAAGCCCGCCTGCTTCCGTGTCATCTATAAAGATACGGAAAATTCCGTCCTCATAAGATTGCAGCGCATTGACGATTGCTTCAGTTTCTGCGGCCGGTCTGCCGTTATAGTTTACTTCGAAGCCTACCTTTCCGGAGGCAGCCTTGTCCTCAACTTCTTCCCGAGTGAGATATTGCAATACTTCACTCTGTTGCATGCGATCGTTATATTCGCTTACTTGCCAGCTGACAATACTTGCAATCAACTCCTGCACATTGGTGGGAGGAACAGAAAAGTCGACGGGCAGCTTTTCAATGCAGCACTTTCGCTTTCCCAGTTGTTTTACTTGAATGTATACTCTCATTGTTTACTTTATTTGGTTATTTGAATGCTTGATACAATAGCTTCCAAGTCTGCTTGTGCTTCCTTGTCGTAGACAAGCATTACTATGGAAAAGACTCTTAGTTGATCTTCCTGGAAATAACGTAATGCAATTTGCTGTACGTCATGCCCTGGCTCATCGGGAGCTCCGATATGCAATGGATTCGAGGTCTGTGTCATAGACAGGCCGTTGATCGTTACGTTGCTTTGTTTATAATCCTCCGAAGGCTCTCCATTTGCATTTCTCGGGAGCAGGAGTGTCAGTTCTTTTACGCGTTCAAACTCTTTCCGTGTGTCATAGGTAAGCGCGACGGCAGTTAATTGGTTTCCTCCATTGACGAGCATTAGAAAAGGAGGTTCCGCAGTGGGAGTCAGTCCTCGCGCACCTGTTATCTTATGCCAGTTTGTAGGATATTGGCAACTGAAATTTGTTGTTGCATCATAGAAAGAAAGCCATGTGTCATTGTTGCCGACAGGGGTATAAGGTGGCATTTGCAGGGTGGACGACTTGCTTGGCGTATTCGTTGCAGGCTGGTTGTCATTTTCCTCTTCCAGTTCACCGTTAAGATAAGCTTCCACGATTCCGCTTTCCCATTCCTTACGTATTTCCCGATATGTTGAAGGGATGTTCTGGCAAAGTCCGAGGAAACTGAACAGGAAGATTCCGAAGATCCCCAGTTCCCCTACAATAGAAATAGTTCTTTGTGCATCCTTCTTCTCAAATCTGTAACTGATTACATAAATGATTCCCAAAAGAAAACCACTGAGCAATCCACCGATATGTGCGGCATTATCGATTCCTGCTTTCATGCCATATACCAGATTGTAGCCTACGAAAAGAAGGATACTAATTAATAATGCTTTCCGTTGTGCTCTCGGGATGTGGTGAAAAAGGAGGAAAGCCAGAAAGATGCCGTAAAGTCCGAAGATCGCTCCTGAAGCTCCGGCACTGATTGTTTCGGCGTGCATATAAAGACTGAAGGCTGCCGAACAAACCCCGGTGAGCAGATAGGAGATGAACATACGCCGCGTTCCTA
>OHAT01003095.1_pt1 | contig 11484 bp, 10 predicted proteins | sample 1577141 | NCBI WGS metagenome assembly OHAT01 (sample SAMEA3541578, study PRJEB24748) | human gut metagenome | biome: human gut; feature: human-associated habitat; material: faeces | place: China | collected 2012
ATGTACAATCCGACCCCAGCACCTCGGTGCTTTAAGCTATCGCTTTTTGCTTGGAAGTGATAAGCTGTGGCAATTAGTTCATAATTGTTAATATTATTAATTAGGCAATTCTCGGATTGCCGGGTATATATGAAGGTGTAAGTATGCCCGCTCTTATATACCGCCCGCTTAATAAATTTAATAATATTAAAGTTTATGAAATGTCTTAATTTTGGGAGCGAAGAAGCTCCCAAGTGGTACTTTGCTACCACTATATTAATAAATGGCGAAGAACTGGAAATTATTCCTGCCTTCACCGACTATTCTCTCAAACATAAAAACTTTGAGAAGGACAAAGTATTTAAAGCTATAGATAAGAGCAAGCTCTTGCCGACTGTGTTTTGCTTCTGTGATGCAAAACCATTCTACGCAGAGAATGTTCCTCTATACGATTACGTTGGTAGTAAAATAGAGAATCTTCCCGATAATGCTCCGGCTGTAATGGTCTATCTGGATAAAGCCGACAATGTTAACTTGCTCGGTTTGACGGATGAGCCACTGCAAGCTGAATTAGTGGAATGTGATAGCGTTTCTGACGCTTACCGCAGAGTGGCAACAACTGCATATCTCTCCCAATGTCCTTCAAAGGATGAGTGGATAGGATATGCCGGAATTGTAACGGGAGATGAATTATTACTGAATATCCGCAGCTTCGGTGAGAAGTACTCTATGTCCGGTACTGCCGTACAGGGATATTTTGGTATAAGCACTACTGTTTCTTTATTACAAAGCAAAGCCCTTGCTATGAGTTCTTCTCTTTTTAAAGAAGAATATAGAACTTATGCGCAGGCAGAGCAATTGATGAAGGCAACAGTACAAGCCTTTGGCGTGAAAGCTGCAAAACAAACCAGATATATTAAGGCCATTAATTATTGCATCTCGCAATATGACTTTGATACAGTCTGTAATGTGTTAAACAGCATTGAAGCAACAGAGAAGTTGCGGATTGAAGCAGCTAAGTGCGAAGATAAAATTAGCTGTATTCAGCACTTAATCATCGAGCGAGTTATTGAGATGCGTAACGCTCAACAGCAATAAGAATAACCGGATTGTACATGATACATAAAAATAAGAGGCTGTCTCAAATTGATTTTGAGTTCAGCCTCTTTCTGTTTGTTTACAATATTCCTCGAATCTCAAAGCCATTCTTCCGGCCGTTGGCGGTCGGTATCTTGACGGGATGAATCTCAAAGAATTCATTGAGGTCGGTCGCCTTCGGTGACTTGTCAATGCCCAACCTGTCATATACAACACGTAAGGTTTGCTGAATATCAGCAGTTAATATCCTGTCTCCGATATGAATAGTGCCGTGTAATTCATGACGAATCTTATTTTTGGTTTTCATGATATGGATTTCATTGAGCAGTTTCTTCTCTTTATAATTCAAAGCTTTAATCCTGTCAGCCCCCAAAGCCTCATAATAATACCTAAGTTCTGGATATTTGCTTTCCAGTGTTGACATTGCGAGATTGACAATCAGCCCTTGCTTGGCACGATATTCACAGTATGCCTGCATCCTGTCTACAAATGGCTCCTTTTTGATTAGATGTTTCAACTGTTCTTGGTAAACGGCATAAGTTTGATTCTCACTGACATCGAAACTACTATCTTGGAGCAGTTTCTTTACAATTACCCCATTCTGATAATTGAACTTCTGAACATCAAAGCAGTATTGCTCATTTACATAGGCTAAACGGTTGAAAACAAATTCTCCTTTCAGTTCATCGTACATTGTATATGAATCCTGATATTTTACATTGTCGGGGATTCTCCTAAAATCCTTGATACGTTTGGCTCTCAATGCTTCACCGGCATTGTTGTTGTCTCTAATCTCGTCAAGTGTCACATTGACTTTCTTCTCCAAACTTTCATTAAATTCATCCTGCGTTATATCCTCTGTATTAACGTTGTAAATGAAAGTAAGAAATTCCCTGAAAGGGTTACATGCCAGACGCTGTCTGCCTGCAATCTGTACCAATTCCGTTGCTATATCAACCGCAGTGTTCGGGCGATTGCAATCACTAATGACAAAAGTTGCGGCATTGGTAGAGTAGAAATCACAGCCCGCATAAGCGGTGGAAGTACAGAAGGTGAATTTCTTGTGCGTTTCCCCCTTCAAGGGAATTCTTCCCCGTTTGAATCCTTCCCCAATCCTTGCAATCTGTTTATCGTTATCGTCAGAATTACCTACAATGATATTCACTTCTTCCGGTTTGAGTTCTGTTTGTTTAATAATATTCACAATATTATTTACACTATTGAGAAATATAACACATTCTTTGGAGTAAATCCTTTCCCCATTAACATACACAGAAGGATAATTGCCATTCTGATAGTAGCGAACTATTTCCAATGCTGCATTGATAGGATTCTTTGTGCGTTCTCTATATACTCTAACAATATCCTTTTCTTCCCAGTCAAGCTGATAGTAATTCATATCCTTGAAGTAGTCAATCTGTTCCAGATATTTGTCAAGAATTGGAGTTGCCGATAAGAATGTAACATACGGAAACGACCTTGAATTATCCAAAAAGTGCAATTCTATTTCAGACTTGAAACTACTATCTGCCAACAGGCATTGGAATTCATCCACTACTACACGCCAATCTGATTTATATTTAATACAGCCAATCAATTTATACACGGAATCGTAGGAGACCAGAATCTTGGGAAGCTCCGCAGTCTGCAAATATGCCTCAATCTCTTTGGTGTCCACCCCGCCAATTACAAGCAAGGTATCAGGGTATTGTTCATGTTTGTTTTTCAACAGCTCATTGCGAGGGCTGCATATAATAGTTTTATGTTCATCTGTCAGTGCGACTGTAGTTGCTCCACAGCCGGGTATCTCTTTATTCAAAATACCATTAGGAAGTTCAAACGGTTTCCCGAATTCTTCTATGAACTTGTCCCGTTCGGTTAAATACTTGATATTTGCCGGAATTTTAATCACTTCTTTTTTCATGAGTTAAGTTAAAAGTTAATTTGACTGGAATAATCTAATCTAGTGTTGTCCACTTTATAGAGAATTTTTATCTTTAGTATAAGGGAGTCATGGTAGAAATATTGGACAGTCACAAGAATAATAAAACCTGATACGCATCAGGTCGAATTATACCCGTTTAGGGTATCTCTAACATGGAATCGGAATAATTTTGAGGATTATATTTTGGGTGTTTCCCATTGTCCTGATATTGCAAAGGTAATCAATATTCCGACAGTAAAATCATGAATTGTGGACAATCTGCAAACTTTATACTGATACTGTCATAAGTCCGTCATTCTATAGGGGAGTATATCCTAAAGACCAATAATGGCATTTGAGAGTGATATATATTACTGGAAAAGTTCCTTTTGATACCCAACCCCAAAATATAGGTACTTAAAATTCATACCCCCGCCCTTTAGATTTAGGTCGTGTTTCTATTTAGACTTTATGCCTTAATAGAGTGAAATATTTGATTCGTCAGTGAGCGCATCAGATGTATATCGTGCATAAGCCCCTTCTATTACCCAAAACACCCCTCACCAATCATTAGGAAAAATGAAAGGATTACATGAATTGCCATTCAGCCCACAAACCTTTTGAACTTCTGAAATATGCGGACTTATCAACTATTTGTATATGTCTACATATAAAGATGCACAAAGATAAGTGAATGAATAGAACTTCATGTCAAGCCCTCATTTTGTCCTTAAATACACTATTTACTAATCTATTATTATGCGTATGGAGAATTTAAAGATTTTATTGACGTTTGGAATAATTCTAATTGTGCCAGTAGTCTTAGTGCCACAGTTCTTTATTGGATTATTAATACTGATTGTGGCTTGCTTAGCTTTCAGACAGAGGAATTTCTAATATTAACTTAATAAATTACAGATTATGGAATCAACATTACAGATTATGCCAGTACAGAGAACTAGTAGAAACTTTGGTGAATATGCAGAAGAAGCGGTAATAATTGAAGAGCCAATTATTAAGCAGAAACGACCTCTATTCATTGAAGCCAATACGATTGAAGCCAGTTTGGAGCATTTAAGGAATGATTGTATTATACCCGTATTCGCAAAGGACAACGAAGCTACATTATCTCATGTGGCTTTCATTGAAGCGGTACAGGATGCAACCAATACATTCTTTAGCGGTGAACAAATTGAATCGCCAGATATTCGTGTTTCTCATGTAATCAAAGGTAGGATTCCCGAAGCAATACACAAACCAGCCAATCAGTTACTAGAAAGTGACAAGACTATCTACTACGAGAGGTGCGCTTTTGTTATTGAAGTTCCTACTATCTATGAGACAGTGCACGGTAACAGGCTAACCCTTACTATTGGCGGTGTCAGAGCTTACAACCATACCAATCTTTATTCAAAGAAAGGCGCGGAGCGGTTTAAAGTGTTTATTGGCTTTACTTGTAAGGTTTGTACAAATCTATGTGTATCTACGGACGGTTATCTTAGTTGCTTGGAAGTTACCAATACAAGGGATTTATATCAAGCGGTATTGGAAATGTTCCACAAATACGATGCAGCCAAGCACATACATTTGATGCAGTCTTTAGGCAATACCAGTATGACAGAGCATCAGTTCTGCCAACTACTTGGAAGAATGAGACTTTATCAGTCATTACCGCAAGGCTATCAGAAAGATATACCTAAAATGTTGCTTACTGATACACAGGTTAACAATGTGGCTAAAGCGTATATCAATGACGAGAACTTTGGCAGCTTGGGAAATGATTTGTCTATGTGGAAGTTCTACAACTTGCTCACAGGTGCAAATAAGAGCAGCTATATAGATTCATTCTTGGATAGAGCCTATAATGCTACAGAACTTGCAACGGGTATATGTTCCGCTTTACATGGTGATGACAAGTATCAATGGTTTCTTAGTTAGTGGTATTTGAGAATACATAGGATTGTCAAATACTCAATATCTGAAACTATGAGGAGTTTGTTTTATCTACTTGCTGTGATTGCTACGTTCTTTGTAAGTGTGCTATTATATCCAGTTATGATAATTGGATATATTCTATTGATTGGCTATTGTCTTACTAAGAGATGATAGTACTACTGAAAGGGTATCTATATACTATATATAGGTACTCTTTCTCTATTATTAGCCAGTAGTATAATATTCACTTCTGTTATTAGTGAATGTTTAGTTAATAATCAGCAAGTTAGATATTCCAACTAAAAAATAATATTCACTTTTATTAGTTTCACTATAAAACAGAACGTTATGTCACTTAAATATTCAAGTACAACAGCAGATTATCTGCAATGGAGCGAAGCGATGAACTTAGTAAGAAAGTTGGCAAGGGATAGTAATTATAAGATGTCACTTCTTATCGCTTTGGGTTGCTTCACAGGTCTAAGAATTTCTGATATTCTTGCTTTGAGGTGGAATCAGATATTAGATACGGAAGAATTTACCATTACAGAGATTAAGACAGGGAAGCAAAGGACAATTAGGATTAATATGCAGCTACAGCAACATATTAGAGATTGTTATGAGCATATAAATCCAGTTGGCATAAATGCACCTGTATTGATAAGTCAGAAGGGGACAGTGTACACAGTTCAGAGAATCAATGTCATGCTGAAAGAGATTAAGAAAAAATACAGGCTACAAATAGGCAATTTTTCGTGTCATTCTCTTAGAAAGACCTTTGGCAGACAGGTCTACAACATGAATAACGATAATTCAGAGCTTGCACTTGTTAAGCTCATGGAGCTATTCAATCATTCCAGTGTATCAATTACTAAGAGATACTTGGGATTAAGGCAAGAGGAATTATTAAATACCTATGATTGTCTTAGCTTCTGATAATTGGGTTGGTATGAAAGTTCAGAATTTCTACTTATATAGGGATTTGGCAAGTTTCATACCAACCTTGAATTATTGAGTAGAGACAGCTCTCAACTTTTAATAAACAATAGTTCTTGCAAATATAAACATCTTTCGTAACTTTGTGGCAGTTTCAGCCTTTAGCGTTAAGGTTGGCTTGTATTTTTTACGAAAGGTGTTATTGATATTATCTTCTAAAGTCAAACTTCGCAACTTTGATTAATTGGAATGAAGATGATAGCAATAGCACCCATATCTGTTTGATTATGTTTCCCTCTATGGGACTTCATAGTTCTAAATGGGTGTGGGGTTGCTGTTGCTTTATCCATTCCAAAGGTATTGCGAAGACCTGACTTTAGGATGAAGTTAATAGTTCCCTGCACCTTCTTTATTTAATAATGTCTACCGTAGGGGAACAGGTTGGCAGAATTAAATTTATATCAATATGAGAACATTGAGATTGATTAGTACAACCTTGTTAATTGTTGTGTTATGTCTGAACTTTACATCTTGTAGTGATGACAATGAAAGCAAGAAAAATGTTATCATTCTTGCAGATGATACGCAGCGAGAACTAACTTTTAGCGCAAAAGAAGAAACTAAAGAAATTAAATTTACGAGTAGCGAGAGTTGGTCTGCTTATATTTATTATTCCTCTGAAAACGATTGGATTACTGTTACTCCTACGGAAGGAGGGGCAGGTGAAAATACAATCTCTATAAAAGTAAATTCAAATAGTCAATATTCTTATCGAGGTGTAACGTTAGGTATTCGTATTCCAAAACAAGAAACACAAATTTATATCACCCAAGAAGGTAAAGAAGACATTTTATATACTCAAAATATAGAAGTTGCTGGAACTTTGTACGAATTGTTAGGTACGTATGATATGCACAAACTGAAATTAACAGGTTACTTAAATGGAACAGATGTTGCTACTATCAGGAAAATGCCATTAACAGAAATAGATTTGTCTGATGTTAACATAGTCGGTGGAGGAACATACACCGTACATTATATAGGATTGGGGACAGGAGAATATAGAGGCAGCACATCTGATAATGTATTCCCAAGTTACTTTTTTTATGACAAAACAACAATACAGTCTGTTGTTTTACCAAATACCATAACTATGATTGATGCCAGAGCTTTTGCTTATTGTGAAAATTTATCCTCAATCGTGATACCCAATGGTGTAACAGAAATTGGAATGGAAGCTTTTCGGGAGTGTAAAGGACTCACTTCTATTACAATACCCAATAGTGTAACAAAAATTGGATATGAAGCTTTTCAAGCTTGTGAGAGTATTACTTCTATCACAATACCTAATAGTGTAACAAAAATTGCAAATGGAGCCTTTAGATTTTGCACCAACCTTACTTCTATTATAATACCTAATTCTGTGATAGACATAGATGATTACGCATTTCAAAATTGTTCAGGACTTACTTCTATAGTTATTGGCAATGGGATAAAGCGATTACCTACTTATGTGTTCGGTGGGTGTACCAGTCTTTCTTCTATTATAATTCCTGCAAATGTGGAAACAATAGAGACTAAAGCTTTTAAAGATTGCTCCGCATTAAAAGAAATACATGTTAAAAATCCATTACCTCCAACAGTTTACGATGCTTTCTCTACTTATAGTCATGTTGTGTTATATGTACCAATAGGAAGTAAGGAGGCATATCAAAATCATAGTATTTGGGGGAAATTCAGTACTATCATTGAAGAATAAATATGAGTAAAGAAGAGAACTTTACAGTAGAACAACAAATTAGTAGATTGATAAGAAGCTCTAAATGTACTTTTCAAGAGGGAAGTAAAGTCTTAAATGTTAAATCTGTTAAAAATATTTCTATCTTAAATTATAGAAAAGGTGACTTTGGAGATTGGAATACAGAATACAATGGTATAGCAACGTTGTTAGTTGTAGACGAAAAAAATAGCGGTAATTATTATGAGAACCTTTATAACATTCATGGTTACGCCAACGTTGATAATGATACTGTTGTTGGTATAAGTACTATTATATTTGTTTGCAAAAGATGAATAAATATAAGCTAGATTAATAACAGAAGGCAGCATTTGAAATAATTCACTTGCTGCCTTTTTTAGTTCATTTCCTTCTCTTCTTAACTAATTTATGCTTATCCTTCTTAGCTGAATTTGAGAATAGTTGTTCTAGCATCTCCCTTGTTACAGGTCTGTATATAATATCTGTATATGTAGTTTCTCTAATCTCTTGTGGTAAATAAGAAATCACGGTGCTCTTTTTGGGTGTTACTTGCATATTTTTGTAGAAATAAATAGGTTGGTAATTGATTTATCTACGGCAAAGTTATTGATAAGAATCAGGTAAATCTAATACAAGATATATATTTTGGATTATTGGAATATATGTGCGTATATCTTCAAAAGGATTCGATTTGAGGTAGCAAGCAAAGCAATTCTTGTAACTGATTCATACCAGATATTTGTGATTTTATTTTTTGTGCCTGTGAGATATGATGAAACTAAGTCATTGATAAGGTGGTAAGTGAAATTTCATTTACTGCCTTATTTTTTTATCTAATTCTTTCTATCTTTAAGGCATAATTTAAGATTAGAGATATGGAAGATATAAAGCCAATAGATAAGTTTACATTAGACAAATATGTAAAAGAAGAAGATGATTTGCTAGAATATGTAGAAATGTTGGGTTGTAAATGTCACCCTGACTATGATTTCATAAGGGTTAAAAAGGAGATAGAGGATAGAACAGAGACAAATGAAACAGAAGTAGCAACAGAACAACAAGCAACAGAACAACAAGCAGCAGCAGAAGAAGAAGAAGAAGAAACAAAGTACGTATTCATGGGTACAACTGTAACACAAGAATTTAAGAAACGGTACAATGCAAAAGTGCTTAATGCTCGCTATACATTTGAGAAATATATACAGTATAAGGATATACAAAATACTTTGGAAGCATTGGATATAGATAGAGAAAAATTCTGGTATCTATTATTGTTCGTCTCTGATTACATTTATGGAAGTTGTTTGGAAGGAATTAAGGTTAAAGAAACTTCAAGAGTATTAGTGGAGAAACTCATGCAACAGCTTGGGAAGAATATTGGTAATAGTGGCTGTATATTATCTTTTATAAAACCAATGACACTAACATTAAAATTACAGGAAAAACATCGCTCTATAGAAATTGACGACCCTATATCATTAGCTTACATTTATCTTGTATATGAAGCAGGGAAGGACTATTTCAGTAATGATAAGCCAACAAGATTTGATACACAAGGAATAGATAGAAAAGGCAAAGACACAGAATATAAAACTATTCTAGTAGCAATATTCTATAAATTATTGAAGAGTTTCTTTAAACTATTGCCCAAAACAAATACAAGTAAATCTGCAAAAGCATATAGTACAGTTTCTTTGAATAAGACACTATTAATTTCAAGACTTGTTTATTTGACTAACCTATCCAAAGACAAACGGTATACGGGAGTTGATGAGAAAAATAGCAAGCTGTGTCCTAACTTCATAAAAGACCAGATAAAATCTTACAAAGATTATGAAATTCTTAGAGCTAACAAATTTTATAAATGATTCATCAAGGAGGGGTAAATTTATTGGGCTGTTTTTACCCCTCTTACCACCTCTCAAAACATTGCCTTTATTCATATTTCCATTGTAATTTTGCCACCAGAAAGGAACGAAAGTAGAAATGTTTCTACTGGGCAGTCTGATTTTTAATTATGAATAAAAAAAACGAATTAGCACTTCAAGTTTTAACACTAGCAGTGCTGGCAAGTAAAGGAATCAAGATAGCTAGGCTATCAGGTAATCGTAACTTTGACGAAAAGGTGGTTAAAGCCAAAATGAAGTCCATGAAGGCAAATGGAATGTTAGTTCCCGCTATCATAGTGGATGCAAAGAAAGTTATAGAAGCCGGATTGGAAATTGTAGATTTTGAAACGGGAGAAATCATTAGCGCAGCTGATGCAGCCCGGTACGTTGTGTTAGTGGATGCAAACCACCGTTACAAAGGTCATCTAAATCTTCTGGAAGCTAACAAGGACTTAAAAGATGAAGAGAAGTACAAAGGTGAGTTCTATCTTATCTATGCTTTGAATGAAGAAATTGCAGTCTCGAGAATGTTTTCAGAAATTAACGTCTGTACAAATCCTTGGAAAGGTGGTGATTTCACAAAAGGAGCTAAAATGGTATGTAAAGAACCGCTTCCAGTATTAGACTTCATAGAGAAGCTTACAGATGAAGGCTACCCGTTACCAACAGCTTCCAAATGGGCTACTTTCAAAGGCGACATTACTAAAAAGATTATGGCAGATGCAATGGCGGGTAAGATAAGTGACAAATTACGGAAAACTAATGGTCTGAAAAGGGGTGAGAGATTATTAAAAGCGGCATCCGAACACCTCTCTAAAGAGGTTCTTAAAAGTCGAACTCTCATTGATTGGGCTATCAAGGAATACGAAGAAGCAGATGATGAACAAAAAGTTAGTGTGATTAACAGTCTGGTTGGCTTCTTTTCAAGTTTGAACAAAGAGAAAGCAGAGCAGATAGAGAAAGCCAAAGGGCAGCGAGGTGGTGATACCAAAGAGACCATTATAAATCGTCTTCTTAACAATTTCTACGAGCAGTTCACACAATCTCAAAGCACTTCTACTGATGAGTAAAATTAAAAGCCAGTTATCGAGATGATAGCTGGCTTTTGTTTTTTTCCAGTTTAGTAATTTACAAATTTAGCTAATTAATATAATCCTAGTAAATTCTTTCCTAAAATTATCGATGAATAGGGGTAAAAAATATATCTTTGTAGTGGTTTGAATGAGAAATTTAGCACGATATTTAATAACCAACTTTCTAACATCCTGATATTCAAGTAGAGTAATAAAGATAGGAACTTTCTGCATAAAAACACGAGAAGTGTGCAAATAATAGACAGAAATGACAAAAAATACACGTATTCTATCAATTAGTCCACATTCCCTTGAACTTTCACTCCTATCTTTGCAATCGTTAATTACGAGTTCTTACAGTGCTCGACAGAATGCCAAGAAAAACAATAAAATGTATAACCCTATAGAAAAGTTACTAAATGAACACAATGACAAGAAGACTCCTCTGGATGGTCGTATGTTGTTTGCCGTTTGTCTCGGGATGCAAACAAAGTGAGTGCGCAATAAGCGAAAACGCAATAGATGACACCATTTACCAGAATTTACCTTTCGAAATGCCGAAAGTACAGCAGCCGGTTTTTCCTGCTTATGAGGTAAATATCTCTAAATTCGGAGCCAAGGGGGATGGGATGACCCTGAATACGAAAGCAATCAACGATGCTATAATAGAGGTAAACCAACGTGGCGGAGGTAAAGTTATCATCCCAGAAGGCACTTGGCTGACCGGACCTATCGAACTGCTCAGCAACGTGAATCTTTATACAGAACGCAATGCCCTGATACTCTTCACCGGTGACTTTGAAGCATACCCCATTATCGCCACTTCTTTTGAAGGGTTGGAAACCCGCCGTTGCCAATCTCATATCTCAGCCCGCAATGCGGAAAATATCG
>OHAT01003099.1_pt1 | contig 11465 bp, 8 predicted proteins | sample 1577141 | NCBI WGS metagenome assembly OHAT01 (sample SAMEA3541578, study PRJEB24748) | human gut metagenome | biome: human gut; feature: human-associated habitat; material: faeces | place: China | collected 2012
ACAATCAATAGTGATGGAGTGCTGGTAATAACAACAAAAAAGTAAATTCAGATTAGGTTAGAGAGAATTTATCATTCAGCATCGGCCCACTCTTTGGAGCCTTGTTTTTTCAGTTCGGCAGTGATGGCTGCTGCTTTCTCCTCGGTAGCTTTTTCTTCTTCGGGACTTGCATAAGCATGCTTGTAACCTTTCACCACATTCCACTCGCCACGGGTGAAGTCGGGGAATGCAGCACAGTTATTATCCATAGAAAGCGTGCCAAGTTCCGCCAGGCAGCACCATTCAGCCAGGTCATATACATCCATATCCAACGGCAAACCGTTCTGCAGGCAATATACCAGACGGCAGTCCATAATAAAGTCCATACCGCCGTGGCCGCCTACTTCTTTGGCCATCTCACCGTACTTCTTCAAGATGGGATGCTGATACTTAGCTACGAGCGCTTCCATTTCGGACTTCGGCAGGAAGCTGTGGGAACTCAGATTGTCCACCTGCGGTTGTACGCCCGAAGCAGCCAACTGATCGCCGGCAAGAGCATATCCGGATATGGGATATTTATTGGCAAAGCCTTTGGTTCCGGTCAACTGATAGAGACGGTTGTAAGGCTGGGGAGTCATTACGTTGTGCTGGATTTCAATCACTTTACCGTTCTCCGTACGAATCATGGTTGTGGTGTGGTCGCCGTTGCGGAAACTGTTGCAAACGGAGTCTGCTCTTTCTTCCACCAATGCCTTGCCTATAACGGACTTGGTGTCCATAGCTACCAATGTCCTCATGCGGTCGCCACGGTGGATATCGAGCGCTTGTGCCACGGGGCCGAGGCCGTGAGTGGCATATACATCACCCCGGTGTTTCATGTTATAATCCAAACGCCATCCCAGTTTGTCTTCTTTGCCGTTTTTCCAATAATGATCCCAAAACGGGCTTAAATTGTGAATGTAGGCTCCTTGGGCACGGATTACTTCGCCAAATACACCTTGTTGTGCCATATTCAGTGTATTCATTTCAAACCAGTCATAGCAACAGTTCTCAAGAATCATGCAATGCTTGCGGGTTTTTTCACTCAGGTTGATTAAGTCCCAGCATTCTTGCAGGTTCATGGCCGAGGGAACTTCAATAGCTACATTTTTACCGTTTTCCAATGCGCATTTTGCTACCGGGAAATGATGCAACCAGTCTGCGGCGATATAAACTAAATCTATGTCTGTACGTTTACATAATTCTTCATATCCCTTTTCTCCGGAATAAATGGCAGCTTTCGGCATAGATGCTTTCTTTAGGATATCCTGACATTTTTCTGCACGGGATGCTTCATAATCACAATTTGTGTACCGGGAATATAAGTGAAGCGCTCTACGGCTCCGGGGCCTCGCATTCCCAATCCGACAAATCCTACGCGGACTACCTCCATTTTAGGGGTGGTTAAGCCTAATACGCTTTTCTGGCCGGCCGGACGTTCAGGAGTATCAATCACAATGGTTCCTTTGTCCCATGTCCAGGAATCTCCTGAACTTACGGTTTGTGCTGTCGTGGTTTGTGGTAAGCACATGCATAGGGTTGTACCCATACATAAGCTTATCATCAATGATTTAAAGGTTCTCATACTTTTTGAATTTAAAGATTAAAATTTAAAAATATAGGTTGTTTCTTGAGTCAACCACTTGAAACTTAATTATATTTCATGTTAATAATAAGAATATTTTTTATTTTTGCGCTCAAAGATAATTAATCTTTTTTGATTATGGATATAAGTTCGTCCTCTTTTTTCTAAGAAAAAGGTGAGTTAATAAATAATATGAAAGAAGGGAAAAAGTGGAATCAAGACAGAAGTTGTGAAGGTATGAGTGAAAATCTAAAAATAATCAAGGTTTGTTGATCGAAAACGATCAGGGAAAGGAAATAATTTAGTTCAAAAGATCGTTTAATAAGGAGAATTGGCGGGATTTTTTTAATTTTGCACTTACAACTAATTAACAGATAAGAAAATGCCGTTAAATTTACCCGATAAACTACCTGCTATTGAATTGCTGAAGGAGGAAAATATCTTCGTCATAGACAATTCACGTGCCAGTGCACAGGATATTCGTCCGTTAAAAATCGTGATATTGAATTTGATGCCGTTGAAGATAACGACAGAAACGGATTTGGTACGTTTGCTTTCCAACACTCCCTTGCAGTTGGAAATATCATTTATGAAGTTGAAAAGCCATACATCGAAAAATACGCCGGTAGAACATATGAAAGCATTCTATCATGACTTTGATTTGATGCGCGACGAGAAATATGATGGGATGATTATTACGGGAGCTCCGGTAGAGCAGATGCCGTATGAGGATGTGAATTATTGGGATGAGATTACTACTATTTTTGATTGGGCGCGTACTCATGTTACCTCAACTCTTTATATTTGTTGGGCGGCCCAAGCCGGGCTTTATCATTTCTATGGAGTTCCCAAATATCCGCTGAAACAAAAAATGTTTGGTATTTTCCGTCATCATATCAATGTACAGGGATTGCCCATATTCCGTGGTTTTGATGATGAGTTTTTTGTACCACATAGCCGTCATACCGAAATACACCGTGAGGATATTCTGAAAGTAAAAGAGTTGGCTTTAATAGCTGAGTCTGATGAGTCTGGGGTTTATATGGCTATGGCTCGTAATGGGCGTGAATTCTTTATTACCGGGCATTCGGAGTATTCTCCTTATACGCTTGATACGGAATATAAGCGTGATTTGGGGAAAGGGTTGCCTATTGAAATGCCTGTAAATTATTATAAGGACGATAATCCGGACAATGCCCCGGTGGTGCGTTGGCGCGGACATGCCAATTTGTTGTTTTCTAATTGGTTGAACTATTATGTATATCAGGAAACCCCGTTTGATATAAATCAGATACGATGATCAGACAACGAAAAATAGAATTATTAGCTCCTGCTAAAAATCTGGAGTGCGGTATTGCAGCTGTTGATCACGGTGCTGATGCCATTTATATTGGTGCTCCCCGTTTCGGAGCACGTGCGGCTGCGGGGAATTCATTGGAGGATATCGCTGAGTTGGTGCGGTACGCTCATGTGTATAATGTCCGTATCTATGTGACGGTGAATACGATTCTGAAGGATGAGGAACTGAAGGATACGGAAAAAATGATTTGGGATTTATACCGTGCCGGAGTGGATGCTTTGATCGTGCAGGATATGGGATTGTTGGAATTGAATCTGCCACCTATACCGTTACATGCCAGCACACAGATGGATAATCGTACTCCTCAAAAAGTAAGATTCCTGGCTGAGGCAGGTTTCCGTCAGGTGGTATTGGCTCGTGAACTTTCTCTTGTTGAAATAGGAAATATCCATCATGCTTGTCCTGATGTGCCTTTGGAGGTATTTGTACATGGTGCTTTGTGTGTAAGCTATAGTGGACAATGTTATGTTAGTCAGGCTTGTTTCGGACGTAGTGCTAATCGGGGAGAATGTGCCCAGTTCTGTCGCCTTGCTTTTGATATGGTAGATGCGGACGGTAAATCTATAGTAAGGAATAAGCATTTATTGTCTCTGAAAGATTTGAATCAGAGCGAAGAGTTGGAGCAATTGCTGGATGCCGGAGCTTCTTCCCTGAAAATAGAGGGACGTTTGAAGGATGTATCTTACGTTAAAAATGTAACAGCTTATTATCGCCAGAAGCTGGATACTGTTTTCAAACGTCGTAAAGAGTATATCCGTGCTTCATCGGGGAAAGTGAAATTAGAGTTCAAACCTCAATTGGATAAGAGTTTCAGTCGTGGTTTTACTAATTATTTTCTTTTTGACAGGAATAAGGATATTTTTTCTTTTGATACTCCCAAGTCTTTAGGGGAGGAGATGGGGACAGTGAAGGAAATTCGTGGTAATTATCTTACCGTAGCCGGAATCAAGTCTTTTAATAATGGAGATGGCGTCTGTTTTTTGGATGAGACTGGTAAGTTGCAGGGATTTCGCATAAACCGGGTGGAGAATAATAAGTTATTTCCTCAAGAGATGCCTCGGATAAATCCCCGTACGATACTTTATCGTAATTTTGATCAGGAATTTGAGAGGTTGATGTCGCGTAAATCAGCTGAAAGGAAAATTGCTGTCATTTTAAAATTGGCTGAAAATAATCGGGGCTTTACTCTGTCTCTGACCGATGAAGATGATCACAGTGCCAGTGTGGTGCTGGAAAGGGAGAAGGAACGTGCCCGTACTCCGCAGGAAGATAATTTGCGTACACAACTTGGAAAGTTAGGAAATACTCCATTTGAAGCGTCAGATATAGTGATTGACTGGTCGGACAATTGGTTTATTCCAGCTTCTATGCTTGCCGAACTTCGCCGTAAGGGAATAGAGAAACTGCTGGAAGTGCGCCGTATTAACTATCGGCAGGAAATTTACAAGTTGCCTCGAACGCATCATGCTTTTCCTGTGAATGAATTGACTTATTTGGGAAATGTGATGAATGCTGATGCTGTTTCCTTCTATAGGAATCATGGCGTGCAGCGTATTGCTCCGGCTTATGAAAAGGCTCCGGCAGAAGAAGCGGTATTGATGTTTTGCAAGCATTGTTTGCGTTATAGTATGGGATGGTGTCCCTCTTGGCATAAAGTGCGTTCTCCTTATAGGGAACCTTATTATTTGGTTAGCTCGGATAACAGACGTTTCCGCTTAGAGTTTGATTGTAAAAATTGTCAGATGAAAGTCTATGCTGAAAAGTAAGTACATCGGATTACTGTTTTTGATGTTGGCTATTTTAATGGCTTGCCAATATCCTTCACCTGTTACTCTGAGTGGGGATATGCCGCAAAAGAAAAGGGATTCTGTCAATTATTTGATGGAACGGCATTATACATTAAACAGTAATTTTGAGGTTACTTCAGATTCGCTTATGTTACAGCAACTGCCATTGGTTGATGTGCTTCCTGTTTTTAAAGGAGAACGGCTGGTGGTAGCGGAGTTTATGATACAAGCTGCTGATAGTGTGGATTCTGTATGGGTAAAGGTAGCACGGGACCAGGAAACAATGGGATGGATACATGAAAAGGAATTGTTGGAGAAAGTAGTTCCTGTGGATTCAGTGTCACAGTTTATTCATTTTTTCAGTAATTCTCATACCATCGCTTTCTTTGTCATATTAGGCTTTTTCGGTATTTGGTATATTCATAGGGCTATTCGTCGCCAGAAGCTGCAATTAATCTGGTTGAATGATATTGATAGCGTTTTTCCTACAGTTCTTTCTTGGTTGGTAGCTACAGCAGCTACGCTTTATGCCAGTATTCAGCATTTTGTTCCGGGAACTTGGGAGCAGTTTTATTATAATCCTTCTTTGAATCCTTTTAGCTTACCTTTTATTCTTTCTCTTTTCATGTTTAATATTTGGGGGATTATTCTTGTGGGGTTGGCTACTTTGGATGATTTGTTTCATCAGGCACATATTGAAGCTGCATGTTTTTATTTGTTGGGATTGATGTCCTGCTGTATCTTTTTATATTTGTTTTTTACATTTACTACGTATTACTATTTGGGTTATCCATGTTTATTGGTATATGCTGTATGGTCATTTAATCGTATAAAGCATGCTTCCCGGTATAAATTCAGTTGTGGAAATTGTGGGGCGAAGATAAAGAATAAAGGAGTGTGTCCTCATTGCGGCGCTGTCAATGAATAATTTTATTGTTTGTTTCTTTTAACAAAGGCTCAAGCAGTTTTCTATTGTAAACAGCATTTTCTCTATGTACATACACTAAAACAAATAGGTTTGTTCTAGAAGCTATGGGTATCATTTACAGCAATAATAAAGTTCTTGCTTTTCTTGGTGTGACAGAATAAAAAATAAATTTGATTTGGTAAATGTGGAAACAGAAAGGGAGTTCGTGATGAACCCCCTTTCTGTTTTTGCAAGAATGGTTAGAAGTGATAACGTATATCCACTCCCAGTTGTAAAGGCCTGCTTTTTTGTTCGAATCCTCTATGCATGGTTTCAAAATAGAAGGTTGTATAATCCTTGTTGGTTAAATTACGTCCCCATACATCTATCTGTAAAGCTTTTGTCTGCAAAGAAATGCGCCCGTTCAGTGTTCCGTAAAAACTTTGTGAGACATTGTTTTTTTCAGTCCAATAAATTTTTCCTGCTCCGGTATAGCTCATGCCTAAAGTCAGGCTTTGCATCCAATTGCTTTTATCGAAAAAGAAACTATAATTTGCGCCTGCATTCATGGTATGGCGGGGAACAAATGGTACATAATTGCCGCTATAATCAATTTGCTCTTCTGATGATGTAGTACCTCCGTCATATTTTTTGAATGTGGAATGAGTATATCCATAACTTACATTCATATTCAGGTTTTTGTTGATGGATGCCAGAAAGCTGGCCTCTACTCCATAACTTTCGCTACTACCGGCATTGACCATCATTCGTCCCAAGCCACTATTGACAAATTTGGCGATTTGTTGGTCGTGGGTATCCATGTAGAATGCGGCAAGGTCGGTCTTCAGTTTGCCGTTGAACAAACTGAGATGTGATCCCACTTCGTAATTCCAGCTGTACTCGGGCTTGTAGACAGTTGTTTCTTGTACGTTCAATTCTTTTCCGTAGTTGGGCATGTGTTGCTTGATCATTCCTTCTATCATACCTGCCATAGATTCTGGTGCCTTGTCTAGTATGGCTTCAATCATTTTTTGTTGCATGTCACTTTGTATCAGTTCTGAAAACATCTGTACGTTATAACCTCCGGAACGATATCCTCTGGTTATGCTTACATACATATTGTTTGCAGGGCTGAAATCGTATTTAAAAGCTAGCTTGGGAAGTAGCTGTACATAGTCGTTTTTTTCTTTTCCTTCCAATAGCGGTGCAGCATTCAAATTCCTGAATGGAATATTAAGGGGAGGCATTGCCATTTTAAGAAAGAAATCGAAATCAATATTACTATCCGAGAAATAATTCATAGACATTTTTTCATATTCCAAGCGCAAACCTGCTGTTACTGAAAGGCCTTTCACAAACAGGTCGTTGAATGTAGATTGGTGGTACAGTGCGGTGCTGAATACCGGTGTGTCAAAACTTCCACTTACGCGGATACGGTTGTTCAAAACGTCCAGACTCATTTCAGGGGTACGGGGATCGTCTAAATGAATTTTCTTGAAAGTATTGTTGATGTTTCCTTCGATCATATCGGTCACTCCGTCCTCCATGAAGTTTACCGGACCGGTGGTATGTAGCCATTGATAAAAACCACTAACCCCTGTAACCCATTGCCAGCGCTTGTTGTTTTTGCTTTTAAAAGTAATCTCTTCACTGATGGTATTCAGACGCTGCTTCTGCTCAATGGTATAAATGCTGACAGGCAGGAAATCCTGGTCCATAAACATACGGTCGTTTAAATTCTGGAATCCTGTAACAGCGCTTAAGATAAACTTTTGCGCCTGGTATTCAATATTCAAACCGGTATTGAACAGTCCACGGCGATAAGTACAATCCTGATCGTATGAAATCTTCCCTATGTAGTTTTTATATTTTTCATTCTCTTTGTCGTATCCGTCTATAGCTCCTGTATAGTAATAAGGGTATCCCCCTTCGTCATTATAATCATAGCCTATGGTGAAGTCTAGTTTTAAGTTTTCTGAAGGCAGCCAGATAGCATGTATTCGTCCGCCTCCCGCTTCCATATTATCTACTTTTTTCCCATTGAGCGAATTGCGGAAGAATCCGTCTGATCCCTCATAATAACCACCGGCGGAGAAAGCGAAACAGTCACTCCAACGGTGGTAATGGGTTAATGAAGCACTGCGGTAGTTACTTTTTGTTCCATAACTCAGTTTTACGTCTGTTCCCTGATAGGAGAATGGAGAGCGGGTATGTACCTTGATTAGTCCCCCCATGGTATTGCGTCCGTACAAGGTTCCTTGTGGACCGCGAAGAATATCAATACGTTCTATATCATAAAAATTGAAATCAAATGCAGATTTGTCAATGTAAGGGATATTGTCCACATACAAACCTACCGCAGGAGTATTGATACGCGATCCGATTCCCCGGATGTAAATGGCTGAGGTGAGTCTTGAACCATAGTCGGGCATAAAGAAATTGGGTACCAGTGAACTCACGTTCTTTAAAGTGGTGATTTGGTTTGCTTGCATATCTTTTTGGGAGAGTAAAGATACGGCTGTAGGAAGTTCCCTTAATTTTCCGGTTTCTTTAGGTGAAGCGATAACTACCACCTCTTCTATATCAATGACTTTTGTAGTGTCCTTAGGCAGCGTGTTGATATCTTCAGCAAAAGTTGTTGCAGCCAGCAGGCAGGATGTAATGAATAAAATGTTTTTTCTCATATTTATTGTTTGGTTTTATTTGATACATCACGGATAACCAGAGTTGCTACAAGTTTCTACCAGGCGGAAAATTTATATATTCCACTCTGTATAATCCATGATGGAGAATGATTCCGGCTGCAAAGTAACGGTAAACCTGATATGTGTGCAATCCTAATAAATGAGGATTTTATATTCTGTCTGCTTCAATGTAGCCATTCATCACAGCATAAACGGTAAGACCGGAAACAGACTTGATGCCCAGTTTTTCAGTAATGTTCTTGCGGTGGGAGATAACGGTGGTCAGGCTGATATTAAGTTTGTCGGCTATCTCTTTGTTGATAAGTCCTTTGGTGATAAGTATCAATACTTCTATTTCCCGGACAGACAATTCATGTTCCGTTTTTTCTATGTGCATTGCTTTATCTGCTGCTTGTTTTCTTGCCTGATGTCCATATTGGCGCAATTGATGGATGTCTTTTATCAAAGAACCTTCATCTTGGTAGATATTCAGTTTGGGAACACCGGATAATTGAGGCTGGTTGTCACCTCCTGCTAATACAATTGTTTTTGGTTTACGAAGTAAAAAGAAGGAAGTATGTTCAAAATAGATTTGGGCAGAGATAAAATAATGGGCATACATGTCCGGTGTGTCATCCGTCAGCTCACCAAAGGAATGGAATACACGGATAGTAGCCATTGGAATGATATCTTCCAAAATGTTTTTTAACCCCAGGCAAGTGAGGGTATTTGGGTCTACTATGGCTATTTCAGGATGATGCATGATGTTTTCTTTGGTGCAAAGATACATATCTTTTATAAAAAACAGATTCATAAAGACAAAGAAATCTTCTTTTAGGCAACATCACCAATCATTTATTTGTAGGGCATTTGAATGCGCCCGCATATGTGCTGTAAATCATTTTCGGATAGGTTCAATCTGTCATTACTCCTAAATAAGTGGCTGCTGCTTCAGCACATTTTTCTCCATCGATACCTGCTGAAACAATTCCTCCGGCGTAACCTGCTCCTTCTCCACAAGGAAATAACCCATTGACAGTGACATGTTGCAGTGTCTCATTATCTCGCAGGATCCGTACCGGAGCCGACGTGCGTGTTTCTACACCAATCATCACTGCTTCATTGGTCAGGAAGCCATGGCTGCTCTTTCCGAATTGTTGGAAACCTTTGCTCAAACGGTCGGTAATGAATGCAGGCATCCAAAAATGCAGGGGAGAGGAAACTAATCCCGGACTATACGAACTGTCGGGTAAATCATAGCTTAGTTTTTTGCGGGTGAAGTCCACCATTCGTTGTGAAGGTGCGGTTTGGCGCATATTGCCTTGCTGCCAGCAGGAGGCCTCCAATGCTTCTTGGAAATACATCATGGTTAATGGACAATGGTCGGTAGTCCATTGACCATGATTTTTATTAGTGGCTTTTAATTCTTCACTTTTCGTTTTTAATTCTTCTGTAAAAAGATTATTTTCCGCCAGATCTTCCGGCCTGATTTCTACCACCATGCCGGAGTTGCTCCATTTGGAGCCGCGGTTGCTGGGACTCATGCCGTTTACTACAATCTGATGCGGACCGCTTGCGGCAGGAACAACAAATCCTCCCGGACACATACAAAAACTATAGACACCACGTCCTTCTACTTGTGTCACAAAGCTATATTCAGCGGCAGGCAGATACTTTCCACGTCCGTTTTTATTATGATATTGTATTTGGTCAATCAGCATGGACGGGTGTTCCAAACGTACTCCTACTGCAATTCCTTTGGTTTCCATCTCTATACCATTGTCATACAACCACCGATACACATCCCGTGCGGAATGTCCGGTAGCCAGAATAACAGGTCCTTTGAAAGTCTTTCCGGTATTTGTTTCTATACCTGTGATTTTGTTTTTTTCTATAATAAGGGAATCCATTCGTGTTTCGAAATGCACTTCACCACCACATTCTATGATGGTATTCCGCATATTTTCAATCACACGCGGCAACTTGTCTGTACCGATGTGGGGATGGGCATCTGCCAGGATGGAGGTACTGGCGCCATGTTGGCAGAATACATTCAGAATTTTGTTCACATTCCCTCGCTTTTTGCTTCGGGTATAGAGTTTGCCGTCTGAATAGGCTCCTGCTCCTCCTTCTCCGAAACTGTAGTTGCTTTCAGGGGCAACTTTGTGCTCACGGCTGATACGGGCGATATCTATTTTTCTATCGCGTACATTCTTACCTCGTTCCACTACGACAGGCCGGAGTCCTAACTCTATTAATCGCAAGGCAGCAAAAAGTCCGCCCGGTCCTGCTCCCACGACAATGACTTGTGGTTTCCCATCTACCTTATTATATATAGTACGGGTGAACTCCTCATCTTGTGGCATTTCATTAATATATAGGCGTACTTTCAAATTTACATAGATGGTGCGTTGACGTGCGTCTATGCTCCTTTTTAAGATGCGAAGGGCATGGATGGTACGTATATCCAATCCCTTGTCATGTCCGATGAACTGTTTCAGTGACTGTTCGTTGGCTGCTTGTTCAGGCAAGACTCTTATTTGAAATTCCTGTATCATGGTTCTTATTTGGATTGTTCGCCTTCCGGCATTAATTTTTTACGGTAATAAGAATTGGCGGTATATAGTGCGGCGGCAGGGTTGTGTCCTGTCACACGGTCTTTGGTCACTAAAGTTGTAGTATAGGCATTAGAGTACTTGTAGAATAAACTGTCATGTCCCACACATAGTCCGATAACCACGTTCAACTCTGTATGTGCTTGGTTGAGAAGGCGTGCTTGTAGGATAGGGTTACACATTGCCGCACCGATTTTTTCACATTCTTTGGGGATTCCGATAGAGGATTTGGCTATTCCGGCTACTTTGCAGATTACTGAATATACCTCAAAGCCGTTAGCACGGAGGATGCGGGCAAAAATACGGGCTTCATTCACCAGTCCGATACAATAGGCAATTCCTAGTTTTTTATATCCCATCTTGCGTGCGAAAGTCATGATTTCTTCCACACGGGTTAATCGGCAGTAACCTTCATATTCCACTTCGGCACTGGCTGCCATTATCTTGTTGTTGTCGTTATATTGTTTCAACGCCCATTCCAAATCTTCTTGTTCCAAATGACTTTGCAG
>OHAT01003105.1_pt1 | contig 11447 bp, 10 predicted proteins | sample 1577141 | NCBI WGS metagenome assembly OHAT01 (sample SAMEA3541578, study PRJEB24748) | human gut metagenome | biome: human gut; feature: human-associated habitat; material: faeces | place: China | collected 2012
ACGGGAGCGAAAGGAGCAAACGGATGAAGAGACGATTTCTGGCGCTGGTACTGGCAGGCTGTCTGGCTGCGGTGCTCAGCACCGCAGCGTGGGCGACGTTGCCCACGGGCTTTTATCTTAATGTGGAGCTGCCAAGCGGCGAGACGATCGCGCTTGATGTGGAGTCTGGGGACAGCATCGACAACATAAAGCAAAAGGTACAAAATGCCGCCGGGGTCTCTGTGACGGAGCAGTACCTGTACTACGGCGGGAAATTTTTAAATAATGGCCGCACGCTGGCGGACTATAACATCCAAAAGGAGAGCACCCTGCTGGTGGCTTCCGAAGCAAAAGGCACACCCAGCGGAACGCCGCTGACCGCTGCAGAGCCCTCAAAAGAATGGGTCAATATAACCGAAGAAAAGGTATTGACCGAAGGCACATATTTTCTGTGCAATAATGTGAACCTGACGCATCCGCTGGTCATTCAGGGCGACGTGACGCTGGACCTGAACGGCTTTGTGCTGAAGATAACCGGCAGCGGCAGCGTTATCAAGATAGAGAGCGGCACGCTGACGCTGGTGGACAGCCACCCCGACGCCATACACAAATTCGTCAAGGAGGCCACCGGCCTTTGGACGCTGAACGAAAACGCGGGCACCGAGATCGTTAAGGGCGGGGTCATCACCGGCGGGATCGGCCGCGAACATTCTTTCAGTAGTGTGTATGGCAGCATTAGTGAGAACGGCGGCGGCGGTGTGTTTATCAATCAGGACGCCAGCTTCGTGATGGAGGGCGGCAACATCGTGGGCTGCTCTGCGGTTGGCGAACACAACACCGCGGGAGGCGTACTCGTGGCACGAAGCGCCAGCTTTGTGATGAAGGCCGGAAAAATCGCAGGCTGCACCGCAGCGCGGGGCGGCGGCGTGTACGTGGCTGACCGTGACGGAGACTATGCGCTTGGCAGCTTTACCATGAACGGCGGCACCATCGAGTGGTGCGTGGCTTACGGCAGCGCTGCATATGATGACGGAGGCGGCGTAAACAACTTGGGCAGCTTTACCATGAACGGCGGCACCATCCGTAACTGCACCGCCGCTTATGGATATGGCGGCGGCATATCCAGCCTTCGCAACATCACCATATGCGGGGACGCGTTCGTGAGAGACTGTACGGCCAGTCAGGATAAATCCTCCGCAATGTACTTAAATCCAAGCAATCCTGCTGACCGTGCTGTGATCGAGGGCGGGACCTTCCGCGGCAACATTTATGCCTCACCCTATTGCACTGGGATGGTCGCCGTCACCGGCGGGACATTTGATCCCGGACAGCCAAACGGCATAACGCTGCACACCGTAACGTTCAACAGTAACGGCGGAAGCGACGTACCGGAGCAGATACGGGCCAACGCGGCGGCCACCAAGCCTGACAGCCGCAAAGCCGGGTATACCCTTGTAGGCTGGTACACAGACGAGGCATGCACCGCGGCCTACGACTTTACCCAGCCCGTGACGGACAGCGTCACCCTGTACGCCAAGTGGGAGGCGGCGCCCCGGTACTACTACAACAGCGGCACCACCGAGACCGGTAAGACCGACGAAAACAAGAAGGGCTCCCCCAAGACCTTCGACCCGGGCGCGGGCATCTACGCCGTGAGCGCGGCGCTGTCGCTGACGGGAACGGCATGGATCGGCCGGAAACGGCATTGAGCAAAAAAAGAAAGCCCGCAAGGGCTTTCTTTTTTTGCGTATTCTCAGATGTGCATACAGACGTCCCAGGCGCCCCAGATGACGTTGCGGAGGTTGCCCCACTTCTCGCAGGTGCCGACACGGTAGACCTTGTGGTCATCGGCGGCGATGGGCGCGGGCACGAAGCCGATGCCGTTGACCACGCTGTCGCACTCGATGCGGATCTCGGTGCCGTCCTGCTGCTTGACCATGACGAAGCCGTCGCCGATCTCGGTGATGGTGGCGTTCAGGTAGACGGGGACCTTCTTGAACGCCAGCATCTCGCGGAGGAAGGAGGCGTTGGCCAGGCAGGTGCCGGGGGTGGCGATCAGGTCGTCGGCGTACTCCACGATGATGGGGTGCTTGCCCTGGAGGACCATCTCGTAGGCGGCCTCGCAGGAGGACTGGCCGCCGCCGAAGAAGACGATGCGGTCGCCGGCGTCCACCTGGTTCAACAGCAGCTGGGTGAAGTTGATGGTCTTGTTGAAGCCCTTGACCGGCAGGGTCTTGGGGTGGGAGCCGGTGCAGACGATGATCTCGTCGAACTCGCGGCGCAGGGTGGCGGGGGCGTTGATCTCCATGTTGAAGCGAACCTCGATGTCGTTCTTCTTCAGCTCACGCTCGTACCAGCGCAGCAGGGCCTTGTCGGCCTCCTTGAAGCTCATGGCGGAGGCGGTGATGTACAGGCCGCCCAGCTCGCCGGACTTTTCGAAGATGACGGGGGTGTGGCCGCGCTGCTTGAGCACCAGGGCACACTCCATGCCGCCGATACCGCCGCCGATAATGGCGACCTTCTTGGGCTTGCGGGTGGGAACGATCTTGTACTTGTTGTGCTGCATGGTGCTGGGGGTCAGGGCGCAGCGGGCCAGGTGCAGAGAGTCGTCCATGGGCTGCATATTGGGCGTGCTCTTGGACTTGTTGAAGCTAAAGCAGGCGTTGTGACAGTTGATGCAGGGCTTGATGTCCTCTACACGGTCCTCCAGGATCTTGTTGACCCACTCGGGGTCCACCAGGTTCTGGCGGGCGATGCCCACGGCGTCCAGACGTCCGGCGGCGATCTCCTCGGCGGCCTTGGCGGGATCCATCTTACCGGCGCAGACCACGGGCTTGGAGGTGAAGTTCTTGATGTGTTCCACCTCGGAGAGGTTGCAGTTCTCGGGCATATAGACCGGGGGATGGGCCCAGTACCAGGCATCGTAGGTGCCGTTGTCGCAGTCGAACATATCGTAGCCGGCATCCTCCAGGTACTTGATGGCCTTCTCGGACTCGGCCATATCGCGGCCGAACTCCACGAACTCCTCGCCGGGAACGGCGCCCTGGCCGAAGCCCTTGGTCTTGGACACCACGGAGTAACGCAGGGCCACGGGGAAGTCCTTGCCGCAGACGGCCTTGATGGCCTGGACGATCTCCACAGCGAAGCGGTAGCGGTTTTCGAAGGAGCCGCCGTACTCGTCGGTACGGTAGTTCATGTTGGCAATGGTGAACTGGTCCAGCAGATAGCCCTCATGCACCGCGTGGATCTCGACACCGTCAACGCCGGCATCCTGCAGGAGCTTGGCGGTCTTGGCAAAGGCGTCCACCATCTCGTGGATCTCCTCCACGGTCAGAGGGCGGGACTTGCACTCGGGATACCAGCGGTTGGGGGTGGCGGAGGCGGAGGCGGTGATGTAGTCCACGTTCAGGAAGGGCTTGCCCACGGCGCCGAAGGCCTTGTTCTGGAGCATCTTGACCATGATCTCGTTGATAGCCATGGAACGGCCCATACCGGCGGACAGCTGGACAAACAGCTTGGAGCCGGTCTTGTGGAACTCCGGCAGCCACTCGGCCAGGTCCTTGAACATCTTTTTGTTCTGGTACAGCCAGCGGCCGCCCATGGTGTCGCGGACACACTGCATACCCGGCAGCACCAGGCCCACGTTGTTCTGGGCGCGGTTCAGGATGTGGTAGGCCGCTTCCTTGTCGAAGTGACAGGGCTCCAGCCAGCCGAACAGGGACGTACCGCCCATAGAGGGCTGCACGATACGGTTCTTGATCTCCACGTTGCCGATCTTCCAGGGGGTAAACAGAGCGCTGTATTTCTCGTTCATTCGGTGTTCCTCCTCATATTTTCAGCATACTGCCGGATTTTGCTTCCTTATTATAGCGGATTTTTGGGCGAAGTACAACAGCGAAATTGGAATAAGTGTCGTTTTTCTGGCAAATCCGTGGAAATAACCGGGAAAAAGCGGCAGGGACCTCCCTGCCGCTTTCGGTTTATTCGGTTTCAGGGGCACCGCCCTGCTCCCGGGTGTATTCCTCCAGGGCCTGGGCCAGGACCTTCTTGTCGTGGCGGCTGTGGACCTGGGTCAGGTCGAACCGCGCCCACATATCCGGGCGGCGGGCCATGGTGCGCTTGTAGCTCTCCTTCGTGCGCCAGTCAGCCACATTGCCGTGATGGCCGCTGAGCAGGACCTCGGGCACCCTGCGGCCGTGCCATTCCTCCGGGCGGGAGTACTGGGGATACTCCAAAAGGCCGTTCCAGTGGCTCTCGTCGGTGTAGCAGCTCTCCTCCGGCAGGACGCCGGGGACCATGCGGCACAGGCAGTCCGCCAGAGCCATGGCGGGTATCTCGCCGCCGGTGAGGACAAAGTCGCCTGTGGATATCTCCTCGTCCACGCACTCGTCCAGGAAGCGCTGATCCACGCCCTCGTAGTGGCCGCAGACCAGGATAAGATGGTCATACTGTGCCTTCAGTTCACGGGCCACCTGCTGGGTCAGCACCCGGCCGCAGGGGGACATATAGATGGTGTGGACCCTCTCCCCCGCTTCATCGCAGATATGCTGCCAGCAGCGGTACAGAGGATCTGCCTGCATGACCGCGCCGCGGCCGCCGCCGTAGGGATAGTCATCCACCTGCATCTGCTTGTTGGTGGTGTAGTCCCGTATCTGGTGGGTCTGTATAGTGACAAAGCCCCGTTCCCGGGCACGACCGATGATGGACGAACCCATCATCGCTTCCACCGCGTCGGGGAACAGGGTCATGATGTCAATTCTCATCGGTGGCCAGTCCTTTCATCATGTGTACGCGAATGATTCCGGCATCTGGGTCCGCGGAAGCGATAAAGACCTCCGGCACGGCGGGGATCAGGTACTCGTGGGCACCGCCACGGATCTGGTAGACCTTGTGGGCGGGATAGTGGAGCACCTTGTCCAGCTTGCCCAGTTCTTCGCCGGTGGCATCGTCCAGAACGGTACAGCCCTCCAGCTCGGCATCGAAGTACTGGCCCTTGGGCAGCTTGGCATCGGTGCGGCGGATGGAGACCGTTTTGCCCTTCAGCGCCAGGGCATCGTCCATAGTGGCGACGCCGGGCAAGGCCAGCAGGACGGTGGATTTATGGACCCGGGCGGAGATGACCTTCACGGGCTGACCGCCGATATAGAGGGTCTTGAACGAGGCGATGAACTCCGGGTCGAAGCCGGCGGGGTTCACCTTGACCTCGCCGCGGATACCGTGGGCGTTGACAACAGCGCCGACGGGAATGAAATCGGGACGCATGGGGGTCCTCCTCCCTGTCAGAACATATCTTTCAGCTGGGACAGCGTGAAATGCAGCTGGAAGCGCAGCATATAGTACAGCGCCGCCGCGCCCACGGAGAAGATCAGTCCCAGCAGCGCGCGGGTACGGCCCCGACGCTGGAAGCGCACGGCAGCCACCACGACGCAGACCGCGTCGGACACAAAGGGCAGCCACAGCAAAAGGGTCATGGGCCAGAAGGCCAGCCAGGGATTATAGTTGGCCGCAGTGATGGCGCCCACCAACAGTGAGGCCAGGTCATAGATGAAAAACGGCACGATCAGGTTGATGATGCCGTGGATCAGGGAACGGGTATCCCCTCGCATAGCCGCCCCTCCTTTCGACATTCTTTCATATTTGATTGATTTTACCATATTTTGTGTCCCTGTGCAACGACAGATTTTTCCATCGGCGGTTTTTGACGCGTCTTAACGGCCCCGCCTGCCGATTTCAACAGCGGAACCGCCGTGTATCACTATATTTAGTGTGTCTAACCGGCGAGCGCCCCACTATATCTTGTGTGCATTTGGCGATTTGCACAAAAAACATCTCCGCTTTTTGGCAGCCGATCTCCTACATTTTGGCTTTTCCCTCTTGCATCGGCACAAGATGTAGTGTATTATGTCAATGGGCGACTTACCGCGTCTCCCTCCGGGAGTACGTGCAGATACAGTTAGGAGGAGTTTTCCATGAAGATCATCAAGAGAAACGGAGCCGAGGTGGGCTTCGACATCACCAAGATCATCATCGCCATCACCAAGGCCAACGAGTCCGTGGCGGAGGCGGATCGGATGACGCCCATGCAGATCCAGCGCATCGCGGAGTCCGTGGAGCTGCAGTGCCAGAAGATGAACCGCGCCCCCACCGTGGAGGAGATCCAGGACATGGTGGAGCACCACATCATGGCGCACGGCGCTTTTGAGGTGGCCAAGCACTACATCACCTACCGCTATACCCGCTCTCTTGTGCGCAAGTCCAACACCACGGACGACAAGATCCTCAGCCTGATCGAGTGCAACAACGAAGAGGCCAAGCAGGAGAACTCCAACAAGAACCCGGTGGTGAACTCCACCCAGCGGGACTATATGGCCGGCGAGGTCAGCCGGGACATCACCAACCGCATCCTGCTGCCGCAGGACATCGTGGACGCCCACAACGAAGGCATCATCCACTTCCACGACACGGATTACTACGCCCAGCACATGCACAATTGCGATCTGGTGAATCTGGAGGACATGCTGCAGAACGGCACCGTCATCACCGGAACGCTGATCGAGAAGCCCCACAGCTTCGCCACCGCCTGCAACATCGCCACCCAGATTGTGGCGCAGGTAGCCAGCAACCAGTACGGCGGACAGTCCATCTCTCTGACTCATCTGGCCCCCTTCGTGCAGATCAGCCGGGAAAAGATCCGCGCCAGCGTGCGGGACGAGTTCGACGCCGTGGGCGTAGCTGTCACCGAGGACAAGATCAACTCCATCGCGGAAAAGCGGCTGCGGGAGGAGATCCGCCGCGGCGTGCAGACCATACAGTATCAGGTGGTCACGCTGCTGACCACCAACGGACAGGCCCCCTTCGTGACGGTGTTCATGTATCTGGGCGAGGCCAAGAATCAGCAGGAAAAGGACGACCTGGCCCTGATCATTGAGGAGACGCTGCTGCAGCGGTACCAGGGCGTAAAGAACGAAAAGGGCGTGTGGGTCACGCCGGCGTTCCCCAAGCTCATCTATGTGCTGGAGGAGGACAACATCCGCGAAGGCAGCAAATACTGGGAGCTGACGAAGCTGGCCGCCAAGTGCACCGCCAAGCGGATGGTGCCGGACTATATCAGCGAGAAGAAGATGCTGGAGCTGAAAGTAGACAAGAATGGCAACGGCCACTGCTATCCCTGCATGGGCTGCCGCAGCTTCCTGACCCCCTATGTGGACGAGGACGGGAACCCCAAGTACTACGGGCGGTTCAATCAGGGCGTGGTCACCGTGAACCTGCCGGACATCGCCCTGAGCTCCGGCGGGAATATCGAGAAGTTCTGGCGCATCTTTGACGAGCGCATGGAGCTGTGCCACCGGGCGCTGCTGTGCCGCCACGAGCGCCTGAAGGGTACGCTGTCCGACGCGGCGCCCATCCTGTGGCAGTACGGCGCCTGCGCGCGGCTGAAGAAGGGCGAGCCCATCGACAAGCTGCTGTACGGCGGGTACTCCACCATCTCCCTGGGCTACGCGGGACTGTATGAGTGCGTGAAGTACATGACCGGCAAGAGCCACACCGACCCCAGCGCCACGCCCTTCGCTCTGGAGATCATGCACAAGCTGAACGCCGCCTGCAAGACCTGGAAGGCGCAGCACAACATCGATTTCTCCCTGTACGGCACACCGCTGGAGTCCACCACCTATAAGTTCGCCAAGTGTCTGCAGAAGCGCTTTGGCGTCATCGAGGGCATCACGGACAAGGGGTACATCACCAACAGCTATCACGTACACGTCACCGAGCCGATCGACGCGTTCAAGAAACTGGAGTTCGAGGCGCAGTTCCAGCACCTGTCCCCCGGCGGAGCCATCAGCTACGTGGAGGTGCCGGATATGCAGAACAATCTGGACGCGGTGCTGGAGGTGATGAAGTTCATCTACGATCACATCATCTACGCAGAGCTGAACACCAAGAGCGACTACTGCCAGGTGTGCGGCTGGGACGGTGAGATCGAGGTGGTCGAGGAGGACGGCAAGCTGATCTGGAAATGCCCCCAGTGCGGCAACACGGATCAGGACAAGATGAACGTGGCCCGGCGGACCTGCGGCTATATCGGCACACAGTTCTGGAATCAGGGGCGGACCCAGGAGATCAAGGACCGCGTACTGCACCTGTAATTTTCTTCAAATGCGGGGCGGGCTTATGCCCGCCCCTGTTTTTCACCTTGCTTTTTCCCCTTTTATTTCTCATCTCTATTTTAATATTATTTTAACCTTTGTGGTCTATACTCAGGGTCAGGAGGTCGTTCCATGCATTACGGAGAATTGAAGAAATGTGATATTGCCAACGGTATCGGCGTGCGGGTGACGCTGTTCGTATCCGGCTGCACCAACCACTGCCCGGACTGCTTTCAGCCCCAGACGTGGGATTTTGACTACGGAAAGGAATTCACGGAGGACACCAAGGCGGAGATATTCGCGGAGCTGGACAAGCCCTTTGTAAACGGACTGACGGTGCTGGGCGGCGAGCCCTTCGAGCCGCGGAACCAGCGGGAGCTGCTGCCGCTGCTGCGGGAGGTCAAGGCGAAGTATCCGGGCAAGACCATCTGGTGCTTTACCGGGTTCCGGCTGGACGATGAGCTGCTGGCAGACGGCAGCTATCCCCGGTGCGAGGCAACGGATGAGATGCTCGCGTGCATCGACGTGCTGGTGGACGGACGGTTTATGAAGGAACTGAAGGATATCTCGCTGCAGTTCCGGGGCAGCCGGAACCAGCGGGTCATCGATATGAACCGAACAAGAGAGACGGGAACGATCTGCATTTGGGACAAGCTGAGACGATAACAAGGAGGTATCCTATGCGGAAAACACTTTGGTCGGCGCTGGCACTGGCCGCGATCCTTATATTGGCGGGATGCGGCGAGCAGAGCCACACGGACGGCAGCGGAACAGACAGCGCGACCTATACGCCGGACGCAGGCTATACGCTGGGCAACACGGATGTGGTGCAGCTGAACGGTTTTCGCGCCATCGACATTGAATGGGTCAGCGGACAGGTGAATGTGGAGCTGTACGACGGTGAGGGCATACAGCTGTCGGAGACGATGATGGACGGCAGCGATGCGGCACTGAAGATGGAATGGCAGGTAAACGAGGACAAGGGCACGCTGGACATACGCTCCCAGCCCCAGCTGATGAGCGCAACGGAGGAGAAGCGTCTGGTGGTGAGGCTGCCCCGAAGCCTTGTGCTGCACGAGCTGGACATCAAGACGGTCAGTGCCGGGGTATCGGTGGATCTGACGGACGAGGACACGCTGACGCTTCAGGAGCTTGACGTCACCAGCGTCAGCGGTGAGATCAGTGTCTATGCGGCCAACGCCGGGGAGATATCCCTGTCCACCACCAGTGGAAGCATCAGCGGAAGCGTCCGCACCCAAAAGCTGGAAGCGGACAGCGTCAGCGGCAGCATTGACCTGGCGCTGGACATCATGCCGACAGAGCTGGAAGCAGAAACCAGCAGCGGGAGCATCGTCATGCAGCTGTGCGATCTCAGCACGCTGCCCTCTCCCCTGCCGGTGGAATTTAAGACCACCAGCGGCAAGCTCAGCAGCGACGTGACCTTCACTACGGTGAAGGACGCCGCGTGGGAATTCCAGACGGTCAGTGGAAACGTGGAGCTGCTGACGGTACGGTAAAAGCGCGCAAAAAATGACCGCCCTTACGGGCGGTCATTTTTTGTGCGCTTGTCAGCGGACCAGCTCGCCCACGGTGGGGCCATTGGCAGCCTGGGACTCGTCGGTGTCGATGTGCATAGTGGTAGCACCGCCCACATTGACGCGGACAACTACATCGTCGAAGATCAGCTTGCGGCCTTCGCCGCCGCAGGCGACCTTGATGATCTCGCCGTTCTTGATGCCCATGGCGGCGGCATCCTCCTCGGTGACGTGCAGGTGACGCTTCGCCACAATGACGCCCTCGGACAGCTCCACCTCGCCGGCGGGCCCGATCAGCTTACAGGCGCCGGAGCCCTTCACGTCGCCGCTTTCGCGGATGGGGGCGTCGATGCCCAGGGTGCGGGCGTCCGTGGCGGAAACCTCCACCTGGTCCGCCTTACGGGTGGGGCCCAGGATGGACACGTTGGCCATCTCCTTCTTGGGGCCGACGATGGTCAGGCGCTCGTTGCAGGCGTACTGGCCGGGATAGGACAGGGGCTTGCGGATGGTCAGCTGATAGCCTGCGCCGAACAGCTTTTCCACAGTCTCCTGGGTCAGGTGGATGTGACGTGCGGACGTCTCGATCATAAAGCTCATAGTGATACTCTCCTTTGTGTGGTTTTTGCGTTTATTTCTTTTTGAGTGGGTACAGATCTTTTTCGGAGATGCGTTCCAGCGTCTCCACTTCGCCGACGCAGAAGTAGTTTTTGCTCTCGGCCACCAGGGTACCGGTCAGGCGGACGCAGTCGCCCCGGCGCAGGCGCTTCGCCTCGTCCAGCAGCTCTGCGCTGCCCGAAAGACGGACGGTGAGGCCGAAGCCGGTGTCGATCTCCCCGGCGCTGTTCAGATACCACCAGGGGAAACGCAGCTCCACCGCGCGGCCGGCATAGCGGCCCTGGGCGCCGTGGAGATACTCGGTCTTCACCTGCTCAAAGGTGCGGGGGACGATCTCTCCGTCCGGCATGGGGAAATAGAGCGTGCCGTACAGGCGGCTGAAGCGCTTGAGACGCTGGCCGTGACGGCTGACCATCAGGAACAGGACCACGCCGGCCAGCAGGGCACCGTACATACCGTGGCCCTCGATCAGGCTCCAGACAAAGACGGCGACGGCGATGAGGAACAGCACACGGTTCATGTCATCCTGTCCGCCCCAGATATCTTTCAGTCGGTTCATAAGCGCCCTCCTTTTCTCAACAGCACTCATCTTACCACACCGCGGCAGCGTATGCAAGGGAAATTGCCATGCGCGGTACAATTTCCTCTTGTATTCGGCAAAAAATCTGCTATAATCAAAACAACGATTTTTTTCGGTGCTATCACCGGAACTAATAGGAGGCGGTTTTTATGTCCGTAAAGCTGGAGCTGTACCGGGTTTTTAAGGAGGTCGCCGAGGTGGGCAACATCACGGCCGCGGCACAGGCACTGTATATCTCCCAGTCGGCGGTGAGCCAGTCCATCAAGCAGCTGGAGCGCGACCTGCAGACCCGTCTATTTGCGCGGAACAGCCGTGGCGTGACGCTGACCGCCGAGGGGCAGATGCTGTATGAGTACGTCCGCAGCGCCATGGGCCTTCTGGAGACGGGCGAGGAAAAGCTGAGCCAGACACGGGAATTGCAGATGGGACAGCTGACCATCGGCGCCAGCGACACCGTGACCAGCCAGTTCCTGCTGCCGTATCTGGACACGTTCCACAAGCGGCACCCTGCCATCCACATCCAGATCGTGTCCGGACGAAGCCACAAGGTGCTGGGGCTGCTGCGCTCCGGCAAGGTGGACATCGCCTTTGCCA
>OHAT01003107.1_pt1 | contig 11443 bp, 8 predicted proteins | sample 1577141 | NCBI WGS metagenome assembly OHAT01 (sample SAMEA3541578, study PRJEB24748) | human gut metagenome | biome: human gut; feature: human-associated habitat; material: faeces | place: China | collected 2012
GGGGAGGACGGCGGGGCAGTGGCACCAAATGGGACGGTCGAGGCGGATATTAACCTGCAGATTGCGCTGCGCGCACGCGCGATCGCGGAACTGACCGGCATTGAAGTCGTCATGACACGCGACAGCCCGGACATTGCATATCCGGACAATGCCACCACGATCGCCGAGCGAAAGAAAGCCGACCAGCACCAGCGCGCAGAGCTGATCCGAAAAACGGATAACGCCGTGCTCATCAGCATCCACCAGAACTGCTATCCGGATCGCAAACCATCAGGCGCGCAGGTACTGTATGCGGCGAGCGACGGCAGCGAAGCGCTCGGCATACAGATCCATGACAATCTCGTTGCGTATCTTGACCCGCAAAACCGGCGCGTCGCGGCGCCGATCTCGGAGAAGATCTACCTGATGCGGGAAGTGAAATGTCCCGCAGTGCTGGTCGAGTGCGGCTTTTTATCCAATGAATCCGAGTGTACAAAGCTCAAGGACGGCGGCTACCAGACCAAACTGGCGGCCGTGATCATCGCGTCCTACTTACAATACCGGCAGTCTCTGCCGCAAACAGGAATGGTTACATGAAAGCAAAATCGAGTACAAAAACCGTTTTTTATTGCTCCGAATGCGGCAATGAGACAGCAAAATGGATGGGGCAGTGCCCGGCATGCGGCGCATGGAACACGCTGGTCGAGGCGCCGAAAGAACCCAAAATGTCTCTCGGCACGCGCGCAAAACGTATCGCACAGCCAAAACTGATCTCGGAACTGGACGCCGAGGAAGAATTGCGATTTTCCACCGGGATCGGGGAATTCGACCGCGTGCTCGGCGGCGGCGCCGTGCGCGGCTCGCTGGTTCTGGTCGGCGGCGCGCCCGGCATTGGCAAATCCACGCTGCTGCTGCAGCTCTGCGGCCGCATCAGCGAGCAGGAAACGATCCTTTACGTCTCTGGCGAAGAGAGCCAGCGCCAGCTGAAAATGCGCGCGCAGCGCCTCGGCGTTGATCACGGCAGCATCTATGTGCTGGCGGAAACGGACCTGAACACCGTTCTCGCCACGATCGACGACCTGCAGCCGACCGTCCTGATCGTAGATTCCATTCAGACTATGTACGACGCCGAGACGGCCTCGACGCCCGGCAGCATCAGTCAGGTGCGCGAGTGCACGATGCGCATCATGCGCTCGGCCAAGGACAGCGGCTATACGGCATTCGTTGTCGGCCACATCAACAAGGAGGGCAGCATCGCCGGCCCGAAGGTGCTCGAGCACATGGTCGACTGCGTACTGTACTTCGAGGGCGATCAGAGTATGTCGTACCGCATTTTGCGCGCGGCAAAAAACAGATTCGGGTCAACCAACGAGATCGGTGTCTTCGAAATGGAAGATTCCGGGCTTCGAGAGGTAACAAACCCATCGGAAATGTTACTGTCCGGACGTCCGACCAACACGCCGGGTACCTGCGTCGTCGGCGTCATGGAGGGTTCGCGCACGGTGCTGGCCGAGGTGCAGGCTCTGGTCACGCCGTCGGGCTACAGCGGCGCGCGCCGGAACGCCAACGGCATCGACTATAACCGCGCCATGCTGCTGCTGGCCGTGCTGGAAAAGCGTGCCGGTTTTTCGCTGTCGAGCTGCGATGCGTACATCAACGTCGTCGGCGGTCTGCGGCTGGACGAGCCGGCCACGGATCTGGCGGTCATTCTGGCAATCGCATCGAGCTATAAGGATCTGCCGGTCGGCAGCGATCTGGCCGCCGTCGGTGAGGTCGGCCTGTCCGGCGAGATCCGCTCCGTGAGCCATTTGAATCAGCGCCTGTCGGAGATCGCACGCCTGGGATTCCGGCGCTGCATCATCCCGGCGCACGTGCGCGATGATGTGCAGAAGCAAAACGGCCTGCAGACGATCCCGGTCAAAAACATCCGGGAAGCGCTCAAGGCTGTGTTCGGTGCGTAGATCTTTCGATTTCAGCTGCGAGAAAGTGCACGATGAAAAAATGAGAAAGTAGCGCAGAAAACAGCCGAAAGACGCTTATCGTGCTTTTCGGCTGTTTTCCCCTCCTCTGAATTCGGCAAAATTTTTATTTTGCCGAATTATTTGTGGATTTCGTCAATAGACACTGCCCCATACTTCTGGTATGCTCTTATTAGAATTTGAGGTGTTGACTATGGATTATTCAGATGCGCCGCAGGTGCTGCGCGACTTTTTGATTTATCACGAAACGATCTGCGGGCATTCCAAGGCGACGGTCGACCAGTATTATCTCGACCTGCGGATGTTTCTGCGATTTTTGAAGCTCGACCGCGGGCTCGCGCCGCGCACGGCGGAATTGGACGAGATCTCCATTGCGGATGTGGATATTTCCTTCCTGCGTGCCGTAACGCTCACGGAGGTTTATAGTTTTCTGGCCTATCTGTCGCGCGACCGCGTCAGACAGCCGAATGCGCACGAGCCGGAATACGGCTTGAGCGCCAGCTCGCGTGCGCGCAAGATCGCCGCGATCCGCAGCTTCTTCAAATACCTGACCGTGAAAGCGAAGCTGCTGGAGGAAAACCCGGTGCAGGATCTCGACTCCCCGAAGATACCAAAAACCCTCCCCCACTATCTCACACTGGAAGAGAGCAAGCGGCTGCTGTCCGTTGTGGATGGGAAAAACAAGGAGCGCGATTATTGCATTCTGTGTATTTTTCTCAACTGTGGTCTGCGCATCTCGGAGCTGGTCGGCTTGAACCTGCAGGATGACCACGGCGACAGCCTGCGCATCCTTGGCAAGGGCAGCAAAGAGCGTGTTGTCTACCTCAACGACGCCTGCCGCGAGGCGCTCGACCGCTATCTGGCTGTGCGCAGCGAAATCGCGCCGCCGCGCACGACGGCCATGTTTCTCTCCAACCGGCGCACGCGCATCAGCTGCGATTCCGTACAGGTCATGGTTAAGAAAAACCTGACCCGCGCGGGACTGGACGCCAGCCAGTATTCCGCGCATAAACTGCGGCATACCGCCGCTACACTGATGCTGCAAAACGGCGTGGATGTGCGCACGCTGCAGGAGGTGCTCGGCCATGAGCACCTGAACACCACGCAGATCTACACCCACGTAGACAACGATCAGCTGCGCACGGCTGCAGCGGCAAATCCGCTGGGAGAATTCTCTCCTGACGAGAAAACGGCGAAAAAAATCTCCGATTCCTGAAAACAGGGATCGGAGATTTTGCTTGCTTATTTGGATTTGACCTTCGGCAGGTAATCGCGGACGCGATGATGCGGCTTATCGAAGCCGAACGCACGGATCGCCATCAGCAGCGTGCCGAGCGCGGCAGCGCCGTCCAAAACGGCGGCGAACCACAGCGTACAATAGCCGAGTTCTGCCATCACCAGCAGCAGGACCTTCACGACCACGCCAATCGCCAGATGCTCGCGGCAGATGCCCTCGACCCAGCCGGCCGTCTCGATCGCCTCCGGCAGCAGGTACGGATCCTGGTTCGTGAGCAGGATATCGGCGTCAAACCGCTCGTCGCTCTCCTCCGGGATCACGCAGGCGTCCAGATCTGCCGATGAGTGCTCCGGATGCGCCGTGCAGCGGCGGTCATAATACAGCAGCAGTTCCCCGTCGCTCAGGTTCTCCACCTGCTGCGACAGGATCTGTTCCTTTTCCGCCCCGCTGCGCTTGCAATAGAGGTGATCCGCCTTGAGCTCTTTTGCATTCTCTGCAACGGAGTCGTTGCTGGCATTGCTGAAGAGCGTGATCGTGTGCACGCCCAGCGCACGCAGCTCTTTGAGCGCGGGCTTCGTGTCCGACTGCACAACTTCCTGCAGCAGGATCTTGCCTGCATACTGCTCACCAACGGATACATAGACCACATAGCCGTCTGTCAGGTCTGCATCCGGGATGTCCACACCCTTGAGGATCATCAGCTCACGCGTGCCGACGCAAACGCGGGTCGATTCAATGTAAACCTCCACGCCGCTCTCGGGAATATCCACCGCGCGGGAGAGATACTGCGTGAGAATGGGGCCGCTGTAGGCAGCGCAGATCGCGCGCGCCGTGCGGCTGTTCGAGCAGGACTCCGCATTGGCCGCCAGCTGCAGCAGGGCCTCCGGCGTCAGCTGACTGGATTTTACGCTGATCACCTTCGGAAGCTGGCTGTCCCCTTCCCCTTCATCGACTGCAACCGCACGCACGGCGTTGAGCGCGCGCATGCTGCGGCAGCTGCGAAACAGCACGTCGCAGCGGTATGCACCGTTGACGGCACTGTACCACACCAGCGGCACAGAAATCAGCAGCGCGCACGGGGTGGAAAGAAAGAGGACGATCATGGCGGCATGAATTGCCCGGGAAACCGTTGCGACCTTGAGCACGATCTCCAGCACGGCCACCAGCACCGCAATGCACAGACCGGCCGGTGCAAGATAGCCGATCCACTTCGGGGCGGCGAATTCAGCCGGAGAATGGATCTCCCCGCCGACGGCGGCTTCCAGCGTTTTCTGCGCATGCACCGTAACGACCGCGATCAGGATCGACACGACCCGGTACACGAGCAGGAAAACGGCGGCATCCACCGGCTGCCCGACCGCCATCGTACCGATCACGCACACGATCACGATCACCGCGGGCCGGAACACCTGCCGGTCCAGAATGCAGGCGATCGCAGATGCAAGGTAGTCATACCCGGCGGCGAGCGCGGACAAAGCCAAAAGGATATACTGCACCACCGTGTTGTGCACCAGTGCGCCGATGACGCACAGGATCAGCGCCGCAGCAAGACGCACGATCAGCACAAGATCCAGTCCCGTTTCCGGAAACAGGCGCAGCGTTTTCCAATCATAATCCGGCCGGTCGGCAGCAAAACAGCTTGCAGACAGCCGCATCAGAAGTTCCTGAAAATTCATGGGAGTTCCCCCTGTTCAGACTGAGCCGTATACAGACAGCAGCTCAGGCTTTTCCGTCGCAGCCGAGCACATCGACGATCTTGTGCTTGACAAGCTGCTTGATGTTTTCCCGCGCGGGGCCGAGGTACTTTCTCGGGTCAAACTCTGCCGGGTGCTCGGCAAGATACTTGCGGATCGTGCCGGTCATGGCCAGACGCAGGTCAGAGTCAATATTGATCTTGCACACGGCCAGGCGCGCTGCCTGACGCAGCTGATCCTCCGGCACACCGATCGCACCGGGCATAGCGCCGCCGAACTCGTTGATCATCTGTACGTATTCCTGCGGCACGGACGACGAGCCGTGCAGCACGATCGGGAAGCCGGGCAGCCGCTCGGAGACTTCCTCAAGAATATCGAAACGGAGCTGCGGCTTCGTGCCGGGCTTGAATTTGTAAGCGCCGTGGCTCGTGCCGATGGCGATCGCAAGCGAATCGCAGCCGGTGCGCTCGACGAATTCCTGCACATCCTCCGGGCGCGTATAGGACGAATCCTCGGCCTTGACCTTGACATCGTCCTCAATGCCGGCCAGCGTGCCGAGCTCTGCCTCCACGACGGCGCCGTGTGCGTGCGCATATTCCACGACCTGGCGCGTCAGCGCGACATTTTCCTCAAACGGCTTGGAGGAAGCGTCGATCATGACAGAAGAAAAGCCGTCATCGACACAGGCCTTGCACAGCTCAAACGAGTCCCCGTGGTCCAGATGGAGACAGATCGGCAGGCCGGTTTCGATCACGGCGGCTTCCACCAGCTTGACTAGGTACGTACGGTTGGCATACTTGCGCGCGCCGGAAGATACCTGCAGGATCACCGGCGCGTTGCACTCCTTGGCAGCCTCCGTGATGCCCTGAATGATCTCCATATTGTTCACGTTGAAGGCACCAATGGCATAGCCGCCTGCATACGCTTTTGCAAACATTTCCTGAGAAGTTACAATCGACATTGACAAGTCAACTCACTTTCATATAATATATAGAATGTCAATATGATGCAAAACAAATCATCGGTTCAATTTATTTTACACATGTTTTTAGATAATATCAATAGTGGAATTCAATGTTTCAGTAAAATCTATCAATTCTTTGAATTTATGGAGGTACGTTATGTCCGGTGAATTGAAAGGCGCTTGTATCTTTGGGCAGTCCGGCGGGCCGACTGCAGTCATCAATGCCAGCGCCTACGGAGTGCTCAAGACTGCGTTGGAATCCGATGCCATTACCAACGTTTACGGTGCGGCCCATGGCATCCGCGGCGTTCTGGATGACCGCCTGTATGATATCGCTCAGGAGGATCCGGACGAGCTCCGCCTGCTGCTGCACACGCCGTCGTCGGAGCTGGGCTCCTGCCGCTACAAAATGGCAGACCCGGACACGGAAGATACGGATTACCGTCGTATTCTGGAGATCTTCCGGAAATACAACGTGCGCTACTTCTTCTATAACGGCGGCAACGACTCCATGGATACCTGCAACAAGATCAGCCGCTATATGCAGGCGCACGATTGGGACTGCCGCGTGATGGGCGTGCCCAAGACTATCGACAACGACCTCTTCGGCACCGATCACTGCCCCGGCTTTGCGAGCGCCGCCAAGTACATAGCGACCTCCTGCATGGAAGTGTCCAAGGACTGCCGTGTATATGACACCGGCACGATCACGGTCGTGGAGATCATGGGCCGCCACGCCGGGTGGCTGGCCGGCAGCGCCGCGCTGGCATCGGCCTGCGGCTCCGGGCCGGATCTGATCTATCTGCCGGAAGTCGATTTTGACATGGAGCAGTTCCTTGCGGATGTGCACCGCATCTACGAGGAGAAAAATAACGTTCTCATCGCTGTTTCCGAGGGCATCCACTACGCGGACGGCTCGTTCGTTTCCGAGGCCAAGGCCTCTGCGACCGACGGCTTCGGCCATGCGCAGCTTGGCGGTCTGGCGGCGCGTCTGGCGCAGGTGATCAAGGAGCACGAACATGCGAAAGTGCGCGGCATTGAGCTGTCGCTGCTGCAGCGCGCGGGCGCGCATCTCGCCTCTCAGACGGATATCGACGAAGCGTTTGCCGCCGGTAAGATGGCTGTTGAGGCGGCGCTCTCCGGCGAGACCGGCAAGATGGTCGCGTTTGAGCGCGTCATGGCAGGCGGTCAGTATGCCTGCCGCATGAAGTTCATTCCGCTCTCCGATGTCGCAAACTATGAAAAGAAAGTCCCGGTGGAATGGATCGTGCCGGAGGGCAACAACGTCACGCAGGACTTTATCGACTATGCCCTGCCGCTCATTCAGGGCGTGCCGGAGATCCCGCTGGAAAATGGCCTTCCCCGCTATGCACGGCTGAAAAAGGTGCTTGCAGAATAAACGAAACGCAGAGTCGGCGGAAAATCGCCGACTCTGTTTATTTGTGCTGTTCAAGCGCGGGAAAATATGATAAACTAATTCATTATCTATTGTTACGAAGGAGTTTCCAAAATGATCACTGTTGATGACCTCTCGCTGCAGTACAGCGGAGCCCCGCTGTTTTCCAAGGTGAACCTGCAGTTTACCCCCGGCAACTGCTATGGCATCATCGGCGCCAACGGCGCCGGCAAATCCACGTTCCTGAAGATCCTCTCCGGTCAGCTCGAGCCGAGCACCGGCAACGTCTATATTGACCCCAAGGCCAGAATGTCCGTCCTCAAGCAGGATCAGACGATGTACGATGCCTATACCGTCATGGACACGGTCATCATGGGCAACCAGCGCCTGTATGACTGCGGCAAGGAGAAGGACGCCATCTACGCCAAGGACGAGATGACGGACGAGGACGGCATCCGCGCCTCCGAGCTCGAGGAGGAGTTTGCCGATCTCGGCGGCTGGGAGGCGGAGTCGGATGCATCCCGCATCCTGCAGGGGCTCGGCGTCGCGCCGGAGCATCACGAGACGATGATGTCCGACATGGATCCGCGCCTGAAGGTGAAAGTCCTGCTGGCGCAGGCGCTCTTCGGCCACCCGGACATTATCCTGCTCGACGAGCCGACGAACAATCTCGACCTTGCGAGCGTCGTCTGGCTGGAAGATTTCCTGATGGATTACGACGGCACGGTGCTCGTCGTGTCGCATGACCGCTATTTCCTCAATAACGTCTGTACGCACATCGTCGATATCGACTACGGCAAGATCAAAATGTACGTCGGCAACTACGACTTCTGGTACGAATCCAGCCAGCTCATGCAGAAGCTCGTCAAGGATCAGAACAAGCGCGCCGAGCAGAAGATCCAGGAACTGCAAACCTTTATCGCCCGCTTCTCCGCCAACAAGTCCAAGTCCCGGCAGGCCACATCCCGCCGCAAGCTGCTCGAAAAGATTTCCGTTGAGGACATGCCCGCCTCCAGCCGCCGCTATCCGTGGGTCGGCTTCAAGGCCGAGCGTGAGCCCGGCAAGGATCGCCTGTTCGTGACGGATATCAGCAAGACCGTCGACGGCGAAAAGCTGCTCAACCACGTGAGCTTCATCGTCGGCAAGGAGGACAAGATCGCCATTCTCGGCAAGAACGAGCTCGCCGTGACGATGCTCTTCAAGATCCTCATGGGCGATGAAGAGCCGGACGAGGGCACAGTCAAGTGGGGCGTCTCGACCACGCAGGCCTACTTCCCCAAGGATCACAACAGCTATTTTGAAAACTGCGACTATGACCTCATCGATTGGATGCGCCAGTTCTCCGCCGATAAGCGCGAGAGCTACCTGCGCACGTTCCTCGGCCGGATGTTGTTTTCCGGCGATGATGTCTATAAGCAGGTCAAGGTTTTGTCCGGCGGCGAGAAAGTGCGCTGCATGATCTCGAAGATGATGCTCTCGGGGGCCAACTTCCTCGTGTTCGACCAGCCGACGAACCATCTCGATCTGGAGAGTATCGCGGCGCTCAACAACGGCATGGCCGCCTTCCCCTACAATATCATCTTCACGAGCCACGACCACCAGCTCACACAGACGGTCGCCAACCGCATCATTGAGATCACGCCTGACGGCATCATCGACCGCCGCTGCACGTACGACGAGTATATGCACATCGCGGGTCAGGAAGCGGAATAAATCATGGAGCAGCTTGCGAAAAACCAACTGCACACCGCCGAGATCACGGGCTATACGTCCGACGGTGCAGGTGTGTGCCACATTGCCGGCCGCGCCGTGTTCGTGAAAGGCGCGCTCGCCGGCGAGACGTGGCAGATCCGTATCCTGAAGGTGACGGCAAATGCCGTCTATGGCAAGGCAGAGCAGTGCCTGTCCCCTGCCCCGGCGCGCACGCAGCCGCCCTGCCCGGTTTACCGCACCTGCGGCGGTTGCAGCCTGCAGCATATGGACTACGACGAGCAGCTGCGCATGAAGCTCCAGCGCGTCAACGATGCGCTCACGCGCATCGGCGGCGTTTCGATGCCGGTACAGGACATCATCGGTATGGAATATCCGCTCTGTTACCGGAACAAGGCGATCTACGCCGTCGGTACGAAAGACGGCCGCGTGGTCAAGGGCTTTTACCGCGCGTCCAGCCATGACATTACGCCTGTGGAGCAGTGCCTGCTCCAGCTCCCGCTCGCGGACAAGGCGGCGCAGGCGGTCTGCGACTGGATGGATCTGCGCGGCGTTGCGCCGTATGACGAAGCCACCGGCCGCGGCACGGTACGGCATCTGTTCACGCGCTGCGCCATGCACACGCCAGACGCCGTACTGTGCATCGTCTCTGCACGTGGGTTCGGCGCGCAGACGGACGACCTGATCGCCTACCTGCGCGAGCACTGCCCGGAGCTGACCGGCATCGTGCTCGATGTCAACAAGCAGAAAGGCAACGTTGTGCTCGCGGGAGATTTCTATACGCTCTGGGGAGAGCCGGAGCTGACCGACCGCCTCTGCGGGCTGACGTTCACGCTCTCGCCGCAGGCGTTTTATCAGGTCAATCCCGTGCAGGCCGAGCGGCTGTATGAGCGCGCGGTGGAATACGCCGTCAACGCGCCGACGGATCAGGTGCTGGATCTGTACTGCGGCGCCGGGACGATCAGCCTGTGTCTGGCGCGAAAGGCCGCACACGTCATCGGGGCAGAGATCGTGCCGGAGGCGATCGAGAACGCGCGTCGGAACGCGGAGCGAAACGGTATCGAAAATGCGGAGTTTCTCTGTGCCGATGCCGGCGCCGCTGCGGCGGAGCTGGCCCGGCGCGGCGTCCGGCCGGACTGCATCGTGGTCGATCCCCCGCGCAAGGGCATGTCCCCGGATGCCATTGACGCAATGGTGTCCATGCAGCCGCCGCGCATCGTCTATGTCTCCTGCGACCCGGGCACGCTCGCGCGCGACGTGAAGCTGCTCACGCAGCACGGCTACACGCTCACGCAGGCGCTGGCCGTGGACATGTTCCCGCAGACGCCGCATGTAGAGACTGTGGCACTGCTGACATATGCAGCTAATGAGAAGGAGCATTAAATTTTTAACTTCAACGGAATTGAGAGTGATATAAGGTGGCAAAAGGAATTATCTACATTATGGAGACGGTTGTCCCAGGCCTTATTAAGATTGGAAAAACGGGGTCGGAAAATTTTGAGCAGCGAATGTATTCACTTGAACGCAATGGCTACAACAATGTCGTCGGCTTAAAGAGACGCTTTGCCATTGAGGTAGAAGATTATGATGCTAAGGAAGCGCTGTTAGACAGCTTGTTTGATAAGAGCCGCCTTCAAAATTCAGAGCTTTTTGCATTGGATATTGATATGGCGATCCAGCTTCTCTCCTCATTTGATGGCAGACAGGTTTATCCCAAAAATGAGACCAAAGAACAGGCATTTACGTCGGCTACAGAAAATCGCAAACTCACAGCCGATATTGCGCTCATTCCAAACGGTGTCTACTACATGGACTTGCAGAAAACCGGCTTTGGGCGTGTCACTGCAAAGATGAAAGTTGAGGATGGCCTCTTTACCGTGCTTAAAGGCAGCATTTGTTGTCCGACCAATGCGTCTTGGGTTCCGGCAGCACGGAAGGGCGCTATTATCAAAAACAATGTTCTGATGGAAGACGTCGAATGCAGTTCCCCATCAACTGCGGCTTGGATTCCCACCGGCAGCCGAAACAGCGGATGGTACGTTTGGAAAACAGAAACTGGAAAGCCGATTGATATTTTCAGAAAACGCGACTCCAGCAAGGGCTAAAGTCATCAAATATGCAATATACACTATTTTTCTGAAAACTCCTCTTGCAATGCACCAGATGTTGTGATATAGTAACTCCGTTATAATAGATGATTTCCCCTATCATGAAAGGATGAATACCATGACTACTTTGGAACTGATTCTGACGATTATCCAGCTGATTTCCGGTCTGGCCGTGACCGTGATCGTTCTGATGCAGTCCGGCAAGAGCGCCGGTATCGCCGGTGCCATCGGCGGCGGTATGGATACCTTCCTGTCCAAGAACAAGGCCAAGAGCTGGGACGCCAAGCTGGCCCGCTGGACCAAGTGGGTGGCCATCGGCTTCATGATCCTTACCCTGGTGCTGGTGCTGATCCAGTAATCGGTCTGAACTTGCTGC
>OHAT01003114.1_pt1 | contig 11412 bp, 10 predicted proteins | sample 1577141 | NCBI WGS metagenome assembly OHAT01 (sample SAMEA3541578, study PRJEB24748) | human gut metagenome | biome: human gut; feature: human-associated habitat; material: faeces | place: China | collected 2012
TCAGCAATGGCAGGCCTAGACAGATCGTCGTTTAATACAGAACCCGGCTTACGGTCTATCTCGTTTTCCCTTTTGTGTTTTTGCGCTGTCTGCTGTTGCAGGCAGCTTTTTTGTTGCAGCAACGTAAAAAGAGGCCACCGCACAGGATTTGTGCAGTGACCTCTTTGTTGCATGCAAGACTATTGAAAATGCCCGCTGCGTGCGCTTTGGGCATTTTCAGCGGAATAATCATTTTTAATTGCAACCCGGGAAAATCTGCGGATTTTCCCGGGTTGCCTTTTCACGGAAAGGGGTTGCTCAGTTCCCGCTTGCGCCCAGGATGGCGTCCAGCACGGTAGAGGCGGCGCTGTACAGCGAGCCTGCGGCCTGCTCTACCTGCTCCTGCGTGGGCAGGCTGACGGCGGGCGTCTCGGTGCTGCCGCCCTCGGCGGGAGCAGTCGTTTCCGGCTGGGGCGTCTCGGTGGCAGCAGGCTGCTCGGCGGGCGTTTCCGCGGGTTGCTCTGCCGGCTGCTCAGCGGGCTGCTCTGCAGCCTGCTCCGGCACGCTTTCCGCCGGTACTTCCACGATCACGCTGTCGGCGGGCGTCTCGGGCACCGAGACGGCGGCATCGGGGTCGGTGGTGGGGGTGTACACATCCGTCTTTTCCGGGGTCTGGGTGGTGGAGCTTACCGTGCCTTCGCCGCCCATCACCGCCGCGATCATCTCTTTGGCCTTTGCCACAGAGGCTTCGTCCGGCTTCATAACATAGAGCTTCTGCCCCTTGGCAGAGTAGCACTTGGTGCTGCTGCCGGAGGTGCCAGTAACGGTGTAGCGTTCAATATTCCACTCCGCAAAATCGCTCAGCTGCATGCGCACCAGCGCGCTGATCTGGTTGGTAGAAAGGCTGGTGACAAAGCTGTCGGCAACGGCGTCCAGAATTTTGGTAAAGCCCATCAGCAGCGCCGGGGACTTGATCTTGTTCAGCATGGCGTCGATCACCTTCATCTGGTTGATGCCGCGCTGCACATCGCCGGTCTTGAAGGCGTGGCGCTCGCGGGCAAAAGCCAGCGCAGCCTTGCCATCCAGATGGTTCCAGCCCTCCACAAAGGTGGTGGGATCGTAGTAACCGGGGCTGCCCACCGAGGTGAACGCCTGATCGGAATACACGTCCACACCGCCCAGCGCATCAACAATGTCGATAAACCCTGCAAAATTGATGCGGATATAGTGCTCCACGTTCACACCGTACAGGTTGCCGAGGGTGTCCATGCTGGTCTGCACACCGTAAAGCCCGGCGTGGGTCAGCTTATCCTTGCTGTTTGTTCCGGCAAGGTCCACATAATAATCGCGCGGGGTGTTGATCAGCACCACCTGCTTGGTAACGGGGTTCACTGCGGCAATGATATTCACATCGCTGCGCGCTTTTTCGGTCAGATCGCCGCGGGTGTCCACGCCGCTCAGGTACAGCACAAAAGGCTCTTTGGTGATCTTATTGGCCTCGGCGTTGCTCAAAAAACCGTTGGTCATATTGCCCAGCGCGTCGAGGCCCTGCTGCGCCCACACGCAGCCTATTGCCATGGCGGCGCACAGCACCACCGAGAACGCCCGGGACACTGTGCCTGCAGTTTTGTACTCCTGACAGCGCTTGACCAGCAGCCACAGCAGCACCAGCAGCGCCGCCAGCACCACCAGATACAGCACCGGCAGCATCTGGGTGCGCCACAGCTGCACCAGCGCCAGAACGCTTAAAATTGCCTGTACGATCAGCAAGATCTTCCCTCGTTTCGGGGGCTGGTACGCCCCATTTGCCCCGGGCACAGTGCTGCGGGGGGTGTTTTGCTGCGGGCGGCGGGGCGGCGCAGCCTGCTCCGGCGGCAGCTCCGAGAAAAACGCGGCGCTGTCCACCACCACAGTGGCGTCCTGCTGCTCAGCCTTGTGCAAAAGACGGTGCAGGGAACGACCGTCCTCCTTGCGGGAATGCTCGTTTTCGTCCAACATGAGAATACTCCTTTTTTCAGTCCACCGGAACGATGGTCAGCACGGCGCGGGCAGGCAGACAGGTGGCGGTCTGATCCTCCGCCGACAGCCAGCCAAAGCCCTCGCAGATGTGATCCGGGCAGGGCGATTCAATAAACCGCGCCCTGCCGTCCTTTACCTCTATATGCACCGTATAATAACCGGTGTCCACACTGTAAGTTTCGTCCTTTTCCAACGGAATGTCCATCACAGCGTTGTTGTCGCCGTAAATCAGCTGTGCAGTCAGTTTTCCGCCGGTGGCATTGTGGCTGCGCACGGCCAGCAGCACCGCTGCGATGGCCAGCACCACCACCGCAAACAGGATATTGGTCAAAAGCTTTTTGTTCTTCATGGCTTACTGCTCCCCGGGCTTGAGCTGCTCCAGCTCTGCCAGCCAAAGGGTGGCACAGGCGTCGCTGGGCATGCGCCAGTCGCCCCGGGGCGAAAGGGTCACGCTGCCCACCTTGGGGCCGTCCGGCAGGCAGCTGCGCTTGAACTGCTGGGCAAAAAAGCGCCAGTAGAAGTTGCGCAGCCACTTGTACAGCACAGCGTCCGTGTACTCTGCCCTGCCCGCAAAGGCCACCTTTGCCAGCCGGTAGATTTTTGCCGGGCCAAAGCCGCAGCGCAGCACATAATACAGGTAAAAATCGTGCAGCTCGTAGGGGCCCACCAAGTCCTCAGTGATCTGTGCAATTTCGCCGTCCTTGGCAGGCAGCAGCTCCGGCGACACCGGGGTGGCAAGAATATCCAGCAGCACATCGTGCAAAGCAGCGGTGGCAGCAGTCTCAGCTTCGTACTGCACCAGATAGCGCACCAGCGTTTTGGGCACACCGGCATTCACGCCGTACATGCTCATGTGGTCGCCGTTGTAGGTCGCCCAGCCCAGCGCCAGCTCCGAAAGGTCGCCCGTGCCCACCACAAGGCCGCCGGTGCGGTTGGCAAGGTCCATCAGCTCCAGCGTGCGCACACGCGCCTGCCCGTTTTCAAAGGTGACATCCAGCACGGTCTCATCCTGCCCGATATCCGCAAAGTGGCTGCGCACAGTGTCGGCGATGCGAATTTCCTGAAAGCTTACACCTAGCTCCCCGCACAAAATTTCGGCGTTGCTGCGGGTGCGCTTGGTGGTGCCAAAGCAGGGCATGGTCACCGCCAGCACATCGGCGGCGGAGCGGTGCAGCTGCTTCATGGCGCGCACTGCCACCAGCAGGGCAAGGCAGCTGTCCAAGCCGCCGGAAATGCCAATGACCGCTGTTTTTGCGTGGGCGTGCTCCAACCGCTTGGCAAGGCCGTCGGCCTGCATTTTCAAAATCAGCTCGCAGCGGGCGGCGCGGCGCTGCGGGTCACCGGGCACAAAGGGTGCGGGGTCGATGCGGCGGGTGAGCACCGTTTCCTCCGGTGATAGGTCAAATTCCACCGTGACGTAGCCCTCGGCAGTGTGCTCAAAGCTGGTGTTGCGGGCACGCTCGGCCTCCATGCGCTGGCAGTCCAGCTCGGTCTCGGCGTGGTCGCCCGCAAAGGGCGCAGTCTCGGCAAGGATGCTGCCGTCCTCGGCGATGAGGTCATGCCCGGCAAACACCATGTCGGTGGTGCTTTCGCCGTGCCCCGCCGAGGCGTACAGGTAGCCGCACAGCAGCCGGGCAGACTGGTTTGCCACCAGTGCGCGGCGGTACTCGGCCTTGCCCACGGTCTCATCGCTGGCAGAAAGGTTTGCAATGACGGTAGCGCCCGCCAGTGCGTGGAATGTAGAGGGCGGCAACGCGCTCCACAGATCCTCGCACAGCTCTACGCCCAGTACAAAACTGGGCATCTGGCGGCAGCGGAACAGCAGCGACGTGCCAAAGGGCACCTGCTGCCCGCAGACGGTCACCGTCTGCACCTCGGTGCTGCCGGGGGTGAACTGCCGTTTCTCGTAAAACTCGCCGTAGTTGGGCAGGTAGGTCTTGGGCACAATACCCAGCAGCTGCCCCCGGCACAGCACGGCAGCGCAGTTGTACAGCTTGCCGTGCACCAGCAGCGGCAAGCCAACCAGCACTACGGTGTCCAGTGCGCGGGTCTGCGCAAGCAGCCACTCCAGTGCATCCAGTGCGCCCTGCTGCAAGGTGCGCTGCAAAAACAAATCGCCGCAGGTGTAGCCGGTAAGGCAAAACTCCGGGAAAACCGCCAGCTTTACCCCCCGCTGCGCGGCAGTTTGCAGCTGTGTCAGAATCTGCTGCGCATTATAGGTGCAGTCTGCCACCCGCAAGGCGGGCGAAAAAGCAGCTGCCTTTAAAAAACCATCTTTCATAAGAGGATTTCACATCCTGTCTGTTTCAATGTTGCCATGGTGACCCATGTTGACCATAGTATACCACAAACCGCATAAAACGGAAAGTAACAGACTGGTAAAAGAAGTGTGAACGTGGGAAAACCCTCTCAGTCAAAGTCTGCGGCTTTGACAGCTCCCCCGAAAGGGGGAGCTGGCGAGTGCAGTGAGGCGGAAGGGGTAAAAAAACACCCCCGCAGGTATAAACCCGCGGGGGTGTTATTATGCTGTTATGTTCCCTGCACCCCTAGGGGGTACAGTCACGCAAGCATCAATCAGTTAAACTGATTACACCAGCTCGGTAGCAGAGAACTCAGTGATTGCAGCCTTCTCAGCGCCGTTCTTCACAGTGCCGAAGCCCAGGTTGTAGATAGCAGCCAGGTTGCCAGCGATGTTCAGACCAACGTTCAGAACACCTGCCATGCCGCTCAGGATCTTGGACTTGGTGTCGGTGCCATCGAAGTTGGCATTCCAGATGCCGCTGATGTCAGAACCGAAGTTGGACAGAACGCCGCCGGGAACGTAGGTGCCGCTGAAGATAACACCCAGAGTGTTGTTGACGAAGTTGCCCAGGTAGCTGTTACCAATAATGGTCACCAGGTTCTTGCTGAAGTTGCTCCACTCCTTCTTGGTCATGACAGGAGCCAGGTAGTCAGCAACGCTACCACCCATAACGTAGGTCATCTCGTTCTCAGACACAGCAGAGAAATTTGCAGGCATCATCATAATGAATTACTCCCTTCAAAAATAGAAAAAATATTTTCGAACCGGTGTTTCCGGCTCAATCCTTATTAGGATGGCAATAATATACCACACTTTCCAGAAATGTTCAAGTACTTTTTTGAAAAAAGTGTAAAAACTGTGAAACATCGTCCCGGCTTTTGTAGCAAAACTGCACTGTTCATGCGGGTTTTTCTGGTGTGACAAGTTTTTTCGCAAATTTGTGAAAAATAGACTACCAGAACCATAAGGCGGTGCTTTGCAATGAAAACAGTTGTTTTTGTGGACGAATTGCTGCTGGTAAACTTTGCCGCAGCCGCCGCGCTGCTGCTGGGCGCGGGGCTTTTATGCGGGCGCAGCTGCACCGGGCTGCGGCTGTGCGCGGGCAGCGCGGCGGCTGCGGTCAGCACCCTTGTCCTGCTGGCCCCGCCGTGGCCCGCCCCGCTGGCGGTACTATATAAAATCGCCAGCTGCTGCGGGGTGGTGGCGGTGTGCTACGGCGTGGCCGGGGTGCGCAGCTTTGCCCGGCTGTGCGGATGGTATGCGGCGCTGAACGGCCTGCTGTGCGGTGCGGTGGTGCTGCCCGGGGTACAGGCCAACAACCTGAGCGTGCTTTTGCCGGTGCGCCCGGGGCAGCTTTTGCTCTGCTGTGCCGGGGTGTACGGGCTGTTGCGCGGGCTGCTGGCGGTGTTTGGCCGCCCGCAGCGGGGCTGCTTTGCCGCTGTGCTGCAAATTGCGGGGGCAACAGTGCCGGTACAGGCCTACCACGACACCGGCTTTACCCTGCAAGACCCCCTTGCCGGGCGGCGGGTGGTGCTGGTGCAGTACCCGCCGGTGCGCAGCCGGCTGCCCGCACCGCTGCGCGCCTACTTAGACAGCTGGTTTGCCTCCGGTGCTGCCCCGCCCCCGGGGCTGAGGGTGCAGTTTGTACCCTGCGCCGCCGTTACCGGCCATTGCCTGCTGCCCGCCGTGCCCGCCGCGCTGTGCCGTGGGCAGCGCCGCGTGCCCGGCCTGCTGGCGGCCTTTTGCGCCCCGGACGCCCCCACCGGCGCATGGACGCTGCTGTTGGGGGACGACGTGGCGGAGGAGGTGGGGGTGTAGGAGTTTTCCGCCCTCTCAGGCGCTCCCGCGCCAGCTCTCCCGGAGGGAGAGCTTATAGCATTGCCGTAATCTTTTATCATTCATCCGATACTTTTTCCGTCATGGCAAAAAAGCTCCCCCTTTGGGGGAGCCGGCACGGCGTAAGCCGTGACTGAGAGGGTTCAGCCCTCCCTGATGCAGTTTCCTTATAATACATATAATAAACAGTGCACAGGAGGGATATCCATGTTGCAGTTTTTCCGCAAGGTCTGGCAGCGGCTGTGGGGGCGTTTGCGCTACTGCGGCGCGGTGCATTATCTGGCGGGCGGGCCAAGCCTGCCCCCGCCCCTTACCCCCGAGCAGGAAAAAGCCCTGCTTGACCGCATGGCTGCCGGGGACGCTGCCGCCCGCGAGGAGCTTATCACCCACAACCTGCGGCTGGTGGTGTATCTGGCCAAAAAGTACGAAAACAGCGGTGTGCCCGCCGAGGACTTGGTAAGCATTGGCACCATCGGGCTGATCAAGGCGGTAAACACCTTCACCCCTGCCCGCAGCATCAAGCTGGCCACCTACGCCAGCCGCTGCATCGGCAACGAGATCCTGATGTACCTGCGCAAAAGCTCCAACCGCCGGCAGGAGGCCAGCATCGACGAGCCCTTGAACGTGGACGGCGACGGCAACGAGCTGCTGCTCTCGGACATTCTTGGCAGCGATGCCAACGCGGTAAGCCAGCAGCTGGAGCAGGACGCCGAGCGCGCGGTGCTGCGCAGCGCCGTAGCGGCGCTCTCGGCGCGGGAACGGCAGATCATGGAACTGCGTTTCGGCCTTACCGACGGCGTGGAGCACACCCAGAAGGAAGCCGCCGATGCCCTTGGCATCAGCCAGAGTTACATCTCACGGCTGGAAAAGCGCATCATCCGCACCCTAAAAGCCCGCCTTGAAAGCGAGTAGCAGCGCTTGACATTCCGCGTGGGAACGTGTATCAGGTTTGTCTATAATGCGCCCCTCTTTTGCGGAGGGGCGCTCAATTTTTTCCACGCATAGCGCCCGGCGCGCAGAGCCATACTTCCGGTAAAGCTAAAAGACCGGGGGCGTTTGGATGTACAACAAGGTGGAGCTATGCGGTGTGAACACGGGGCAGCTGCCTGTGCTGACCGAGGCGGAAAAGCGACAGCTGCTCACCCTTGCCCACGCCGGGGACAAAGCTGCCCGGGCGCGGATGGTGGAGGGCAACCTGCGGCTGGTGCTCAGCGTAGTGCAGCGGTTTGCCCAGCGGGGCGAAAATCTGGACGATCTGTTTCAGGTGGGGTGCATCGGGCTGATCAAAGCCATCGACAACTTTGACCCCGCGCAGCCGGTACGGTTTTCTACCTACGGCGTGCCTATGATCATCGGGGAGATCCGGCGGTTTCTGCGGGACAACAACGCTCTGCGGGTAAGCCGCACCCTGCGGGACACCGCCTACCGCGCCATGCAGGCGCGGGAAACGCTGGAAAAGCAGCTGGGGCGCGAGCCAACCATGGACGAGATCGCCGCCGCAGCGGGGCTTGCCCGGCGCGAGGTGACCGCCGCGCTGGAGTCGGTGGTGGAGCCGCTCAGCCTTGACGAGCCGGTGTACACCGATGGCGGCGATGCCATGTATGTGATCGACCAGGTGCGGGACCCGGACAGCGAGGAGAGCTGGATCAGCGGGTTGCAGTTCCGCGATACGGTAGCCGCTCTTTCGCCCCGGGAAAAGCGCATCATGGAGCTGCGGTATCTGCGCGGCAAGACCCAGATGGAGGTGGCGCAGGAGATCGGCATCAGTCAGGCGCAGGTAAGCCGGCTGGAAAAAGGCGCGTTGCAGCAGTTCCACACCGGGGGATGAAGGCAGCCGCCTGAAAACCCTCTCAGCAAAAAAGACCGCTGCGCAGTGCAGCGGTCTTTTTTGGGCTTCAGCGGCGGCTGTATCTGCGCCGGGTGGCAGCCCCGCCCCGCAGGTGGCGCTCGGCCTTGTTTCGCGCCAGCACGGCACGCACCTGCCCGTACAGCGCAGGGCTGATGCTGCGCAGCCGCACGGCAACGTCCTTGTGCACGGTGGACTTGCTGCACCCGAACGCAGCCGCCGCTGCACGCACCGTGGCGTTGTGGGCGGCAATGTACTCCCCCAGCTGCACGGCACGCTGTTCCGGATCGGCTTTCATATCCTGCCTCCCTGCGTTCCAGCTTTGCAATGGTATAACATACGCGCCGCCGGGGCGGATTATGTCTGCGGGCTTGACTTTTTGTCTCCCGGCGCGTATACTGTGGGCGGACATAAAAACAGGGGCGCCGTAAGGCTGAGATCCGCATAGCGCGGAGTACCCTTTACCTGATCCGGGCAATGCCGGCGTAGGGAGTTTGCGGAACCGTCCGGTACGTTCAACAAACCTCCATGCGTCTGCTGCCAGCAGACGCATTTTGTTTTTGTGTACTATTATGAGAGAGGAATCTTTTCATCATGTCCAAAACCTATTCCAAGACCCGTATTCTGGTGGAATGCGCCCTGATGATCGCCGTTGGCACGGTGCTTTCCAACATCAAGTTCTTCACCATGCCCAACGGCGGCAGCGTTACCCTGCTGAGCATGCTGCCCTTTGTGCTGGTATCCTTCCGCCACGGCGCAAAGTGGGGTCTGTTCACCGGTTTCGTGAACTCCTGCCTGCAGATGATCATGGGCTTCTACCCTCCTCCCGCCTCCACCTTCCTCTACTTCCTCGGTGAGGTGCTGCTGGACTATGTGCTGGCCTTTATGGCACTGGGTCTGGCCGAGCTGTTCGCCCGTCCCTTCAAAAACCGCACCGTGGGCGTGGCTGTGGGCACCTTTGCTGCCGGTTTCCTGCGCTTTATGTGCAGCTTTTTGTCCGGCGTGCTGGTCTGGGGTAACCTGAATGATGGTCTGGCCGCATGGACTTACAGCCTGACCTATAACGGCAGCTATATGCTGCCCGAGACCCTGCTCACCATGGTGGCCGCCGTGCTGCTGTGCCGCGTGGCTCCGCAGATCTTTGACCGTCAGGCACGCTAAGGCGTCGTTTTTCAAAAGAGCACTTCTCTGCTTCCCGATCCCCGCCGGGCACACGCCCTGCGGGGATCTTTTGCTGCAAAAAATTTTCAAAAAACTGTTGACAAGCGCACCTCCGGCTGGTATAATTACACACGTCGTCAGGCACGAGGACAAACATCTGGGGGTTTAGCTCAGCTGGGAGAGCGCTTGCATGGCATGCAAGAGGTCACCGGTTCGATCCCGGTAATCTCCACCAGAACAAAAGCACTACACGGAAACGTGTGGTGCTTTTTTGTTGCTGCCAAACGAGTGAGGGTTTAGCTCACCCAGGAGAGTGCCGTGCATGGACTGCAAGAGGGTCACCGTGATCAGAATCGGCCCGGTAATCTCCACCAGAACAAAAAAGCGTTTGTCGCAGCCCGCAGGCCGTGACAAACGCTTTTTATTTTACTGTGCGCCCAAGCGCATTTTGAAGTCCTGATAGCCAAAGTGCACCAGCTCCCGGCAATTGCCGTCTGCGCCCAGCAGCCAGATGGGCGGCAGGGGCATCCCATTGAAGGTGTTGTTCTTGCAGGTGGTGTAGATGGCCATATCGCCGAAGATGAGCTTATCACCCTCGGCAAGGGGGGCGTCAAAGCTATAATCCCCGATGATATCCCCCGCAAGGCAGGTGGGGCCGCCCAGTCGGACGGTGTGCGCCTTCTCCCCTGCCTCACCGGCGTCCAGCAGCGGCGGGCGGTAGGGCATCTCGATGACATCCGGGGTGTGGCAGGCTGCGGACATATCCAGAATGGCAAGACCGGTATTTCCATTGTGCAGGGTGTCCAGCACGGTGGTGACGAGATATCCCGCGTTCAGCGCCCAAGCCTCGCCGGGCTCCAGATACACCTGTACGCCGTACTTCTGCCGCACCGAGAGGATGCAGTTTTCCATCGTAGCAAGGGCATAGCCCGGGCGGGTGATGTGGTGCCCCCCGCCGAAGTTGAGCCACTTCATTCTGGGCAGCAGGTCTGCAAACTTTTTCTCCACTGCGGCCAGCGTTACCGCCAGCGCGTCCGCGTCCTGCTCGCACAGGGTATGGAAGTGCAGACCATCCAGCAGGGTGGGCAGCTCCGGGTGCGCCGCCACAGCGGCGTCCCACTGAGCACGGGTGGTACCCAGACGGCTGCCGGGGGCGCAGGGGTCGTAAATTTCGTGTCCCTCCTGCGTGGAGCACTCCGGGTTGATGCGCAGACCGATGCTTTTGCCCGCCGCCTTTGCCGCCGGGCCGAACTTTGCCAGCTGGCTGGGCGAGTTGAACACGATGTGGTCGGCGTATTGCAGCAATTCCTCAAACTCATCTGTCCGGTAGGCGGCACAGAACACATGGTTCTCCTTCTCCGGCAGTTCTTCCCTGCCCAAGCGGCTCTCGTACAGGCCGCTGGCCTCGGTACCTGCCAGATAGGGTGCCAGCACCGGGTAGACATTGAAGTTGGAAAAAGCCTTCTGCGCCAGCAGAATGCGGCAGCCGGTGCGCTGCTGCACCCCCAGCAGGATCTCGCCGTTGCGGCGCAGCTGGGCTTCGTCCAGCAGATAGCAGGGGGTGGGCAGGCGGTGCAGCTGCGCCTCGGACAGGTTTGCCAGCCCCGCAAAGGGCGGGCGGCTGTCGCGCACCCGCATCAGTCCACCAGAGCCGGGTTGTGGCTCTCGGAGCGGGGCAGGCCGTACTTATCCAGTGCATCCAGATACGGATCGGGATCAAACTCTTCTACGGTGTGCACGCCCTTGGTGGTCCACTTGCCGGTGAGCAGCATCAGGGCACCACACATAGCCGGCACGCCGGTGGTGTAACTGATGGCCTGACTGCCCACTTCCTTGTAGCACTCCTGATGGTCGCAGACGTTGTAGATATAGTAGGTCTTGTCCTTGCCGTCCTTTTTGCCGGTAAAGATACAGCCGATGTTGGTCTTGCCCTTGGTACGGGGGCCAAGGCTGGCGGGGTCCGGCAGCAGAGCCTTGAGGAACTGGATGGGCACGATTTCCTGTCCGTTGAAGTTGACGGGGGTGGTGGACAGCATGCCCACGTCCTCCAGACAGCGCATGTGGTCCAGATAGCTCTGGCCAAAGGTCATGAAGAAGCGGATGCGCTTTGCCTCCGGGATGTTCTTTGCCAGAGACTCGATCTCCTCGTGGTGCAGCAGATACATATCCTTGTCACCCACCTGATCGAAGTTGTACTCCCGCTTGATGCTCATAGCCGGGATCTCCACCCAGTGGCCGTTCTCCCAGTAGCTGCCGGGGGCAGACACCT
>OHAT01003117.1_pt1 | contig 11395 bp, 13 predicted proteins | sample 1577141 | NCBI WGS metagenome assembly OHAT01 (sample SAMEA3541578, study PRJEB24748) | human gut metagenome | biome: human gut; feature: human-associated habitat; material: faeces | place: China | collected 2012
CGGCCGTCAGCCGCCGCTCACGCACGCCGGGCACATACCCGTCGTCCGGCAGCGGCGCGGAGACAAAGCGCAGGGGCGCGGAGCGCTCCAGCAGCCGCCGCGCGGCCTCCGGGCACGCGGGTGATAGCCCCTGCTCCATCCGGTCGCACAGCAGCACCTCCCAGCGCGGGAAATCCCGGCACGTGCGGCACAGGCTCTGCTCGCCGAGCGTGCGCTGCAGCTCGCACAGGCCGTCGGCACACAGAAACGGGCAGCGCCCGTCCGTCTGCGCAAAGTACGTATCGCCCTCGCTGTCTACGCGCAGCACGCGCCGCAGCTTTGCCGCCAGCGGATGCTGCAGGCGCAGGTAAGCGTCCTGCGCGTCCGGATCGACAACGATCTCCCACGCGGCGCAGCACGTCTGCGGACATGCCCCGGCCAGGCACCGGAACGCAGCGTAATCATCGGGTCGGGTCTGGTACATGGCGGCCTCCTTGCGCGTATTTTTTTTATTGTAACACATCGCGCGCCGCAGGAAAAGGGACGTTCGGCACTCCCGTGCGCAAAAAAACAGACGGACACCGAAATGTCCGTCTGTCTGTTGGTTTTTTGACCGGCCGGCAGCTTATTGCTTGACCAGATCCATGAGGCTGATGATGCCGCGCGGGCAGATATCGGCGCAGTGGCCGCAGCCGACACACTTGTCATAGTCGATCGTGGACACGAAGTTCTCGATCTTGATGGCTTCTGCCGGGCACTCGCGCTGGCACTTCATGCAGCCGATGCAGCCGACGTCGCAGATCTTGCGCGTGACGGCGCCCTTGTCTTGATTGCGGCAGCCGACGAGCACAGCCTGCTTATACGGTACCTTCTCGATGATTTTCTTCGGGCAGGCATCAGCGCAGGCCATGCAGCCGACGCACTTGTCGCGGTCGACCTTGGCAACGCCGTTGACGATGTGCATCGCGCCGAACTTGCAGGCTCTGGCGCAGTTGCCGAGGCCGATGCAGGCGAAGCGGCACTCCTTGTTGCTCTTGCCGCCGAACAGCATGGCAGCCTGGCAATCCTGGGGCCCTTTGTAGTTGAAGCGCTTGACGGCGACGCCCTCCGCGCCGGAGCACGGGACGAACGCGACCATCTTCTCCTCCGCGCCGGCGGAGACGCCCATGATCGCAGCGATCTTGTCGGCAGCTTCCTGGCCGCCGGCGACGCAGCAGTTGACCGGAGCCTGACCCGCCGCGACCGCAGCAGCGTAGCCGTCGCAGCCGGGGTAGCCGCAGCCGCCGCAGTTGGCGCCGGCGAGGCACTCACGCACGGCCTCCTGCTTGGGGTCAACTTCCACATGGAAGATCTTGGCGGCGAACGCCAGCAGCGCACCGAAGATGGCGCCCATGATGCCGAGGACGGCAATTCCTTCGAGAATCAAAGTAAAGTTCATATTCACGCCCTCCTTAGCCGATCTTCATGCCGGAGAAGCCCATGAAAGCCAGGGCCAGCAGACCGGCGGAGACGAGGCAGATCGGGAAGCCCTCAAAGCTCTCCGGATAGTCGGCAAACTCGAGCTTCTCGCGCACGCTTGCGAACAGGCAGATGGCGAGCATGAAGCCGAGACCGCCGAACACGCCGTAGACCACGCTCTGCACAAAGCCGAAGCTGTACTGCGTGTTGAGCAGCACGACACCGAGCACGGCGCAGTTGGTGGTGATCAGGGGCAGGTAGATGCCGAGCGCGGAGTACAGGGACGGGACGGACTTTTTGAGGAACATCTCGATGAACTGCACGAGCGCGGCAATGACGAGGATGTAAGCGATCGTCTGCAGGAAGCCCAGGCCGAGCTTGACGAGCAGGCAGTTGACGAGCCAGCAAATGGCGGACGCCAGGCCCATGACGAACGTGACGGCGAGGCCCATGCCGGCGGCGGTGTCGATCTTGCTCGAGCAGCCGAGGAACGGGCAGCAGCCGAGGAACTGCGAGAAAATGAAGTTATTGGTCAGGACGGCGCTGAGGATGATGGCAAAAATACTGGTCGTAGAACTCATGTTATGCCGCCTCCTTTTCCTGCGCTGCGAGCGCTTTTTCCTTGGCTTTCTTCTTCTCGGCGGACTTGCGCAGCGCGTACTGCATGAGCGCGATCAGGCAGCCGAGGGTGATGAAGCCGCCGATCGGGAGCGTGAGCACGAGCGCGCCGTACTCGGCCGGGAAGATCTGAATGCCGTTGCCGGTGCCGATGACACCGCCGATGGTGTTGAAGATGCCGGTGCCGAACGAGCCCTTGCCGAGCAGCTCACGGATGACGCACATGGCGATGAGCACGAGCGTGTAGCCGAGGCCCTGGAAGATGCCGTCGAAGAACGACGGGCCGACGGGGTTCTTCTGGCAGAACGCTTCGGCGCGGCCGATGATGATGCAGTTGACGACGATCAGCGGGATGAACACGCCCAGAGACGCGCTCAGCGCGGGGACGTAAGCCTGCAGCAGCAGGTCAACGATGGTGACGAAGCCCGCGATGACCAGCACGAAGATGGCCAGACGGATGTCGTTCGGAATGACTTTGCGGATGAGGGAAATGACCACATTGCAGCAGGTCAGAATGACGAGCACGGACAGGCCCATGCCGATGCCGTTGAAGAGGCTGGTCGTGATGGCCATGGTGGCGCACATGCCGATGAGCTGCACGAGAACCGGGTTATTGGTAATGAGGCCTTCCTTGAATTGTTGTTTGATATTCATGTTTCAGCCCTCCTTAACCCAGCGACTTGGCCGCGTTGATGACGGTCTGCACTTCGGTAACGACGGCGCGGGACGTGATCGTCGCGCCGGAGATGGCGGTGATGTCGCCGCCGTCTTTGGCAAGCTTCATACCGTCGCCCTGGCCGACGAGGTTGTCGCGCCAGGCGCCTTCGTTCGTGTCCGCCGCCTTGGCGCCGAGGCCGGAGGTCTCGGAGTGCTTGGTGACGTACACGCCGGTGCAGTTATAATCATCGTCCAGGCCGACGACCATGGTGATCATACCCTGCGCGCCGGAGAACGTGGTCTCGGCGACATAGCCGGTCGGCTGGCCGCCGGTGGTGGCGGTGCTGAGCTTGGTGATGGTGCCGTCGTTCTCAAAATCGGCCTGCTCGGTGTATTCGTCGGCCGCGAGGACGTTGGCATATGCTTTCTTGGTCGTCTCGGCCGCGCGCATGGCGATGGTGTCCTTCGTCAGCTCATTGACGAGACCGAGGGCCAGCGCCATGATGGCGGACACGGCAAAGAGCACGAGCGCGAGCTTGATGATCTGGCCGCCGCCGGATTTCTTTTCAGTCTTTTCAGTCTTTTCAGCCATTTGCAGCAGCCTCCTTTGCTTCTTTCTTCGCAGCCTTTGCAGCGGCCTTCTTGGCCTTGACATCCTCGCGGCTGACGCCGAACTGGCGGCGCTGGGTGTGCTTGTCGAACATCCACGCGCAGCAGTTCATGATGAGGATGGCAAAGGAAACGCCCTCCGGGAAGCCGCCGAACACGCGGATGAGCACGGTCAGCGCGCCGCAGCCGACGCCGTAGATGATGCGGCCGGGAGCGGTGACGGGGCTGGTGCTGTAGTCGGTCGCCATGAAGAACGCGCCGAGCAGCAGGCCGCCGGACAGGAGGTTGTCGAGCATCCACTCGACGTGGGTGTAGCCGCCGCCGTTTTTGCTTCCGAAGATGAGCGTCAGCAGCGCGACGGTGCCGATGAACGACACGGGGATGTGCCAGGTGATGACCTTGCGGCACAGCAGGTACACGCCGCCGATGAGCAGCGCGAGCGCGCTGACTTCGCCGAGGCAGCCGGGCATGGTGCCGAGGAACATGGACTTATAAGTGAAGTACTGCGGCAGCGCCTCGCCGGCCTTCATGTAGCTGAGCGGGGTGGCCATGGTGGTCGCGTCCGCGCCGATGACGGACGTCAGGCTGCCGGGCACGACCCAGGTGGTCATGAACAGCGCGTAGGAGGCGAGCAGGAACGCACGGCCGGCGAGCGCCGGGTTGAGGAAGTTCTTGCCGATGCCGCCGTAGAGCTGCTTGACGACCACGATGGCGAAGAACGCGCCGATGATCGGCAGCCACCACTTGCAGTTGGCCGGCAGGGTGTACGCGAGCAGGATGCCCGTGACCACGGCGGACAGGTCGCCGATGGAGTCGGGCTTTTTCATGAGCTTGCGGTAAGCCCACTCAAAGAACACGCACGACACGATGGACACGGCCAGCGGGATGAGCGCCTGCGCGCCGAACTGCCACACGCCGACGCACAGCGCCGGGAGCAGGGCGATGATCACGTCGAGCATGATCTCGCGCGTGCCGCGCTTGGCGCGAACCTGAGGCTGATAGGCAGCGTCAAAGGTATATTCTTTCGGTGTCATTTCGTTTCAGCCTCCTTTGCAGCGGCTTCCGCGCGGGCCTTTTCTTCGGCCGCGCGGGCGGCGAAGAGGAGCTTCGCGGTCTTGAAGGTATGGGTCAGGGGCAGACGGCCCGGGCAATTGTACGAGCAGCTGCCGCACTCGAAGCAGTCAAGAATGTGGTACTTCTGCATATTCTCGAAGTCGCGCTTCTGGTAGTACTTATACATGTACAGCGGCTCGAGCTTCATCGGGCAGACGGTCAGGCACTTGCCGCAGTGGATGCACGTCGGGTTCTCGACGGAGCGGTCTTCCTTGTCGGTGAAGAACAGGATGCCCGCGGTGCCCTTGATGTTGGGCGCCTCGAGATTCGTGGCGATCAGGCCCATCATGGGGCCGCCGAGGACGATCTTCTTCGGCTCGACGACGAAGCCGCCGCACTGCTCGACGATGTAGCTGAACGGAGTGCCGAAGCGGCACTGCAGGTTGTAGGACTTATCGCCCATGGCGCTGCCGGCAACGGTGAGGACACGCTCGATGCTGGGCATGCCTTCGTAGCAGGCGCGGTAGATGGCGTAAGCCGTCTGGGTGCTGATGACGTTGCAGCCGACGCCGGACGGCAGGCCGCCGGGCTTGACCTCACGGTTCGTGATGGCCTTGATCTGCATCTTCTCAGCGCCCTGCGGGTACTTGACGTTCTCCGGCACGATCTCCACGCCGTACTGCGCGGGGTTTTTGGACAGGAGCAGGTCGATGGCGTCCTGCTTGTTCTTCTCGATGCCGTAGTAAGCCTTGTCGAGACCGGACGCGATGCGCGCCAGCTCGATGCCCTTGAGCAGCTCCTCGGGGTGGTTCTTCATGGTCAGGTGGTCGCCGTTGAGGTACGGCTCGCACTCTGCGCCGTTGATGATGAGGGTATCGACTTTGCCAAGGCCGCCGCGGATCTTGAACGCGGTCGGGAACATGGCGCCGCCGTGACCGACGATACCGGCCTCGCGGATGCGGTCAAGGATGGCTTCGGGATCCTTCATCTGCTCGGGCGTCAGGGGCGCGAGATCCGTGCAGGGGGTGTCCTGGAAGTCATTTTCGATCACGATCGCGGGGATCATATCGCCCAGGGGGTGGGGTCTCGGCTCGATGGCGATCACCTTACCGGAGACCGTCGCGTGGATGGGAGCGGAGACGGGTGCCGGATTGTCAGCGATCTTCTGACCCATCTTCACATAATCGCCCACCGCGACCAGCGGTTTGCAGGGTGCGCCGATATGCTGCATCATCGGGAGCACGACCTGCGGCGGAGGAGCAATGACGGTCACCGGGACATCCGGCGCCTTCATGTAGTTGGGATGAACTCCGCCATGAAACTTAAAGGGCATTTGCATCACCTCTCTATTTTTTGACCCACATATATTAGCACGCCAACCTAATTTCGTCCACCAAAAATGGCGGAAAAACATCAAATTGTACTAATTTAAATATTAACGAACCTGCAAAAAAGCTGACAAATCCAACATTTCCGGAAACTTTGCAACATTTTGTGCATATTGGCTGGATTTTTCGCCGCCGCGGTCCGCAGCGCGGAAAAAAATCCGCGTCCGGGACTTAACAAGCGGGGAAAAATCCTGTAAAATAGATAGCAAATGCGCTGCCGGCGCGCCGCCGGCAGAAAGGAGGCCACGTTATGCTGACACCCTGGGCGGATACGCTCGACCGCGCGCAGCCCCTGCCGGAGTATCCCCGGCCGCAGATGGTGCGCGACAGCTACCTGAATCTCAACGGCCCGTGGAGCTACGCGATCACGACGAGCGCGAACAAGCCCGCGCAGGCCGACGGCACGATCCTTGTGCCCTTCTCGCCCGAGAGCGAGCTGTCCGGCGTGGGACACGTCCTGCAGCCGGAGGAATACCTGTGGTACATCCGCACGGTCACGCTGCCGGACGGATTCAACGTCGGCCGCGTGCTGCTGCACTTCGGCGCGATCGACCAGACCGCGACTGTGTGGTGCAACGGCGTGGAGCTGGCCACGCACACGGGCGGCTACCTGCCGTTCACGGTGGACATCACCGAGGTGCTGGCCAAGGAAAACACGATCCTTGTGTGCGTGCGCGACGCGACGAACAAGTCCCAGCTCCCGCGCGGCAAGCAGACGCTGCACCCGCACGGCATCTGGTACACGCCGCAGAGCGGCATCTGGCAGACAGTCTGGCTCGAGAGCGTGCCGCAGAACTACATCCGCTCCCTGCACGTGACGCCGCTGTTTGACGCGCATCAGGTGGAGATCACCGTTGAGGGCGAAGGTCAGTGCACGATCGACCTCGAGGGCAAGCGCTTCACGTTCCCCGCGGGCGTGCCGGCGCACGTGCCGGTGCAGTCGTTTCGCCCCTGGTCGCCGGAGCACCCGACGCTCTACCCCTTCAGTGTGACGCTCGGGGACGACACAGTCTACAGCTACTTTGCCATGCGCAAGTGCAGCGTCGAGACGGACAAGGACGGCGTGCGCCGCCTGTTTCTCAACGGCAAACCGTATTTTCACAACGGCCTGCTCGACCAGGGCTACTGGCCGGACGGACTCTACACCGCGCCGAGCGACGACGCGCTCGTCTACGACATCCAGCTGGCCAAGGACATGGGCTTCAACATGCTGCGCAAGCACATCAAGGTCGAGTGCGACCGCTGGTACTATCACTGCGACCGGCTGGGCATGCTCGTCTGGCAGGACATGCCCTGCGGCGGCAGGCGCTACGACCCGCTCATCGTCTCCACCCCGCTCGTGACGGGCTGGCACCTCGACGACAGCTGGTATCCCCTCTTCGGCCGCACGAACGTGACGGCGCGCAAGGCGTTTTTGAACGAGCTGCGCGACATGGTCACCACGCTCTACAACCACCCGTGCATCGCCGTGTGGGTGCCGTTCAACGAGGGCTGGGGTCAGTTTGACAGCCAGACGGCCGTGCAGGTCATCCGGTCCGTGGACAAGACGCGCACGATCGACCCGGCCAGCGGCTGGCACGATCAGGGCTTCGGCGATGTGCGCAGCCTGCACGTGTATTTCCAGAAGTACAGGTTCCAGCCCGATAAGCTCGGCCGCGCCACGCTGCTGTCGGAGTTCGGCGGCTATGTCCACCGCGTCGAGGGCCACGCCATCGGCGGCAAGAGCGTCGGCTACAAGACGTGCGACGCCCCGCTCTCGCTCGAGTACGCGCTCCAGGCGCTCTATGACGAGCAGATCCGCCCCGCCATCGCGCAGGGCCTCAGCGCCGCGGTGTACACGCAGCTGAGCGACGTGGAGCACGAGCTCAACGGCCTCGTGACCTATGACCGCAGCATCGTGAAGCTCCCAGTAAAAACGCTGCACAAGATCTTTTACATCGAAAACGAGTGAAAAAAGGCCGCCCGCTGCGATCGCAGCGGGCGGTTGGTTTTTCTGTTTTGGGAGCGCTCAGTACGCCACGCCCCAGTAGATCATGCACTTGGCGGGCTTGCCGCACACGGGGCAGACATCGTCGATGTGCTCCTGCTCGAACGGGATGCAGCGGCTGGACATGCCGGCCTTGTCCTTCATCTCGAGCTCGCAGGCGAGGTCGCCGCACCACATGGTCTTGATGAAGCCGCCGTTTTTCTCCTGCAGTTCCTTGGCCTCGGCCAGCGAGTGCGCAGCATAGGTGTGCTCGTCGAGGTTGCGCTTGGCCTTGTCGAACAGGCCCTGCTGCACGGTTTCGAGCAGCTCAGGGATGCGCGTCTCCAGCTCATCGAGCGCGACGGTGATCTTCTCGCCGTTGTCGCGACGGACGGCGACGCAGTGGCCGGCCTCGATGTCCTTCGGGCCAATCTCGACGCGTAGCGGCACGCCCTTCATCTCCCAGTTGGCGAACTTCCAGCCGGGGCTGTTGTCGCTGAAGTCGCCCTGCGCGCGCAGGCCGGCGGCCTTCAGGCGCGCGACGAGCTCCTCGGCCTTCTCGGTCACGCCGGGCTTGTGCGCCGCGATGGGCAGCACGATGACCTGGATCGGCGCGATGTGCGGCGGCAGGACGAGGCCGCTGTTGTCGCCGTGGGTCATGATGAGGCCGCCGATGACGCGCGTGGACAGGCCCCACGAGGTCTGGTGCGGGTAGACCTGCTGGTTGTTCTTGTCGGTGTAGGTGATGTCGAACGCGCGGGCGAACCCGTCGCCGAAGTAGTGGCTCGTGCCGGACTGGAGCGCCTTGTGGTCGTGCATCATGCACTCGATGGTGTAGGTGTTCTCGGCGCCGGCGAACTTCTCCTTGTCGGTCTTGTTGCCGCGGATGACGGGCATGGCCAGCTCCTGCTCGCAGGTCTCGGCATAAATTTCGAGCATCTGCAGCGTCTCCTTGCGGGCCTCGGCCTCAGTGGCGTGCAGAGTGTGGCCCTCCTGCCAGAGGAACTCACGCCCGCGCAGGAACGGACGGGTGGTCTTTTCCCAGCGCATGACGCTGCACCACTGGTTATACAGGCACGGCAGGTCGCGCCAGCTGTGCACGATGTGGCTCCAGTGCTGGCAGAAGAGCGTCTCAGACGTCGGGCGCACGCACAGGCGCTCCGGCAGCTCCTCGCTGCCGCCCATCGTGACCCACGCGCACTCGGGCGCGAAGCCCTCGACGTGATCCTTCTCCTTCTGCAGCAGGCTCTCGGGGATCAGCATCGGCATGGCCACGTTCTGGTGGCCGGTCGCCTTGAACTTGCCGTCGAGTATCTTCTGGATGTTCTCCCAGATGGCGTAGCCATACGGGCGCATGATGAACAGGCCCTTGACATCGGAATAGTCCACGAGCTCCGCCTTGATGCACACGTCGGTGAACCACTGGGCGAAGTCGACTTCCATATCGGTGATCTGCTCGACCTTCTTTTCTTTGGCCATAAGCGCAACACTCCTCTGTATGCCGCGCAGAGATCCCGCGCGGGCGTATTCATAATGTATTGGGTAACTTATATAGTGTATAGAATCCGCCGCCGCTTGTCAAGCGCCAAGCAGCTCCTGCACCGCGAAAATTCCGATCATGACGGCGATGAGAAAGTACATCACGACCGCGGCGACGGAGTGCCGCGCCGGCCGGCGGTCAAACAGCTGGCCCACGCACCAGAACACGAGCAGGCCGGTGCCGATCCAGTAGACCGGGTTGAGCGCGACGGCCATGACCGTCACCTCCACGATCAGCAGTGCGAACACCGCGATCTGCCACGTGCGGATGCGCCGCGCGCGGCTGTTGCAGTAGATCTCGCGCCAGGCATCTGAAAGCTCGCGGCGCTGGCGGCGGAAAAACGATTTTTCGGCGCGGCCGCCTCGGCCGGGGTCTCGGGCGTTTCGGCCGCCGTTTCGACGGTTTCGGCCACGGTTTCGGGTTCCATTTCGACGGTTTCGGCCGCGGTTTCGGGTTCCGTTTCGGTGTAGGGGCGCTCTTGTTCCATGCGTTCCACTCCTTTCCGGTTTTTCGGAAAACCGGTCCTTTTTCCTCAGGATACCCCGCCGCAGAGCGCCTGTCAAGGGCCGGATCGCGGCCGAAAAGTGCATTTCGGGCTTGACCGCACACCATTCGTGCAATATAATATGTAAATTAGAGATGCTATTTCAAGATGCAATTGAACCCCTTGGAGGTGACCATCTATCAACAGACAGAGTTACATGGCGGAAATCAGCAGCCTGCTTGGCCTGATTACCGACGACAATACCCGTCAGGCGCTCATCGCGCAGATGGAGAACATGTTTGACAACGCGCCCGATGAGGAGCGCCTCATTCAGGAGATCGGCAACCCGACGAAGGTGGCCGTCGCCCTCATCCGCTACGCCGACAGCGGCAAGATCACGCCGGCCGCCGCGCCCGTAGTCGCGCCCGAGCAGGTGCAGCCCAAGCGTGCGCCCCAGCCGCGCCCGCGTGCCGAGCAGTACCGCCCTGCCGCTGCAACCGCCGCGCAGACTCCCGCCTCGGCGATGTCGTTTCAGGGCATCCCGGAGGAGCCGGCCGCCGCGCCCGTGCTCGACGGTCAGTTCTCGTTTGACGAGCAGCCCGATGAAGGCTACTATGACGAGCAGCCCGCCGACGACGGCTACTATGACGAACAGCCCACGGACGACGGCTACTATGACGAACAGCCCACGGACGACGGCTACTACGACGAGCAGCCTGCCGACGACGACGGCTACTACGACGAACAGCCTGCCGACGACGGCTACTACGACGAGCAGCAGCCCGAAGGCGATTATGATGACCCGAACTACGCCACCGACGGCGAGGAAGGGTATTATGACGAGGCCTATTACGAGGACGAGCCGGCCTACAAGACGAACGTCTTTCTGGCTGTTCTCTACACGCTCGGCGCGATCGTGATCGGCGTGCCGGTGCTGGCCGTGCTGCTGGTGCTGGATCTGGCCGTGCTGGCCATCGGCGTCGCGTGCGGCGCCGGCGGTGTGGGCCTGATCGCAACGGCCTTCATCGGCCTGCCCATGGTGGCGGATATGCTCATCCTGCTCGGCGGCGGCGCCGCCGTGATCGCCATCGCGCTGGTCGTGATCTGGCTGGCCATCTGGCTGTTCATCCGCATGGTCATCGGCTGGGTCCGGCTGCTTGTGCGCCTGGGTAAGCGCTGGTGCAGAAAGGAGATCGCCGCATGAAAAAAGCCTGGAAAACCATTCTCATCATCGCGCTGTGCATCCTGATCGTCGGCGAGATCGTGCTGAAAGCACATGATGAGGTGGAGCTGACATGAAACAGATGGACGAGATCATTTACTATCCGTCAACGCGAGCGATCCTGATCCAGGAACTGAAGACAGCGCTGGAAATGTATGAAAAGCACGAGATGACGAATGAACAGCTGAGATATCTGGTGGAGCATTACATGAAAGGATTCGGACATCTGATGTTCGAAAGAGATTACGAGCTGCATCCGCGTCTGAACAAACTGATGGGCAAGGGCCACTACTACGTATTGGAGATGGTGATCAGAGATATTCGCGAAGAGATGGCGGGAAAGTGAAGAAAATGGAAGCAGAAGAATTTATCAAGATATATGAATATCTGAAAAATGAACACGAAGAGGAAATGGCAGAAC
>OHAT01003128.1_pt1 | contig 11361 bp, 22 predicted proteins | sample 1577141 | NCBI WGS metagenome assembly OHAT01 (sample SAMEA3541578, study PRJEB24748) | human gut metagenome | biome: human gut; feature: human-associated habitat; material: faeces | place: China | collected 2012
CACGTCCGGGGTTTCTTTATATCTGAATTTCAAATTATTCAGCCTTGGGAGCTTCCTCCTCTGTCTTCGGAGCTTCTTCAACCGGAGTTTCAGCAGCAGCCTCAGCAACAGGAGCGGCTTCTTTCTTGGCAGAAGTAGATCTCTTACGACGAGTCGTTTTCTTCACTTCTTCTTTCTTCACTTCCGTGTAAGTCGTGTTGTAATCAACCAATTCGATCATACACATTTCCGCGTTATCACCCAAACGGTTACCCAATTTCAAAATACGGGTATATCCTCCCGGACGATTAGCAATTTTCTGTGCAACGTCACCGAACATTTCAGCAACAACTTCTTTGCGACGAAGGTAAGAGAAGACGGTTCTTCTAGAGTGAGTCGTGTCGTTTTTGGCCTTAGTCAAAAGCGGCTCAACATAGACCTTCAAAGCCTTAGCCTTAGCAACTGTCGTTCGGATTCTCTTGTGAAGAATCAAAGAACAAGCCATATTAGAAAGTAGAGCATGTCTGTGAGAACTAGTTCTACCTAAATGGTTAATTTTCTTATTATGTCTCATTTTACTTATTCTTTGTCTAATTTATACTTGGCAACATCCATACCGAATTCAAGGTTGTTGTTCTCCAGAAGGGCTTCCAACTCGGTCAAGGACTTCTTACCGAAGTTTCTGAACTTCAACAAGTCGTTCTTGTTAAATTGAACAAGCTCCCCTAAAGTTTCTACCTCAGCCGACTTCAAGCAGTTAAGTGCACGAACGGAAAGATCCATGTCCACCAATTTTGTTTTCAGCAACTGACGCATGTGCAATACCTCTTCATCGAACTCTTCGTTTCCATATTTATCCTCTGTTTCGAGAGTAATCTTTTCATCAGAGAATAACATGAAGTGATGGATCAAAATTTTAGCCGCCTCTTTCAACGCATCCGTCGGGTTGATAGAACCGTCGGTTTCGATCTCGAACACCAAACGTTCGTAGTCGGTCTTACCCTCCACGCGGTAGTTCTCGATTTCGTATTGCACGTTCTTGATCGGCGTGTAAATAGCATCGATAGGAATTACCCCGATTTCAGCGTCTGCAGGCATGTTCTCTGAAGCAGGAACATAACCGCGTCCTTTCTGAATGGTTAATTCTATCTCAAGGCTCGTGGCAGTATCCATGTTACAGATCACCAATTCCGGATTCAAAACTTCAAAGCTTTTCAGGAACTGGTTCATAGCACCGGCAGCAAACGTCTCTTGTCCGGAAACAGTAACGGTTAGCTTTTCAAACTCCACGTCCTCCACTTTTCTTTTCAACCGAACCTGTTTCAAGTTCAAGATAATCTCGGTCACATCTTCGATGACACCGGGGATCGTCGCGAACTCATGATCTACACCTTGAATTTTAATACCGGTAATCGCAAAGCCTTCCAAAGAAGACAACAAAATTCTGCGTAGTGGATTACCAATAGTGATGCCGTAACCTGGCTCCAACGGGCGGAATTCGAATTTACCGAATCTGTCCGTTGATTCAAGCATGATTACTTTGTCCGGTTTCTGGAAAGCTAATATTGCCATATATATTTTTATTTTACTACTTAGAATATAACTCTACGATTAACTGCTCTTTAATGTTCTCCGGGATATCTGATCTTTCCGGTACATTAAGTAGTTTCCCACTCATAGCGGCAGCATCCCACTCTAACCAAGAGTATCTGCTACTTCTATTCCCTCTCAGTGAATCATTGATCACCTCCAAAGATTTGGATTTTTCTCTGACAGCTACAACATCGCCCGGGCGGATGCGACATGACGGGATGTTGCATACTTTACCATTCACGGTGATATGTCTGTGAGATACATACTGACGAGCAGCAGCACGCGTAGGAGCTACACCTAAACGATAAACGACGTTGTCCAGACGGCACTCCAACAATTGGAGCAATACCTCACCGGTAACACCTTTACTACTCTCGGCTTTCTCAAACAAGATACGGAATTGTCTTTCCAACAAACCGTAAGTATATTTGGCTTTTTGTTTCTCTTTCAATTGAATTCCGTACTCGGAAATCTTCTTTCTACGGTGAGCTATTCCGTGTTGTCCAGGAGGATAGTTACGACGTTCTAACGCTTTATCCGGTCCAAAAATGGGCTCACCAAACTTTCTTGCTATTTTAGACTTAGGTCCTGTATATCTAGCCATTTCTATTTGATTTTTAAAATTACACCCAATATATTAATTACACTCTTCTCCGTTTCGGAGGACGACATCCATTGTGCGGAAGTGGCGTAACATCAATGATCTCGGCAACTTCGATTCCGCAAGCGTGAATAGCACGAATTGCTGATTCTCTACCGTTACCCGGTCCTTTAACATATACCTTAACTTTTCTCATACCCAAGTCGAAAGCAACTTTACCGCAATCGGTAGCTGCCGTCTGGGCTGCATAAGGGGTGTTTTTCTTTGATCCTCTAAATCCCATCTTACCTGCCGATGACCAAGAGATAACTTGTCCGTTAGCGTTCGTCATAGAGATAATGATGTTATTAAAAGATGAATGAACGTGTGCTTGTCCCACGGCCTCTACTTTAACTAGCCGTTTCTTGTTAGATGTAGACTTCTTTGCCATAATTCAATCTCTTATCAATTATTTAGTTGCTTTCTTCTTGTTAGCAACAGTTTTCTTCTTACCCTTTCTCGTGCGGGCATTGTTCTTCGTGCTCTGTCCTCTTACGGGAAGACCGATACGATGTCTGATTCCTCTGTAACAACCGATATCCATCAGTCGTTTGATGTTCATCTGAACCGATGTTCTCAACTCTCCTTCTACTTTGTACCCATCATTGATGACCTTACGTACAGCAGCTAGTTGATCGTCATTCCAGTCCTTTACCTTAGTGTCAAAATCGATGCCGGCCTTTTCTAATATGGTCCTGGCACTACTTCTACCTATACCGAAGATATAGGTTAGAGCTATTTCCCCTCTTTTGTTGGAGGGCAAATCTACACCAACGATTCTTGCCATAAAACTCTTTTACGTTTTTACTTAATTAATAATCAACCCTGACGTTGTTTAAATTTCGGGTTCTTCTTGCAAATGACGAATAAAACGCCCTTTCTTCTTACAATCTTGCAATCAGCACTACGCTTCTTGACAGATGCTCTTACTTTCATTGCTCTACAATTTAATTTTTATATCTGAATGTTATCCTACCTTTCGTGAGATCGTAAGGGGACATATCCACTCTCACTTTATCTCCCGGAAGTATTTTTATATAGTGCATCCGCATCTTTCCTGAAATATGAGCCGTAATGATATGCCCGTTTTCCAGTTCGACACGAAACATAGCATTCGACAATGCTTCCGTTATCACTCCATCTTGCTCTATTGAAGGCTGTTTCGCCATAATTCAATTTTTACAATTTCCTGTCTCTATATATTCAAATGTTGACAAAATATCAGCTTCTCCTTTTCCGATAGCTATCGTGTGCTCGAAATGGGCTGCCGGCAAATGATCTCTTGTCTTGATCGTCCATCCGTCCGCCATCTGAAACACGTTACGCCCTTCCATGTTTATCATAGGCTCAATGGCTATCACCATCCCTACCTTCAACTTACAACCTTGTCCCCGGCGACCGTAATTCGGAACCTGAGGTTCTTCATGCAAATTCTTCCCTACCCCGTGTCCTACCAATTCCCTCACGACGGAAAAACCGTTCGCTTCGGCGTATGATTGTACGGCATAACCGATATCTCCTGTCCGCATTCCCGCTACTGCCTGTCCTATCCCTTTGTACAAGCTGTCTTTCGTCACTTGTAAAAGTTTTTTCACTTCATCGCTAATCTCCCCGACAGCAAACGTATAGGCGCTATCCCCGTAAAAGCCATTCTTCACAACCCCACAATCAACGGATACGACATCACCTTCTTCTAAACAACGAGAGGACGGTATCCCATGAACCACTTCATCATTCACTGAAATGCAAAGCGTGTTCGGAAAACCTCCATACCCGAGAAATCCGGGAATGCCACCGTTGGAACGGATAAAATCTTCCGCTATCTTGTCCAACTCTAAAGTCGAAATACCCGGGCGAACGTGTTTAGACACCTCACCCAGAGTCTTTCCTACTAATCGGTTGCTTTCCCGCAATAACTCAATCTCCTCCTGTGTCTTTAAAAAAATCATGTCGCGAAAGTACAATATTTTTCTTTAATACGCAGCAGGTCCGCCAGGATTTTTACCTTTGATTCGTCCCGACTTCATCAACCCGTCGTAGTGACGCATCAACAAGTGAGACTCGATTTGCTGTAATGTATCTAAAACTACACCCACCAAAATCAACAAAGATGTACCTCCATAGAATTGGGCAAACTGATGGTTCACGCCCGATATTTGAGCGAAAGCCGGAAGGATAGCCACAATTCCCAAGAAGATAGATCCCGGAAGAGTGATTCTCGACATAATCGTATCAAGGAACTCCATAGTTTTTCTTCCCGGTTTTACTCCCGGAATAAATCCGCCGTTCTTCTTCATATCCTCTGACATCTGCATCGGATTTACCGTGATCGCCGTGTAGAAATAAGTAAACGCGACAATCAATACAAAGAACGTGAAATTATACCAGAACCCGGTGAAGTCAGAGAATGCCGCTGCAAACCCGGACAATCCCTCCGCATTGGAGAAATTAATCAAGGATACCGGCAACAACATAATAGCTTGAGCGAAAATGATAGGCATAACCCCGGCAGCGTTGATCTTCAACGGAATGTATTGACGAACACCACCGTATTGTTTGTTACCCACGATTCTCTTGGCATACTGTACAGGCACTTTACGCGTTCCCTGTACAAGTAGAATGGAACCGCAGAACACGAGAAACAATATTATCAATTCGATCAGGAAAGCTACTAATCCTCCTCCCTGTTGAGTCACTCTGGAAGTTACTTCTGCAACGAAAGCAAATGGCAAACGAGCGATGATACCAATCATGATGATGATCGAAACACCGTTACCGATTCCCTTATCCGTGATTCTCTCTCCCAGCCACAGGACAAACATGGAGCCTGCCGCCATAATCACGATAGAGGGAAGTTGGAATTGCCAAAAACCGGTAGACACGAAAGCCTCTACAGGCACCTGAGCTTTTAAGTTTGTAAGATACGCCGAACCTTGTAATACGAGGATAACCAAAGTAAGGTACCGCGTGATTTGGTTGATCTTACGTCTTCCACTCTCTCCTTCTTTCTGCAAGCGCTGGAAATAAGGAACTGCAATTCCCAATAACTGCACCACGATGGAGGCGGAAATGTAAGGCATAATACCCAAAGCAAATACCGACGCGTTCGAGAACGCTCCCCCCGAGAACATGTCCAACAAGCCTAAAACGCCGCTGGAAGTTTGATCTTTCAAGGCCTGCAAGCCATGAGGGTCGATACCGGGCAGTACGATCTCTGTTCCTAACCTGTAAACGAGAATAAGCCCAAGCGTAGTTAAAATCCTAGTCTTGAGCTCCTCTATTTTCCAAATGTTCTTTAATGTATCAAATAACTTCATAAGTTCTTTCTTTTAAGGCATTGATCTGGGTTTTGTTAAAGTTGCTTCAAAAATAGTAATTCTATTTTAAAAACAACTTTAAACGCCCAAATTTTTAATCTTACAATTTAACTACCGTTCCGCCCGCAGCCTCAATAGCTGCTATAGCCTTAGCGGAGAAAGCATTAGCTTTCACTTCCAACTTAGTAGTTAACGCTCCATCACCTAATACCTTAAGAAGATCGTTCTTAGACATTAATCCGGCTTGAATCAAAACGTCTTTTTCAATTACTGTAAGATTTTCTCTCTCGGCCAAATCCTGAAGCATCCCTACATTAATAGCTTTATACTCTACTCTATTTATATTTTTAAAGCCAAATTTCGGTACACGTCTCTGCAAAGGCATCTGTCCTCCCTCAAAACCGATCTTGGATTTATAACCCGATCTTGATTTCGCACCTTTATGTCCTCTTGTAGAAGTACCTCCTTTTCCGGAACCCTGACCGCGACCAATTCTTTTCTCTCTGTGAGTTGATCCGGCAGCCGGTGTTAAGCTACTTAAATCCATTGTATACTATCTTTAAAATAGGTTCGACAATTACTTTACTTCCTCAACGCGAACCAAGTGTTTAACCTTGGCTACCATACCCATGATCTGGGGTGAGGTTTCGTGTTCAACACTACTGTTTACCCTTCCGAGGCCTAACGCGTTCAAAGTACCAAGCTGACGCTTATCGCTACCGCTTCTACTTTTTACCAGTGTAATTTTAATCTTTGCCATCGTTCATTCAGTTTTATCCGTTAAACACTTTGTCAAGACTAATGCCTCTCTGTTGAGCAATCATTCGGGGATCTCTCAATAACTTCAAAGCTGCAAAAGTAGCTTTTACCAAGTTGTGAGGGTTAGATGATCCTTTCGATTTTGCCAACACGTCTTTAATCCCGGCACTCTCCAATACGGCACGCATAGCACCTCCGGCTACCAGCCCGGTACCTGAAGAAGCGGGACGCATAAATACGGTTGCTCCGCTATATTTAGCTTCTTGCTCGTGAGGAAGAGTTCCTTTCAATACAGGCACCTTTATCAAATTTTTCTTCGCGGCTTCAACACCTTTTGAAATAGCGGTTGTTACCTCGTTAGCTTTACCTAACCCGTAACCTACCGTACCATTCTCGTCGCCTACCACCACGATTGCAGAGAAACTGAAGGTTCTACCTCCCTTGGTAACCTTGGTTACGCGGTTGATAGCCACCAATCTGTCTTTCAATTCCAAGTCTGCACTATTAATCTTCTGTTCCATGCTCGCCTACTTTTAAAAATTAAGACCACCGTTACGAGCTGCATCTGCTAATGCTTTCACTCTTCCGTGATACAAATACCCGTTTCTGTCAAACACAACAGCTTCGATACCGGCTGCCTTTGCTTTTTCAGCAATCATTGCACCCAACAATTGTGCCTGTTCTGTCTTGTTGCCTTTCTTTTCAGCAATCTCTTTGCAAAGTGAAGTTGCTGAAACCAATGTCTTTCCGGCATTATCATCAATCAACTGAGCAGAAATTTGTTTGTTTGAACGGAACACCGTCAAACGAGGTCTCTCAGCAGTTCCGAAGACTACTTTACGTATTCTTCTTTTTATTCTTATTCTTCTTTCTACCTTAGTTAAAGCCATAACATTACTTTTTTACAGGTGATTAAACTTTAGCTGATTTACCAGCCTTACGACGAAGAACTTCACCCACAAATTTGATACCTTTACCCTTGTAAGGCTCCGGTTTACGGAATGAACGGATCTTGGCCGCTACCTGACCGATAAGTTGCTTATCGCAACTTTCCAGCGTAATAATCGGGTTAGCACGTTTTTCATTGAGTACGCTCACCTTCACTTCATTCGGTAACACCAAGAAGATCCCGTGTGAATAACCTAACCCTAATTCAAGAACCTGACCTTCAGCATTCGCTCTGTAACCTACTCCGACCAACTCTTGTTTGATCGTGTAACCTTCAGAAACACCTACAACCATGTTATGAATCAAAGCACGATATAAACCATGCATGGCTTTATGAGCTTTATCTTCTGACGGACGCTCAACAACAAGTTGAGTTCCTTCCACCTTCACGATCATATCTCCGTGTACGTCCTGAGAAAGTTCTCCCTTCGGACCCTTTACCACGACCGTGTTGTTAGGATTTACAGTTACTGTAACCCCTTGTGGTATATCTATTGGTAATTTTCCTATTCGTGACATTTTCCGCCCTTTTTATTAATAAACATAACACAATACTTCTCCACCAACATTCTTTTGGCGAGCTTCTTTATCAGACATTACGCCCAATGACGTTGACAAAATCGCGATACCCAATCCGTTCAGCACGCGAGGCATGTCCTCTACATTCGTGTAACGTCTCAGACCCGGTTTTGAAACACGTGTCAATGTTCTAATGGCGGGCATTTTCGTCTCGGGATGATACTTCAAAGCGATTTTGATATTGCTTCTGATACCATCTTGCTCAAACTTGTAATTCAGGATATATCCTTTTTCCTTTAAGATCTTGGTCATTTCCCGTTTCATCTTTGATCCCGGGATATCCACTACTTTATGACCTGCCTTCACTGCATTTCTGATGCGTGTAAGGAAATCTGCTATTGGATCTGTCATCTCTTCAAATTTTTAAATATTACCAACTAGCCTTCTTAACTCCGGGTATAAGCCCCGCAGAAGCCATCTCGCGGAATTGAATTCTGCTTATACCAAACTGTCTCATGTACCCTCTCGGTCTTCCTGTCAGCTTGCATCTGTTGTGCAAACGAACGCGACTGGAGTTTTTCGGTAGAAGGCTCAATCCAATGTAGTCTCCTTCCTCTTTTAATTTAGCTCGTTTCGCGGCGTACTTTTCTACCAATTTTGCACGCTTAACCTCACGGGCCTTCATTGATTCTTTTGCCATTTCGCTTTTTTTTAGTTCTTTTTAAATGGTAATCCAAATTCTCGTAGAAGAGCAAAAGCCTCTTCGTCGGTATTAGCCGAAGTTACAAAAGTGATGTTCATACCCATGATCTTGTGAACACTGTCCAACACGATTTCCGGGAATATGATTTGCTCCTCTATTCCTAAAGTGTAATTTCCTCTTCCGTCAAGCTTATTGTTGATTCCTTTGAAATCACGGATACGCGGAAGCGCGGAAACAATAAGTCTTTCTAAAAATTCATACATACGTTCTTTACGCAAAGTCACTCTTACGCCGATCGGCATGCCCTTACGTAATTTAAAGTTAGAAACGTCCTTGGTTGATTTACAAGTTACGGGCTTCTGACCGGTGATGGTCGCGATCTCGTTCACTGAAAACTCAAGGATCTTCTTATCCTGAATGGATGATCCCACACCCTGATTGATTACTATCTTCTCCAATTTGGGCGCCTGCATAACTGACTTGTATCCGAACTCCTTCATTAAAGTCGGTACAATTTCTTCGCTATACTTCTTTTTGTAATTTGGTACGTATTTCATTTATAATATTTGTTATAATGCCTCACGGCATATCATTTTCATTTTGCGGCTGCAAAACTACAAATTAAAATCATAAATTGCAAGTTGCTCTATAACAACCTGCAATTTTATTTATTCTTACTTCAACTCCTGACCGGATCTCTTAGCGTATCTCACTAATTTTCCTTCTGCGTTCCGGCGGCGTCCGATTTTGGTCGGCTTTCCGGTTTGCGGGTCAACAACGTTCAAGTTGGAGATGTGGATTGGAGCTTCTTTCTTAATGATTCCTCCTTGCGGGTGAGCGGCGTTGGGTTTGGTATGTTTACTTACCAGATTGATACCCTCAACAATAGCTCTTTGCTTTTCTGGAATCATTTCAAGTACCTTTCCTTGTTTCCCTCTGTCTTCTCCTGCATTTACTTGAACTAAGTCACCTTTCTTTATATGAAACTTCTTGCTCATCGTATAAATTATTTATGATTTATGATTTACGATTTATGATTTCAAGACTTCCGATCATTATTTCAATCTAAAATCTAAAATCATAAATCTAAAATCTTAAAGTACTTCGGGGGCTAAAGATACAATCTTGGTATAACCCTCACGAACTTCTCTGGCAACAGGTCCGAAGATACGAGTTCCTCTCATTTCTCCCGCGTTGTTCAACAACACGCAAGCGTTATCATCAAAGCGGATATAAGATCCGTCCGGACGTCTGTATTCTTTACTTACACGAACTACCACTGCCTTGCTTACAGTACCTTTCTTAACCTCAGCATTCGGGATGGCGTTCTTCACGGTAACAACGATTTTATCGCCCACGCGTGCGTATCTTTTCTTGGTACCACCAAGAACACGGATACAAAGCACTTCTCTAGCACCGCTGTTGTCGGCTACGGTCAATCTACTCTCTTGTTGTATCATGATTACTTAGCTCTTTCAATGATTTCAACTAATCTCCATCTCTTGGTCTTGCTCAAGGGACGGGTTTCCATAATTCTCACGGTATCCCCGATGTTACATTCGTTCTTCTCATCGTGGGCGGTGAACTTTTTGGTCTTGCTGACGAACTTCCCGTAAATCGGGTGCTTCTCCTTAAAGTGAACAGCAACCGTGATAGACTTGTCCATCTTGTTGCTTACCACAAGACCGGTACGCTCTTTTCTAAGATTTCTTTCCATTTTTCTACTACTTATTTAATTCACGTTTGCGTAACTCCGTCATCAATCTAGCGATGTTTCTTCTTGTAGCCCGAATAATCATCGGATTCTCAAGAGGAGAAACAGCATGGTTCATCTTCATCTTGGTCAAGGCAGCTTTTTCTGTCTCGATCTTTTCTTTTATCTCTTCAGTGGTTAAATCTTTAATCTCTGATGTTTTCATTTCTCTTACAATTTTTCGTTTCGAAATTCAAAATAGTCTCACGACTACTCAGTGTAATCACGTCTAACCACGAACTTAGTAGCGATGGGTAGCTTTTGTGCTGCCAGGCGCAATGCCTCCTTAGCGATTGCATACGGTACTCCATCTGCTTCGAAAAGAATACGACCCGGAGTAACAGGAGCAACGAATCCTTCTGGAGATCCCTTACCCTTACCCATACGAACCTCAGCGGGTTTCTTAGTAATAGGTTTATCTGGAAATATACGAATCCATATCTGACCCTGTCTTTGCATGTAACGAGTTACCGCAACACGGGCTGCTTCAATCTGGCGCTGTTCGATCCACATGTTCTCCAACGCCTTGATCCCGAAAGATCCGAATGCCAGTTCATGTCCTCTTTGGGCATTCCCTCTCATTCTCCCTTTCTGCGACCTTCTGTATTTAGTCCTCTTTGGCTGTAACATAGCTCTTGATCTGTTTAAAAGTTAAAAGACTATTTTTTTCTCTTTTTAAACCCGCCTTTTTTGCCGGCATTGTTCGGACGGTTGTTCTCTCTCGGAGCACTTACCAGTGCGTTCGGAACCAGTTCGCGTTTACCGTAAACCTCTCCTTTGCAAATCCAAACTTTAATACCCAGCTGACCGTAGGTAGTCAAAGCCTCGGCCTGAGCGTAGTCGATATCAGCACGGAACGTGTGCAACGGAATTCTACCTTCCTTATAGATTTCGGCTCTCGCCATTTCCGCACCGTTCAAACGACCGGAGATCAAAATTTTGATACCTTCCGCCCCCATTCTCATGGTTGAAGCGATAGCCATCTTGATAGCTCTACGGTAAGCTACACGGCCTTCCAACTGACGAGCTATGTTATTACCCACGATCACGGCATCCAATTCCGGACGCTTGATCTCGAAGATATTTATTTGAACTTCCTTATCGGTGATCTTCTTCAACTCTTCTTTCAACTTATCAACTTCCTGACCAC
>OHAT01003130.1_pt1 | contig 11360 bp, 10 predicted proteins | sample 1577141 | NCBI WGS metagenome assembly OHAT01 (sample SAMEA3541578, study PRJEB24748) | human gut metagenome | biome: human gut; feature: human-associated habitat; material: faeces | place: China | collected 2012
TCGGCCTTTCCGGAGCGGGAGCGTTTTTTTGCGGCGGCCCGTGTGACGCAGGGCCTGGAGCAGGAGGCGCGCACCCTCTTGACGCATTCCGGCGGTCCTGCGGAGGGGCCGCATTTTCATTGGTGGCTCCGGAAATCTGGGGTTGCCCTCTGGCCTGGACAAGATGTGCGTTGCGTTGGTCTGGGCGCGGAGATCTGCTCCCAGGCCAATCGCGCCCGCTGGGTCCGGGCCGGGCTGGAAGCCGGAATGCGGGTGGTGGGCGATGCGGGCTGGCAAGATTTGCTGCCGGGCCTCGAGGTGCTGCCGCCGGTGGATTATTATACGGTCCTGCCGGATATCTACCGCCGGGCCGGGGCCGTGCTCAACGTGACCAGCCTGTTGCTGCCGCAGAGTCTGAGCCAGCGCCATTTCGACGTCTGGGCTGCCGGTGGACTGCTTTTGAGCGACGCCACGCCCGGCCTGCGACTCTTTCCCGAGGCGTTGACCCGGCCTGTAACATTAAGTAGCCCGGCGGACCTGCTGCCCCGGCTGGCCGCTCTGCGCGCTGATCCGGCCCGGACCCGTGAACTGCGCCGCGCCTGGCGGGAATACTTATGCGCCAGGCATGCCTACCGTCATCGCGTGGCGCAACTGCGTGGAATTTTGGAAATCTGAGGAAAAACATGTGGCGCAAACGCGATCAGACCTGGACTGGAGAAGAGCTTGACAGGCCGACCTTTTTTGCCTAGAAATTTTTTTCCACGATGTTTCCATTTGTGGGGAAGTAGCTCAGCTGGGAGAGCATCGCCTTCGCAAGGCGGGGGTCGAGGGTTCAAATCCCTTCTTCTCCACCACAAATTTAAGGGCTTATGGTTTTAAAACCATAAGCCCTTTCGTCGAGTGGAAGTTTTTTCGTGGACGACACTTTAATGAGGGCTGAGTCTGGCGTTTTATTGGCCTTTGGCTTGATATAATCCTTTTTTTATGATGGCTGCCATGAATAACAGACGAGGTCAGAAAAATATTCTTCTTTTGTCCACAGCAGACTGGGATAATCCTTTCTGGACTAATAAGCAAAGGATGGCCGTTTTATTTGCTGAGCATGACTATAATGTCGTTTATGTCGATTCTCTCGGCTTGCGGCAACCCTCCTTGCATCCGCGTGATATAAAAAGAATTTTCAAGAGATTGCTCAAAGCGGTTCCTATCCCGCGCAATGTGGCCAAGAATATCTGGCGCATTTCGCCATTTCTCTTGCCATTTCATTCAATCCCCTTTGTGCGCAGAATCAATCGGTACATTCTTTTGCTGACGATTAAATGGAATCTATTTTTACTGGGAATTAGACGTCCACTCATCATCACATATACGCCTATCGTCAGTGATATCTGCCGGTCATTGCCGCATGAAGGCATCGTTTACCATTGTGTTGATGATTTGGGAGCGTCTCCGGGGATTGATGTTAACGTCATCCGGCAGGAAGAGGCCCGGCTGGCACAAATCGCCGATATCTGTTTTGTGACATCACGTCATCTGCAAAAGATGCTCGCCCCTATCTTTTCAAGAGTCATATATGATCCTAATGTCTGTGATCTCGGCTTGTTTCAGAGCGCCCATGACCGTCTTGATGAGCCAATGGAACTAGTGGGCATCCCCCGTCCCCGCCTCATCTTCATCGGTGCGCTCAGTCAGTATAAGGTGGATTTTTCCCTGATGCAGCGCGTAGCGGAACTGCTGCCGGATGTGCAGTGGGTACTCATTGGGCCAGTGGGGGAAGGACAGCCAGACACAGAGAAACCGCCTCGTATGCCCAATGTGCATATTTTGGGACCGCGCTCTTATGAGCATCTGCCGGCTTTTCTGGCACATTGCGATATTGCCGTATTGCCTGCCGCGCGCAATGCCTACACGACGTCCATGTTCCCGATGAAATTTTTTGAATACCTTGCCTCCGGACTTCCTGTGGTGGCAACACGGCTTCCGGCACTGGAGGAGTTTGAAAGACTCTATTTTCCAGCGGATACGGCGGAGGAATTTGCGGAACATATCCGCAATGTGCTGGAAGGGGAGCGCAGAGACGCCAATCTCATTGATGCCGCGTGTTTATATCATACCTGGGAGGCTAGATTTAAACGCATGGAGACAGCCGTACAGTCTGTTCTCGCCAAAGAATAACCATTTTATGAATACTGCTTGTGGATATGCTGGACTGCTGTGTGAAAGACTCTTTGGCGATGAAGACTGGGGCTGCTCCCGAGTCCCATTTTTTGTCTGTAATAATTTCATGTAGCTGATAAAAGAGATAAACTGGCAAGCGGCCATTCTATCTCCTTAATTGTTTTGATTTTATTTCATCAAAATCACGGCTGCGATATATTTTGTGTGGGATACAATCAGGCTTTTTGCAGCAGCCGTTTGAGCAAAGCCTTCAGGCGAGGGTGTCGCCAGATGATGCGACGCAACAATTGGGAATCACGCAGAAGCAGATTCTTTCTGGCGCATAGCTTGCGCATGGTGTTGCACCAGCTCTCCTCATCCAATGAGGACATGGGGGAACAGACATCCATTTTTTGTAGCTGCGTTTGCCCCTTACTGGCGGCGGTTTCGTACAGCAAGCGTTCCCACTGATCATAAATAATTGCCGGAGAAAAAAGCTGAGCGTCCTTTTGCGCGACCTGCCCCATGTACTGTCGCGCATTGGCGTCCGCCATCAGGTGGCGGAGGCAGGCAGCCAAGCTTGTATCTGTCATTTCCACCGCCAGTAGCCCGTTCTGGTTTGGACGGACAAGGCCGTTGACGCCACTGCAATCCGCGAAACCCACCACCGGAACACCATGGGAAAAAGCTTCCACAACAGTCAGTCCGAAACCCTCAAAGCGGGAGGGGATGCAGAAAATATCCGCCTGGGCGAATTGCTGCGCCGGTTGTCGCGTAATACCGTGTAAAAAAATTCGAGGAGAGCATCTTGTCGCGGTAATGGCCTTGCGAATGTTTTTTTCATCCTCGCCGATTCCCCAGATATGCAGTTCCCAGCGGGGAAACTCTGCGGCGAGCAGCGCGAACGCCCGTACCAGCATGGGAATTTGTTTTACGGCAGCAAGTCTGCCAAGGGAAAGTATGCAGGGAGCATGTTTTTGGGAAGGGATGGCTGGCGGCGCGGGCACAGGATTGGCGATGATGCGGCATTTGCTTCGTAATGCCGTGGGCACTGAGTCCAGAAACTGGGGCATGAGCAGATGTACCGCATCCGCAGCCCAAAGCGCCGCCCGCCGCTCTTCCGGGTTCCAGCGTTCCTGCTCAATGCGCCAGGGATTATTATGTTCGGAATAGAGCAGAGGAATGCCCGTGCTGCGCAGTACGGCACTCCAGAACAGAATGTTGTTGAAGGACGATGGGCTAATGAAGACATCCGGATTACTGCGCAGGATCCTGTCGCGCATGGGGCGAACTATGGCCGCGTCTCCGGTGAAGGAGTAATACTCTAGGCGCAGTCCGTCCGACGGAGGGGGAGTAGGGGAGCGTAGCGGCGCGGCATAGGTAAAGCAGCTTACCTGATGGCCGCGCCTTGCCATTTCGGTCGCAATGCCCATCACGACTTTTTCCAGGCCGCCAGTGCGGTTCATGTCATGGACATCAAGAGCAATGTGCATCGTATTACACGTAGTTGAGGAGGTATTTGACGGACGTGCTATATGCTTTTTTTAACAGGTTACGGATTTTTCTTGCCAAGTACATAACATGAAAACGTGGATCCCTAGTCTGTTTCAGAAAGCACATGCGCTCATGGCATGTGGAAAGCCGCTCTGCCAGCTGGAAGCAATCCCAGTCTCTGCGCCGCCGGATGAAAGCCGCGTATAGCTGCTCATCTTGGGGAGCAAGGTCCTGCAGTTGAGCAAGAATTTTCCTGTAAAGGAGATATACTTGGTTGCATGTTTCCAAAGAAACGGGCGCACGGGACATGGATGCTTTACGCTGTCGATAAAAATATTTTGCCTCTGTTGTTAGGGTAACCTTGCTAGCTGTAATAAGCGAGAATATTGTAAAAGAATTATCTTCTGCCGGGGTAGTTGTGGGTATATAGTATTTGATAGCTTGTTTTATAAATTCATTTTTATATATTTTGTTGCAAGCACTTCCCATGTGCAGAAAGAGAGAACAACGGTCTTTATTTGTGAGCTGTCGTTTCTTTTCATGAAAACAAGATTTTTTGAGATAGGTTTTACCATCTTCTGAAAAAGCGACCATAGAAGTTGTAACCGCAATGTCAGCGTCTTCTGCACAGGCTGCCATATACAAATATTCAAAAAAATATTTTTCTATATAGTCATCACTATCAATAAAGCCAATATATTTTCCTGCCGCTTGTGCGACTCCGGTTTTGCGAGCTTCGGACAGTCCTCCGTTCTTTTTATTGATCAGGATGATGCGCTTGTCATACAAGCGCATCTCGCGGATGATGGCTTCAGAAGCATCCGGTGAACCATCATTGATACAAATTATTTCAATATTCTTTAATGATTGATTACAAATGCTGGAGAGGCACTGCCTGATATAACGTTCTGTATTATATACGGGGACAATGACAGAAATGTCTGGGCGGGAATCTTGCTGCTTCATAATATAAATAAGGATAAATTTTTTAGTTATTTTATGATGTAACGCCGAAATTTTTGCAATTTCCCCCAAAGAGCCTTACCGCCTTCAGACAAATAGAATTTATTTTTTAATTCCATTTTGATGTTGAAAAAATAGACGTCCACAAGGATAACAACATATCGAAGGCCGTGTTTCCAGTCAAATGGAAGATTTTTTTTGATTGCTCTGCATTTTTCTGACTGACACTTTTTTTTAGTTTGCGATGAGCTGGATATTCCGCCAATCGCCATTTTAGTAACTGTGATATTGAGCGGATATACTTGTTCTGGAGATTTCCATGTACGCAAAATGAAATCGTAATCACCAGCTATTTTGAAGCTGATATCAAAATTACTTTGCTTGAATATGCTCTTTTTGTTGAAAAGAGCTGGATGCTGAAACGGCATTCCAAAGAAACGTCGCTCAAAGTTTATTGCGGAATATTGTTGGGGAGAGTGTTCTACAAAACCAAGATCAGGGTCAAAAAGAATCAGCTCTCCTGCTCCGAAGATAATTTTTTCAGAACAATCTTGGAGTAAGTTCTTAGCTTGGTTCAGTACGTGATTATCCGCAAGCATATCGTCCGCCCCCATGAAGAGCACCCATTCCCCCAGCTTGTCTCGCCAGTGGTTCAGGGCCGTATTCCATGCATCGTAGATGCCGCTGTCCTTACCGCTATCCGCCAAAATTTCCGGTAGACGGTCACGATACCGCTCCACTATGCGCATGGTGTCATCTGTAGAGGCGCCGTCCTGCACAATCCAGTTAAAGTCCTTGCAAGTCTGGAGCGTCAAGGAATCTAGCAACCTGGGCAGGGTAGACGCGGCATTATAGGTGGATGTGATGATGGTGAAGAAAGGAGCCATTATGACTCCTCTATCTGATGCAAAATATGTATAAAACGTTTTTCAAAATCTACTTGTCTCCAAGCTGCTATATGCTTTTCTCCAAGTTTTCTTAATTTCAGGCACAGGGCATCGTCTGTCCAGAGTTTTCGTATAGTGTTGGCTATATCTGGAGCGCTTTTGGGGTCAAAGTAAAGGGCTGCGTCTCCATAGCGTTCACGCATGGCATAGATATTGGATACGCCGACAGGACAACCCGCCAGCATAGCTTCAAGCGGAGGTATGTTTGTCGGACCAAAGAAGGTGGGCATAATCATGCATCGGGCATTTTCATACAACCATCGCATTTCATTGTCGCTGACATAGCCGAGATGGTGAACTCGTTGCGCAAGATCCAGGTCATCTACAAGGCGATCATATAATGCAGCCCCATTTTTATCTTTTGCGCCGGTAAAGATGCAGTGAATATCAAGCTCGGGAAGCAGGCTGTGCACGGCTCTCAGCAGGTTTGCATGATTTTTATGCAGCCACATCTGTGCCGGGTAAAAAAGGAAGGGAGTGTCGTCGGTGAGGGGAAAATGTGAGGGCTTCTCAGCATGTTCTGCCAGAGGCGAAGGCACGAAAGGGAGGACAAATATTTTTTGGGGATCAGGATGATATATCTCCACTACCTGTTCTTTACCGATGTGCGAGTCAACGAGAATGGCATCAGCATTGGCACAATGGCTGGCGAAGAGCTTTTCTCTGCTGCAGTATACGCTTTCCTCTCCCACTTCAGGGAAGCGTGCTTCGTAACGATGCATTAGATCATGGATAGGACCGATTATCTTACAATTAACAAGCGGAGTGAAAGCTTGATTAAGGCATACACATATATGAGGATGCCATCGCTGGATAGGAAGAAAGAAAGGAGTAAACTGTTGGGCAGGCAAATCACATACTTTTCTCAGCTCTCGAACTCCACGCAAAACGATTCGCTGTAGCAGGGGGGAGTGAGCGGGGAACAGCGTCCCGGGAATATGAAATTGTGCGGCGATGGGGAGCCATGCAGGATCACGGCACCAGAATCGGGATTGATAGTTCCTGGCATCCAGTTGGCTGAGCGCGGAGAGGATCGATGCCCCATACTGAAAGCTCCCTCCCCCTTCGGGAGAAATCGTGGTATAGATAGCTATCCGCTTTAACATTTTTTCAATGCCATCCAGGCGTTCCAGGTATTGCAAGTAGGCGCATCAAAGGAAAGCCATGCCCCTTCTGCTGCAACAGTGAAGCCGCTTTGGAAAGCCAAGTAGCGTAATTCGGGAAGGAACCAGTAGCGCATACTGTGCATTTCAGTCAAATGAGAGCACTTGCCGCTGCTCTTGTCTGTGAGGTCTATGCTGTAGTGTACCTCGACGATGTTATCGTTGAACCTGTGTACAGGATGAGCATGTCGTTGCACGAGTGTCTGCTCATCTTCCATCTGACGATCACGCTCTGTGGGGGGATCGGTCAAAACTCCTGGGCCGTACCAGAAATCAAAAAGAAAAACCCCTCCTGTTTTTAAATGATTCTTGGCTGTCTCCAATTCGGCGAGAGCGTCTTCTTCCGAATTCTGATAACTCATGACATGGAATAGGCTGGTAACTGCATCGAAGGTCTCATGTAACCGTACGTTGCGGGCATCACCTTCAAGCAGCCGGGGAAGAGGTTTCCCGTTGTACGGGGGGATCATACTGGCGTACAGAGATCGCCCCATTCTCAACATGGTGGTGGACATGTCTATACCGGTAACTGTGAGGCCCCGATGCGCCATTTCCAAGGCATGCCGCCCAGTGCCACAACCCAGATCCAGAAGCGTTGCGGGCCAGCATCCCTGTTGTTGAAGGCAGTCTAGAATGAAAGACGTTTCGCCAGCATAATCCTTGTTCTGATAGAGGACGTTATAATAATATGAATATTCGTTGAAAGGTTTCATTATTGGTGCTTATCTTTTTTGTATAAAATTATATTTATTAATAACATTGTCGATAAACGGTATGTCATTTTCTTGACAGGCTAAAATATCATAATAGGGAATATTGCTGTGTTTCATTATCGTTAATGATTCTTGATAATAGCTTAAAAAGTATATAATGTCGCTTCCTAGGGTTGAAACCATAAAATTACCATAGTTGTCGAATATATAAAATTTTTTATAACCACATTTGATGAGGAGGTTAACTGCTTCAGAATAATTTTTTAGAGAATCTTCATTTACAAAATCATTTTCCCAAAAAACAAGTGCTGAAGTTTTAGAAAAAAATTTTTTCCCAGAGAGTATACAATCATAATCAAACCCGTCGGTATCAATTTTGATAAGACGGCATTGTTCAGGTAGCCGAGGTATCTCTTCCGCCATATCATCAAGAGACTTTGCAGGAATGGCACCTTGAACAGAATCGATTTGGCTGGCAGTGCCATGTTGTGCACTAAATGAAAGTTTTTCTTTTTTAGAACTTATTGCAACATTAAATGCAACGACATTTGCTTCCAGCCTTTTCCCTAATCGTTGAATATTTTTTTGCAGAAACGAAAAAAAACGAGGCTCTGGTTCAATGCATATAAATTTAGTATTATTGTCTTGGATCATTCCATACAATGTATCACCAACATTTGCACCAATGTCAATAATAAAACCTTCGTTTATATATTTTGTAAGATGTGGCAAAAACATATCATATCTATTATAAATTGACTGATAAATATCAAGACGGTGATCACAAGGAAGAATTATCTTTCTACCTTGAATCCTGTAAACTCTCTCTCTCTCTCTCTCTCTCTCTCTCTCTCTCTCTCTTAACTATATAAAATTTCATTTTCTGAAACAATAAAATTGCAATAGGAGGAATGAAAAGTTTACATATTTCTTTATAGCTTCGTTCCATATGAACCTCCTTTTATCTTCTTCGAGAAAATTTTAACGGCGAAATGCGGCCAAAATAGAGCATATTCTGTCGATATCCGCTTCCTGCAGGCCACTGCCGCTGGGCAGATAGAAACCGTTATCGGCCAGCATGTCAGAAATAGGATAGCTGTCGTCACATGCGCAGCCATAGTTCTTCAGTGCAGGTTGACGATGCATGCCATTAAAAAACAACCGACTATCAATATTGTTTTCCCTCAAATGGGCAATGACTTCGCCCCTACTGCGGCCGTATTCAGGCGTGAGTGCCAAGCCATTCATCCAGTTGACGGATTCGCCGCAAGGCATGTCCTGCTGCAGCAATATTCCGGGGATGGCGGAAAGGCGCTGGCGGTAAAGACGCCCATGCGACTGACGCAGAGCTTTGTAAACATCGGCGCGTTCGGTCTGGGCCAAGCCTATGGCTGCATGAAGATTACTCATACGGTAGTTGTAGCCGATATCCGCGTGCAGATAGGCGCGTGGCGCATCCAGCGGAAAACACATGTTCTTGAAATAGCGGCAGGCGTGAGCCAAGTTGTCGTCATTTGTGACTACCATACCACCTTCACCGGTGGTAATATTTTTGTTGGCAAAAAAGCTGAAACCTGCAATGCGGGACAGGTTGCCCACTCTACGCCCTTGGAAAAGCGCGCCATGAGCTTCCGCAGCGTCTTCCATCAGCCAGAGTCCGTGACGGTCAGCAATGTGCTGTAACGCAGCCATGTCACAGGGGTTTCCGAAAATATGCACGGCCATGATACCCTTTGTGGCCGGGTTGATTTTCTGCTCTATTGCAGCCGCATCTATATTCCAGGTAATCGCGTCGGCATCCACAAAGACGGGCTTGGCGCCGCAGTAGCAGATCGCCAATGCCGAGGCAATCATGGTAAAGTCCGGAATGATAACTTCATCCCCTGGGCCGACGCCCAGTGCCCGCAGGGCCAAATGGAGAGCCACTGTGCCGTTGCAGACGGCAATAGCGTGTCTTGCGCCGCAGTATTCGGCAAAGGCTTTTTCAAAAGCCGCCACATAGCCGCCAGATGAGGATATCCAGCCGGTCGCCACGGCATCAGCAACGTATTCAAGTTCGTTACCAGCGAGCATAGGCTCGCAGACAGGAATAAAGTAGGACACAACAGCCTCACGATGATTATTTTTTTATTTTGATCATGCGCAAAAATTTTTTTAAAAAATATAGTATGCTAACTTTTTTCTCTTCATTGATTTTTGCTTGAACTAAAGTCGTCGCATTAAAAATATCATTATTTTTCAAACATAATATAAATGTTGGTATCCAATAGTCTATATTTTGTTTATGAAGAGAGATGGTAACCATTTTGTTGCATATGGGATTGTTTACTAATGAGTTAATAAATAACTTTATAACTTCCTGTTGTTCTTCTTTATTAAAATGTTTTATATATAATTGTATGTCAGTATATAAGAATTCACTAATTCTATAAAAGAAACGATTTGATGCATATTCTATATGCCTTGATGATTTTATATTTTTTGCTAAGTGTCCCCATGCATATATGTCATCTCTATAATATTGCAGGGAACGTCTTTTTGATGCCGATCCTGGATTATTAAAGTAGTTATATACAGTATCTTTTATTAATGTGACATGATTTAAATTTTGAACAAGATTGAATAAAAATACACCATCGGCGGAGGTCGAAAGGTGTTCACCATATATAATATTATGTTTTGTTAATATTTCCTTTTTGATTACCATAGAGACATGATAGCCAGAAGTGAATATAGAAAGTTCAGGAAAATCTAGCGGAGAAATATTATAGTAGTTTTTAGAAGAAGAGAACAAGGAAAGGTGTTTTCCATTTTGGGATACATGTTCAACGGCACCAATAACTGTTTCAGAATCATGTCTTTCAAGTGCGTCTATGAATATTTCGAGGGCATTGCTCGGTATCGTGTCGTCACTATCAATTGCCCATACATAATCTCCGGTTGCTATTTTTATTGCAGTATTACGAGCTACTCCTTCACCACTATTTTGCGGTAATTTTTTTATACATAGCTGTTGTAGCTTTTTTTTATACTTTTCTACCTTCCGATAAGTATCATCTGAAGACCCATCGTCAACAAAAATTATCTCGTATGGCAAGATTGTCTGCTTGATGATGCTATCAAGGCATCTATCTACAAATTGGCTCACATTAAATCCAATAATACAAAGTGAAATTTTTTTCATAGCTATTTTTGCTTAAGATTATATTGGAAGTCCAAAGAAAGCAATTCTATTTTTATCTAACTGTAGTTCTTTTATTTTTGTAAAATATTTTGAAAAATGTCGCTCAAACCAAGCTTTGGTATACCATGTTGGTATTGGTTTTGACTGGTGCCCATCATATAGGCCTAAAGGCATGAATTCAATAATCGCAACTTTTCCAGTATACTTTTTCACCTCAGAGAAAAAATAGTCGCAATTGATATGTTGGGTTAAAAAGAGATGGTGTGTTACAGCTAATACACATACAATATCACTTTTTAAACGTAAATAGTGATCATCATTAAACATAATGGCTGGAAATATGATATTCATAAGGATGGGAGTAATATTTTTAAATTCAGAGTTTCTTTTTATGAAATTATATAGGCTATTAACAGCATTGTGATCACAGTCGCAACAATATATGTGTTCAAGTTCTTGAAGGCGCTTGGAACACACAAGGGAAAAATATCCCGCATTTCCAGCCAAATCGAGTATCGTTTTAGGTCTGAATTGGGCAATTTCATTGATAAGCATCGTGAATCTTTCTTCAGGAAATTCAAAGTGTTCCATAAAATTGCAATGATAGCCTCCCCATGGTGATGGAACCTCTGGCGCAACTAGTTTTTTTATAAACTTTTTGTATATAGTAGGTTCATTTTTTATATGAAAAAAATTCTTCTTCATTTTTTTGTTTATAACCAATTTTATTTTAGTAAAAAATTTATATACTTTTATATAT
>OHAT01003150.1_pt1 | contig 11305 bp, 6 predicted proteins | sample 1577141 | NCBI WGS metagenome assembly OHAT01 (sample SAMEA3541578, study PRJEB24748) | human gut metagenome | biome: human gut; feature: human-associated habitat; material: faeces | place: China | collected 2012
AGTTGCAATTAGCGTAAAAACGCAGGTTTCGTATTGTTTCATGTTCAAGGCTAATAAATATGCCGTTTTATCATCTGCCGGCACTATGAAAAAGATAAATCAATATTGTGTAAACTATCAGTATATTTATATGTAATAAAATACAAATATGATATATTGTGGGATTGACAAATGGAAAATCAAGTGATATAATACTTGTAATTATATAGGTATATTGCGTCGGAGGTGAGGCTTTTGAAGGATAAGGCGCTTGAAAAATTGTCGAAAAATGAGCTGCTTGAGTTAATGCTTTATCTGCGAAAAGAATATGATAAGCTTAACGCAGAGAATGAAAAGCTTCTTCAAAAGCTCGAAGATAAAAAAAGTATCACTGACCGACTTGACAGGCTGGAGCGGCAGGTAGCTGCACTGACAGGTCACAAGGTGGTTGTTGAGCAGCCGGTAGTGGAGGAAGATCATGGCGGCAGATAGCAAGAACGAGGTGTTAAAAAAACCTGAGCTTCCTGATGTCCAGACACTTGAGCGGGTGGTAAAAAAGCATCATGAAAGGCGGGAATATCTGAGGATACTCCGCAGCACTGTGGCGTCGCTTCTTGTTGTGGCAGCGGCAGCAGTGATTATATCAATGTTATTTTTGCCTGTTTTGAGAGTAACGGGTACAAGTATGACGCCGACTTTGCATGACGACGAGCTGGTGGTGTGCAGAAAGCGTGGAAGCTTTCAGAAGGGCGATATAGTTGCGTTTTATTATAATAATAAGATACTGTTGAAACGTGTTATCGCTACAGCAGGAGATGTGGTGGATATCAAGGAGGACGGTACTGTTATCGTCAACGGAAAAACCTTGAATGAGCCGTATGTTGACGGCAAAGCTCTGGGAGAATGTGATATCGAGTTGCCTTATCAGGTGCCTGACGAGAGAATATTCGTTATGGGCGACCACAGATCTACGTCTGTTGACAGCCGTACAAAGAGGATAGGCTGTATTGCTGAGGAAGCAGTACTTGGAAAGGTCTCACTGAGGATATATCCTTTTAAAAGGATAGGCACAGTGGACTAGCGTTTATTATAAATAGTGTATAATTTCGGAGGGAGTGATCCGTTTTGCAGAATTTTAACGGTAAAGTTCGGCAATATCTAAAAGAAAATGAAAGGAAAAAACGCAGTCGCTTGTTCGGTGTGGTGCTGTCTGTAGTTATGACAGTGTCAGTGCTGGCAAGTCTTGTTATGCCTGCAATAAGTGCCACTGAGGGTACTTCCGTGGCAGGTGGAGATGTTTCCTATAACGGCGGAAGCTATTCTTATAAGGATGCGAATAGCGTCACGATAAAATCCTATGATGCGGTCGGTTCAGGAAAAGACCAATCTAAAAAGATTGAATTCAATGTGGAATTTAATTTTGACAAGGGCGCAATGACCAATAGGTATATTTATTTCCCTATCGACGATAATGTTAGCCTGCCCGAGGGCGGTATACCGTCAGACGGAACCTGGGGCGATGTCGAGGATACTCACTTCGATGAAGGACATGGAATTTCAGGTAAGTACAGAGTCGACGAGATAGATGGAAAGAAGTATCTTTTTATTGAGTTTGACGAGCGATATCAACAGAAAAATGAGAAGGACGCTATAAGCGGTAAGGCAAGCTTTGAGGGTAATGTAAAGCGTAAGGATACAGATACAGGTGATAAGACCACTGTTGAGATAGGTGGTCAGACGGTTGAAATAGACGGTTTTACTCCGCTCACTATGTCTGCCATAAAGGACGCAAGCGAAACTGCTGACGGAGTTAGGTGGACTATCACAGTTGACAATCCTGCAAAGAAGCCTCTTGACAGGATCGAGGACAAGCTTTTTAAGGATGCTGTTGACGGAAGCTTCACTGTTTCACCTGAGGGTGCAGGAAGCTATGACGCGTCAAGCGGAAAGTTTGTTTTCAGCGATGGATTCAGCGAAGAAAATGTTACCATAAGCTACACGACCCCATATCCTACAAGCGACCCGAATTTCGTTATGTCAGGTAAGGTGGAAAACAAATCCACCACATATGATAAGGACGGAAATGGAGTAAAAGCAGATAAAACTATTTATTCTGAGTCAAAGAAGGATAAGATCTCAAAAACAGGCAAGAATGTTGACTACGACAATAACGAAGTCACATGGGAAATTGTTGTAAGCAACCCTAGCGGTGCAGACCTAAAGGGCTATCACCTTTATGATGAAGCATTCCCTGATGCAAAGCCAGGAAGCTTTGCACTTAAAGCTGATGATGGTTCAGATGTAAAGTACACACTTAATGGAAACACGCTTACGTTTGACGATAAAACAACAGCGTCAAAAATTACTATCGAGTATGTGACAGCTATCGATCCTGACAAGGCGGAAACTACAAATACAGTTAAAATGCAAAGACCTGATAAAAGCCAACCATGGTCTGATATCACATCAAGTGAAACTGTTTATAATAGGTATCAGATATCAAAAAGTGGTTGGATAGATAATAACACGTTAGGTATACTCAAATGGGAAGTAACTGTTAAATGTAATGACAAAAATTCTACCCTTAAAGGCAAGACAATAACTGATAATATGCTTAAAGCAGGACAGATTGTCAGCATAAAGGTTGGAAATGATACCTTTGATGCAACAGTTGCAAGTGACGGTGAGCTTGTTTTGCCTGACAGAATAGGTGACAATAACGAGGTAGTTATTTCCTATGAAACAAAGGTTGCCGACTATGATCTTGGCGACCCTGACAGCAATGGAAATTATGCAGTGAAAAATACTGCAGGTATTGACGGATTCCATTCTGACAAGACAGTTTATTATAAGCCTGTAAACGAGAAGTCAAAAACAGTTCTTGACATTTCTCAGGACGGAAGCAGTGTTACATATAAGTGGCAGGTAGAGGTCAAGCAGACAAACGGTTCCTTTAGGGGCAAGACTATAAGCGATATAATGAACGCTACGTCAAATGATGGTAAGTCAATAAAGAGCGTTCTTGACACTGATTCCATTATCATGTATGTTCAGAGAAATGGAACAGGAAGCTATGAACCGCTTGACAGTTCAAATTACACTGTAGTATCTAATGCCGACAACACTTCGTTTGAGATAAAGTTCAATGATAGTGAAGAATTTGACAATATAAACCTTGTGCAGATACAGTATAGCAGTACCGTAGATGTAACAGGTTTTGACGAAGGTACTATTATAAATGTAAATAACAAGGCTACTTATAAAGGTGAAACATTCGAGCCTAGTGCAGATAAGACTAAGTTTACTATAGGCGACAGCTCCAAAGCGCCTTATGAAAAGTATGACGCTGCAAGCAGTGTAGCAGGCGACACAGTGCATGATCTTAGCAGCCTGCCTGTTGTTACTGTAAATGGTGTTGAGTATTACAGGTTTGATTGGCGGCTTGATATCAACAAGGACGGCACTTATAAGCGTAACGATAATGTCGAGATCGTGGACACGCTTCCGGCGGGAATGATATTCTACGAGAACAAGGATTATCTCAAGTATTCATTTGGAAATAGTTCTGATAAGTATGATTTTGCACAAACAAATCAGTTTGAATATTTCTATGATAAGACAGCCAATACAGTAACTTTCAAGACTGCATGGAATCAGCAGGACGCTTGGACTGCTTACTACAGTACACTTATAAAGGTCGAAGATGTTAAGAACGGCATTTACAAGAATGGTACTGCAGCGTTCAAAAACACGGTTCAGGATAAAGCTGGAAAATATCCGGAGAGAAGCCAGACGCAGACAGTTAAGGAAAAGAACTTGAAGAAAACTTCTTCTCCGAAGTCCACCGGCTGTGAGATAACTTATACCATTGATGTTAACCCTAAAAAGCTCAAATGCTCAACAAACGGAATGATAACTCTCAACGATGTTATCAAGTGCGGAGGCACGGCTGTAGTTAAGACAAAGGACGCTCAGGGTAACATTCAGACAAAAACGGTAAGCATAAATGGCAATTCTGCTGTTGATATGGATCTGAAGTCTATCAAGGTATTTGACGCAGATACGGGTGCAGAGCTTGCTGTGAGTGATTACAGTTATGTGATATCAGATCCGGAGGTAGTTGACAGCACAGTTTCCTGCAGTGCAGACGTTATTACCAACGAAAAGGGCAAGTTTGTCGCTAACTTTATTCCAAGTGAAAGTATTGTTGGCGCTAAGGGTACTATTGATCTGACTTTGCCTGAGGGCTACGAAAACGGAAATATAAAGAGTTACTATGTGGCTTATGGCTATATGGACGGCAACAGCTTCAAGGAAGTAAAGGCATTTGCCAATAAGAGCGGCGAGTGGTCAGATTTTGGCAAAAGCATATCCGTTCCTGTGGAAGAGGTTTCTTCTGAGAAGGCGGGCGGTGTTTTCAGAGTCGAATATGAATACAGGGATAGCAGCGGCTTTTCAAACACTGAAGTCAGCAATGAAAAAATGCTTTCGGCTGTAAAGTGTTCCGCACTGACAGCAAAGACACGAGATTTTGTAAAGAAACTTGAAATAAACGTTCCGGATCAGCGTCACCTGAAAATAGTATACGTTTATACAGGAAGTCCTGCAAATGATGAGGACGCTGAGAACGATGGCTATAAAGTTCATGTGTTCAATAATATCTCATTTGACACAAACGGCTCTGCTGTAAATGACAGTGAAGATAATGATTCCGAGTTTGAGTTGATAAATCAGTCAAAGGCATCATCAACAACTGTTGAGCCATTTAAGCTTATGAAGGTAGACAGCGGAGACTATAGTATTATGCTCAAAGCTTCTTTTGAGATCTACAGATACACTAAGCTGGAAAATGGCACATACGATTGGCTCCCGGCAGTAGATTTCAAAGAAAATGCTGCGAAGGACAGAAGATCAGTTATATGGGGAAGTTCGGCACAGGATAAGGCGCAGACATTCAATGTAAATGCTGACGGGTCATACAACCTTGATCTTGAACCTGCCGCAGGCACAGGAGATACTGAGGGGCATCTTTATAAGCTTATAGAAAAGCAAAGTCCAGAGGGTTATCTTCTTGACGAAACTCCTATATATTTTGCTTTTAAAGTGCGTCCGGCTGTAGTTCCAAGTGAAGTCGGTGAGGACGGATATCAGTTCGTGAAGAACGGAGATATGTTCAGAGTAACAAATCTGCTGAAAGAGTTTAAGATAACTGCAAGCAAGGTTTGGAGCGATGGAAACGGCAATCATTCGGCAGAGAGCGTAAAGTTCCTTCTTGGCTCGTCTACAACTAAGGTTTTAAGCGGTGTTCCAGATGATATTCAGTGGGGCAGTGATGAGGTAACTCTTAACGAAGCTAACAATTGGAAACATGAGTGGTCAAAGCTTCCTGGATATACAAAGGTCGGCAATGATTACAAGCAGCTTTACTATTATATCAAAGAGATCGACCTTGCAACAGGATATGAGGCTGTATACAGTGCAACGGCAATGAGCAAAAACACTGATGTTACAGTTACGAACGTCAAGGGACTTAACATTACGAAGGAATGGCGTGATGAGCTTGGAAACAAGCTTGCTGACAGCGAGCTTCCTGCCGGTATCGACAAGATCGAGGCAGATGTTTATGAGTCCTCTGTTGCACCAAATTCAACCTCAAGAGTGAATGGAGATAACGGAATACCAACAGATTGCAAACTTATAAAAACTGTTTCTCTGGAAAAGTCTAAGAATTGGACGGTAACTCTTGACGGTCTTGACAAGGACAAGTATTACTATGTTCTTGAAAAGAATATACCTGACGGCTTTGGCGTTACATATACTTATTCAAATAACGGCAGTGCCACGGGCTTTGATACGATCGTCAATACCAAGACCCCGCAGAAGGTAGAAAATATGGACGTTCGCCTGCAAAAGGCATGGTCTGACGGCGACAGCAATGCTCATACCAATGATAAGGTAACATTTAATATCTATAGGTCAACAAATAAGGCTGACGTGCCTGAAAAATATAACAAGTTTACAGGCACAATGGATAAGGGACAGAATGTTAAATTCAAGATCCTTACAAGCAATGGTGTAGAAATGGCTCAGAACGGAAGCTTTGCCTCTGAGTATACCATGTATGGCTCGGCTAAGTTCAGTTTTGATATGACAAAGTCATGGATAAATAACGGTGAAACTGAGGGACGTGTTAGAGTTCTTGACAGTTCAGGAGCTGTTCTGGCTGACATCTATAAGTCAGGTGAAAATTGGGTGGACGGCAAGGCTATACCTATATGGAGCGGTGATAGCAAGTATGTCAGCGTTAGTGATTACGTTACACCGTCTTGGGACAAGAGTCAGTTTGTTCTAAATCTGAATAATATCACTTCAGATATTACTGTTGAACTTACACTTAAGGGCGATAGTGGCTGTTCATACGCAGTAACAGCTAATGATCTTGGCACACCTGAGAAGACGAACGTTACACCTGTTCCTAATAAAGATGCGATACCAAGCAGTGAAATATTCTTGTGGAAGCAGATAACGCTCACGGCGGATAACAACTGGTCAACTGCCGTTTCTCTTGAAGAAAATAATGTCAAAGGAAACAAGTATTATTATTGGTTTGAGGAGATAGACGTGAACGGTCAGCCGATAAGCACGTCATCATACAAGGCTTACTACAGATACAATGGCTCAGAAAATGAGAATTGTATTGATATGACAAAGAACGGCGATCAGTATGTTCAGGTCTATAACAACTCTGAGGAAACCTTAGGAGAGCTTCCTGAAACAGGAGGCATGGGTGTTATCCCATTCGTGGCAGCAGGCGGAACAGTCACTGTTGCTGCAACATTACTTTTAGTTACAAAGCGTCGCAAAAAAACGCTGTAAATACACAAATATGAAAGGATAATTAATTATGAAGATGAAGAAATTCGCAGCTCTTGCTGTTGCAACCGTTATGTCAGTTTCAGCTATTGCTGCAACATCAGCATTCGGAGTATTTGCTACTACTGATGCTGGCGTTAATAACATTGTTATCAAGGATTCTGATACAAACAGAGTATATAAGGCTTATCAGATCTTTGACCAGGCATCTGCAACAAATACTATCAAGTGGGGCAAAGGCATTAATGGCGATGCTCTGCTTACCAGCCTGAAAACCTCTAGTCTTAGCACTTATATGTCTCAGTTTGACAGTGCCGAGGACGCAGTAGACGTTGCAAAGATAATATCAGACGCAGATCATTGGACAAAGGAAGATACTGCAAAGTTTGCAAAAGCCGCTTCTGCCTGCATCATCGACAGTAAGTCTGTAACTGCTCATGAAGCTAACGGTGAGTACACTATCAATGTTCCAAATGCTGGTTATTATCTCGTTGTCGATGCAACAGAAAATAATGGTGTTGATAAGGCTAACTCAGCTCTTATCCTTAACGTTTCAGGCACAACAAACGTTACTCCAAAGAGGACAAAGCCAACACTTACAAAGCAGATCAAGCACAATGAGAGTGACTCATGGGGCGATGTTGGTGACAACGCAATTGGTGACGATGTAGAATTCAAGATCACAACAACTATACCAAGCGATGTATCAGCTTATGACAAGTATACATACACAGTTCGTGACCAGCTCAGCGAGGGCTTTACATTCAATGATAACCTTACATACAAGTACTATGACGCTGACGGTCAGGAGATCACTTCTGTTACAGTAGGTCCTAACACAACAGTTGGCGACGACAGCAGTACAACCGACTATAAGGAATCTTTCTATACTACTTTCGATATCAAGGAACTTGTAAAGAACTATCCTACAGTTGCTAAGATCGAAACTTATTATTCTGCTAAGCTCAATGAAAAAGCTAAGGTAGCAGTTACTGCTCCTGACAGCGTGAACAATAACCCTAACACAGCTTACCTGACATATTCAAACAATCCTCAGGACACAACAGGTAAGGAGAAAGGTGAAACACCTAAGGTTACAGTTTATGACTGGACATTCTCACTTGTTGGTAACAAGGTAGACGAAAAGGGCGAGCCTCTTGCAGGTGCTAAGTTCCAGCTTAGAAATGTTCATGGCGATGCTATCAGACTTGTCAAGATAGCTGACAATGTTTACAGACTTGAGATCGGCAGTGAGGCAGGCTCTGTTGATTATATCGAAACAGACGCAACAGGTAAGTTTACTATCAAGGGCATTGATGATCAGACAACTTACAAGCTTGTTGAGATAGAAGCTCCTGCTCAGTATAACAGAGCTGATCCATATGAGTTCAAGTTTGACACAACATATGATCCTGCTAATACGCTTCAGTCCATTCGTATGCTCGACGGCACTGATTCAGGCACAAGCGGTTCAACAGTTAAGATCATAAACCAGAAGGGCGGCTCACTTCCAACAACTGGCGGTATCGGTACTCAGATCTTCTACGGTGTAGGCGGAGCTATCGTACTGGGCGCAGGTGTGCTTCTCATTGCTAAGAAGAGAGCTAAGAACGACTAATTTTTGAATTTATTTTTACCTTTGTCCTGCCGATCTCGGTCGGCAGGCATCAGGGAGGACTCCATGAGGAAGAAAAGCGGTAAATCAACTACAATTTTATTGGTCTTGTTATTGCTTGTGGGGCTCTCCGTGATGTTATATCCAACAATAAGCGATTGGTGGAATTCAAAAACGCAAAGCCGTGCGGTGGCGACTTATCAGAAAGCGGCAAATGACCTTTCTGACAAGGAGAATGAAGAGATACTCAGCCAAGCCAGAAAATATAATGAAGAGATAGCAAAGCTTGCCCGACCTTTTGTGGATTATGATAAGGTCAAGGGCTATGAGGATATCCTGGATATCACGGGGACGGGTGTTATGGGCTATATTTCCATTCCGACTATAAGGGTGGAGTTGCCTATTTATCATGGCACAAGTGACGGCGTGTTAAATGTCGCTGTGGGACATTTGCAGGGTTCGAGCCTGCCTGTTGGCGGAGCGGACACTCATTCGGTCATTTCAGCACATAGAGGTCTGCCGTCGGCAAAGCTTTTCAGCGACCTTGATAAGCTTGCGGAGGGCGATGAGTTCACTATAACAGTGTTGAAAGAGGTCTATACATATGAGGTCGAGGCTGTTTATATAGTTCTGCCTAATGAAATGGATAAGCTGAACATTATTCCGGGTGAGGATCATGTTACGTTGACTACCTGCACACCATACGGAGTCAATTCTCACAGGCTTCTTGTTCGTGCAAAGAGAGTTGAAACTGCGGACGATACAAAGAGTGTTTCAAAAATAACGGCAGACGCTGTTCAGCTCGATTCTCTTGTGGTCGTACCTTTTGTAGCAATACCGTTGTTTGTGGTACTGCTTGTGTGGTGGTTTGTGGATTCAAAACGCAAAAAAATCTCTCATGATGAGCTTGTGGCAATGCTGGATAAGCCAGAGAGTGACGATAATGTTGAAAATCTACCTGATAAGGAGAGTAGCAAAGATGAAACTTAAATTTTCTCAGCTTGCAAAGGCTGTTTTGTGTACGGCGGCAATGGCTGTTTCAGCCTTGGGAAGCATGACGATCTCAGCTTCTGCAGCGGATAATATCAATGTGGATATAGTGTGCAAAAATGATACAACGACTGTTAGTAATGCCGAGTGGAGCATATATAAGGTCGGTGAGCGTAAGGAAGCTGACTTTGTCCTTACCGGTGAGTTCAGCGATTATCCTATAGATATGTCTGATTTTACTGACGCTTCAAAAATGCAGGCTGTCGCTGATACGCTCGACAACTACGCAAAAACCGATGGCATAACACCAGTTTCAACAGGCAAGACGGACGCAAACGGTGAAGTAAAGCTTTCTGCTGATTCTGTGGGTCTGTATCTTGTTTCAGGCAAGAGTTTTGAAAACACAACAGCTAAGTTTACACCTTCTCCGTCACTTATCGAGATAGATAAGGATATCGTGGCTGAGGGTCAGATAACAGTTTACACCAAGTTCACATACGAAGAGATCCCAGCAGGGGACAGTGATTATGGTGTAAGAAAGTCGTGGATAGTTCCTGATGGTCAGGAAAAGCTCATACCTGATAATATCAAGGTGGAGATATATCGTGATGGCAAGCTTTTCGATACTGTTACTCTTAACGCTGACAACAATTGGGAGTATTTCTGGAAAGACAATTCTGCGGCTGAGTGGACAGTTAAGGAGATAGATATTCCTGCCAACTACACAGTTGTTACCAAAAACAATGACAAGCTGTTTCTTATAGAGAACACATATAAGTCAGACAGTTCGAGTAATACAGATAGTAGTTCAAGCACACCTGACAGCAGTTCGTCAGGCTCTGATTCATCAAGCTCAACGCCTGACAGTATACCACAGACTGGTTCGCTCAACTGGCCGGTGCCTGTACTTATAGGCGGTGGAGTTATCCTTATCGCGGCAGGCTGGAGAGTAAGCAGAAAAGAGAAATAAAGGCGAAACCACATAGGCTCGCCTTTACAACAGGAGAAAAATAGTGACTAAAAAAAAGCTAGGACTTTTGTTGATAATAATGGGGATAATGCTGATAGCGGCGGCATTATCCCTTAATTATTACAACTATTTTCATGAAAAGCAAAGTAATAAAAGGATGGAGGCTGTGCTGAGTGACCTGAAAACGCAGATCTCAGACAGTGCAGAGGATAGCGACAGCAGTTCACCCTTTGACATTTTTGACGATAGTCGATCCACGGACAGCGAGATAGATGACCCGGATAAGGATATCGTGCTTGACGGCAACTCATATATAGGTTTGATTTCATTCCCGACACTGGGGCAGGAGTTTCCTGTGACTCGTGGCTGGAGCTATGCTGCAATGAATACCGCAGCTTGTCAGTACAGCGGCAGACGTGTAGACAATGATCTTATAATCTGCGCTCACAATTACACAGGCTTTTTTGATAAGCTGGATAAGCTCAGCTCAGGTGACGAGGTCATTTTCACCGATGTTTACGGCAGAGAATTTAACTATACTGTCACAAACAGCGAACTGCTGAGCGGCTGGGATTCGCCATCGCTCATAAAAGGTGGTGGCAGCGACTGGGATCTGACCTTGTTCACCTGCACATGGAGCGGTTACAGCAGAGTGACTGTAAGACTTGTTTATTCATAAATACATCAAAAACGCACAGAGTTCTACACCCTGTGCGTTTTATATTCCTGCGGCATGTCTTATTTTTTTTATATCAAAAGTTTTTAGTTTGTCATCGTATATGCAGTGTCGTCTTGACTTTCTTGGGTGGCGGCGTGTATAGTCAATGGCTTCTACAAGGTCATTTGTTTGAAAAACTGGACGTTTCATTGCTTTGTTG
>OHAT01003153.1_pt1 | contig 11294 bp, 8 predicted proteins | sample 1577141 | NCBI WGS metagenome assembly OHAT01 (sample SAMEA3541578, study PRJEB24748) | human gut metagenome | biome: human gut; feature: human-associated habitat; material: faeces | place: China | collected 2012
CTCCACGCTCATGCTATCCGGCATGACAATAATGATGCGATAGCCCCGGGCGGCGGCCACGGAGGCCAGGCCGATGCCGGTATTGCCGGAGGTGGGCTCGATGAGGACAGACTGGGGGGTAAGGAGGCCCTTCTGCTCGGCATCCTCTATCATGGCGAGGGCAACGCGGTCCTTGACGGAACCGGCGGGATTGAAGTATTCCAGCTTGGCCAAAAGGCGGGCCTTGAGGTCATACTTTTTTTCAAGATGGGTGAGCTCCAGCAGGGGGGTGTGGCCGATGAGCTGGGCGGCGGAAGTGTAGATATTTTCCATAGGAATGCCTCCTGACACGAAATAGACTAAAGCGGTAGATTTACCATGGGAATGTTATACACCCTGGGCGGGGATTTGTCAAGAGAAAAGCTCCCCGGGAGGGGAGCTTTTTGGTGGGGCAATTAGTCATGCTTGCGCAGGAGGGCGGCGGAGCCGAGGGCTGCGGCGACGGCAGCGGCGACGGCCAGGCCGACCAGGTCATTGGCGCCGGTGGAGGGATTGGGCTGCTGGGCCGGTTTCTCCTCTTCGGCGGGGCGGATGATGACGATGGTGCCGGGGTTATCAGGGGTGGGAGGGACGATCTCGCCGGTGGCTGGGATTACTTCAGTCTGCATTTTATGTTTGCAAACTGTGCACTCCTTATGCATGGAACCGGCTGTGGTGGCGGTTGCAGGGGTATCGATAATCCAATCACTGGAGATATGATCCTCTACATAAAACACTTTGCACTCACACTCACGGATATGATTTGTACCGCTGTCAGTAACTATTGTGTACGCATGGGGCTTCTTGTCTGTTATAGCATTGCACTTTATACACTTATGCCAGTGATACTCATTGTCTACTGTATCTATTGTCCATTCAGTGGTCCAAACATGCTCACAAGTTGTGCCAGTGGATTTATCGTAGCCACAGTCACTGCAAACATCACCTACGAAATTGTGATTTTTTTCGACTACATTTCCACACACACAAGTGCCAATATGCTTTTCATTATCATTGGCATTGGGAGCCCATGTGTAAGAATGGCTTACCTTGGCACTGTAACCACAGCTGCCGCAGATGTTCGAATGAGAGCCATCATGATTGTCTCTATGACCAGTCACATTGTGCAGCTCTTGTGTAGTTGTATCATAAGCTTTGCAGATGGTACACTGATGAGCATGATGATAATCTCCTGTGTCGTGCCATGCTTCATCCCAAACATGCTGGTGGGTAGAGCCGCCGCCGGTTTCGAGGGTCCGTGTGGTAACGCGGAGGTACTTATAGGTGCTGTAGTTTGCGGAATTGAATTCCTCCAGCAGGTTACCGGTAGTGCTGGTGCTGGCGTAGCACTTATAGCCGGAGCCTAAGTCAAATGCACCGTTAGCGTGGCCATCTTTATTGGTGGAAATAAGATTGCCATTGGTATTTTTAATTACTACTTCGGCATTGATGGTAACATTGCCATAGGAATAAACCGGCAGGTAATTGCCGCTGATAGTCAGGCTGGCATTGGATGCATTTTCAGTATTTTCAATGAAAATTGTCGAATATGCTCCTTCGCCCAAGATGGCATGATGGCCAGCATTGTTAATGCTGTTTGTCCCAATCAGCTTGATATGGATCTCGTTACTGGAAGCATTTAGATTGGTCATGATCACGCCCGTGCTGCCACCCGTACCGGTACTGCTAATGGTAGCATTATTGAGGGTAAAGTCGTTTTCGCTATCACAGTAGATGTTGTAATCCCGTGCAGTACCATCGGTAATATTGCCATTTGCATCGGTCTTGTAGTACTTGCCTACATACATGGTCTGGCCTGCGATGGTGTAATTGGCAGCGACCTGGGGGGTGGTGTACGCATCGCCGCGGGTGATGGTGAGGCTATTGTTCCTGACGGTAGTTTTGGCATTGGGGGCAATAGCTTTTGTATCGGTACCTACCTTCAAGTAATGCCCTTCATTAGCGTTCTTGATATAGGCATTGATTGCGCCGCCGTATGTCAAATTATTGTCATGAGTATTGGTGGCGGTAATGCGGGTATTTTCACCACTGACGATGAGATTATACAGAGTATTAACTTCACCGCCTGAAGCCTGACCGGCTGTGATGGCGCTGAAGTGCTGAGAATTATTTGTGGCGGTGACAGTGGCACCATCGCTAACAGTGATATCTTTAACCGCACGGATGGCATTGCCGCCGACTGTGGCCGTAGCGGTTACTTCGCCGCCGGAGATGGTGATAGCGCCATTGACATGGAGGGCGGAGGAGACTTCGTAGCTGTCTTTGTATCGTTCGCCCTGTGTGGTGCTGTTATTGGTGATGGTGACGGTGCTGCCGGTGAAGGAGGCATTGCCGCCAACCTGGACGGTGGGAACACTATCGGATTTGCTGGTGGCAGTAAGGGAGCCGTTCGTTACGGTGAGGTCGCCTTTGATATCGATGGCTCTGGTGGTGAGTTCAGCGGTACCGACGGTGACAGTAGCGCCATTGATGGTGAGGTCTGCGGATATATTATCGTTATTAGTTACCCGGATGGAACCGACGGTAAGGGAGCCGGAGCCGGAGATGGTGAGGTTCTGATATTTAGTCTCGACTGCGGAAAGGGTGCTATCTCCTATGAGGGTAATGGAGTTAGGTGTGAATTCCGCATTGAATTCGAGGGGGTAATTGCCTTTGAAGTTATCCAAGGTGATGGTATTGCCTTTCGCGGCTACGGTAGCGGTGCCGCTGGTTTCACCATAAATGGTTTCGCCCTGCTTTAGAGTTGTGCCATCGTAGCTGATGGTGGAAGGCTTGGCGGCGGCAGGGGTGATAGTGATGGTCTTCAAACATATCGCTGTACCGTCGGGATTTTTATAACCTTTGAGATGGCTTGCCTCACTAAGGGTTACAGTGTCGCCGCCATCTTTTGTGTTATCCTGTACTATGCCTTCAACTTTGTATTTTTCCATATCGGCGATGGTAATATTGCCACTCACCGAGAGGACATTATACTTCTTACTTATGTTACTGGTCGTTAGCTTTATCTCGCCAGTATTTTCGAACTTGAGATTGCCTTTGTTCATGGCAATGGCATAGCTTGTAGTGGATACTTCAAGGCTGCCTGCACCGGTAATGGTAATATTGATGTTGCTAACATACTGATCAGCACTATTAGCAGAAATACCAGTACTAAAACCGCTCATGGTGTTGGTACCTACCAGATTGATGGTATAGGTTCCCTCTTTTGTAAACTGGATGCCATTGATAATACTACTGCTAGCGATGTTGACATCCTTGAGGGTGAGGGTTTTAGACGCCTGATCGTAGAAATAGGTGCCGGAGCCGTTGGCGGATGGGATTGAGGTTTCCACGCCGACAACGGCGTCTTTGCCAGCGATGAGGACATCGGAGGTTTTGGTGGGGGCGGGGGTGGTTCTCTTTGCGATGCAGATGTACTGGGAATATTTCTTTGTGGGAAAACCAAGGTATTCATTCAAGGTCCCCCAGCTGCACACCTCAGGATCGCTTTCTGTAAGAGCATCACCGGAATAAGAGCCTGTGGTGAATTGGTAGTTGCTCCAATCGATATTTTTTGATGCTGGACCAGCTGTACCTGCGACAATGTTGGCTGCCCTCTTGTTGGATATTTCCAATTTGGCATTATCCCCAGTCATTGCCAGAGTCCAAATCACAGTTGTCGCTGTATCGGCCGACGATTCGGCTATCAATGTGGAATTATCGATTGTAAGCGTACCATACACTCTTATTGCCTGGTAGTAGCCGTTAGTAATTGCCTTCAAATTGCCGCCGCCTGTAAAAGTAAGGTTTGTATTGGGAGTTGTTTCGATTGCAATTTTATTACTTGTTACGGTGTTTTCTCCGGTAAGGATCACACTGTAGGTTACATAATTTGTTGTATCGCAAAAATCAATGCCGATGTTGCTGCCGGTGGCGGTGATGGTGGCATTATTGAGGGTGAGGGTGCGGGTGGACTTATCGTAGGAGTAAGTGCCGTTGCCATCACCGAGGGAAATATCATTGCCAACGGTGACAGGGGTGCCGTTGATCTTTACATTATCATCGGTTTCGGGGGGGGTATCTGCCAGGGCGGTGGTAGGAAGCAGGACAAAGACTAAAGCCAGCGCGAGCAGGGCGCTGAGCAGGCGTTTTTTCATGGGGGTGGGCCTCCTTTTCATTTTTCTTAAAATTGTGGTTTTACTGGGCGCAGAGGCCCTACTTTCAACCCCCATAATACCCCCTAAAAGGGGGTATTTTTCGCCCAGGGGACGAAATGCGGGCAAAGCGGTGTGAATTGCAGAAACGCCCTAAAAAGTGCACAAAAAGCCCCCGCGATGGAAGGCTTTTTGCTAAGAATGGGAATATATGGCATCCCAAAATATTATTAACCGTTACATAATGCCGCCGGCGGTGGAGGTATAGACGCCCAAGATGAAGGCCACAATGCACAGCACGGCGCAGACGAGGGTATCGGTTTTCTTTTGGCGGGCCATCAGCTTGGCCAGCAGGGCATCGTAGTTTTCGCGGTTTTGGTCGTAATCCGGCTGGGCGGCCAGGGTCTCTTCCATCTTTTTGCCGTACAGGCGGTAATCCGCATAGGTAAGGGCGGGCATAAGCACGATGAAAAGCAGGAAAAACAGCATGGCTGGTGCCTCCGTTCTATTGGGATAAGATGCAGGGAAGCTCCGGCCGGAAAACCGACCGGAGTATGGCCCGTGCTAAATTCCGGAATCAGTGCAGCAGTGCATTGGGCAGCACGGTGACGATGCCGGGGATGTAGGTGAAGAGGAACAGATCGACGATGAGAACCGCCAGGAAGGGCAGTATCTGCCGGATGACCTTCTCCAGGCGAACTTCGCAGATGCTGGAGGAGACGAAGAGGTTCATGCCGATGGGCGGGGTGATCTGGCCGATGGAGAGGTTGATGATCATGATAATACCGAAGAAGGTCTTATCGATGCCATAGGCGCTGATCAGCGGGACCAAAACGGGGGTGAGCAGGGTGATGGCGGCGACATTATCCAAGAGGGCGCCAGCCACAAACAGCGCCAGGTTAACGAGCAGCAGAACGACAGCGGGGCTATTGGTAATGCCGCTGATGGCAGCAACGATCTGATTGGGGATCTGCTGCATGGTGAGCATCCAGCCGAATACGGCAGCCGCACCGATGAGGAACAGGATCATAGAGGTGCTGACGCCGGTCTTGACGCAGGCCTCATAGGCTTTCTTGATATTGAGCTGCTTAAACACAAAGTAGCCAATGATGAAACCGTACAGAACGGATACGCCGGCGGCTTCGGTAGCGGTGAACTTGCCGCTGTAAATGCCGCCCAGGATGATGACCGGGGACAGCAGCGCCAGGAAGCTCTGAATAACGATCTTGGCCTTGCTCTGGGTATGGAACTCAGCGATATCCAGCTCGGAGGTGCCGTAGCCGTTTCTCTTGGCGCGGAAGTACTCGACGACCATAAGGCTGAGGCCCATGATGATGCCGGGGATGATACCGCCGGTGAACATCTCCAGGACGGAGACATCGGCGACGATGGCATACATGAGCATGGTGCCGCTGGGAGGAATAATGAGGCCCAGCAGACCGGAGGAAGCGATAACAGCTGCGGTGTATTCTTTCTTATAACCGGCTTTTTCCATGGGCTCTACCATGATGCCGCCGATGGCAGCGGCCGTAGCGGTAGCGGAACCGGAGATAGCGCCGAAGAACATGCAAGCCAAAGTGGTGACCATGGAAAGGCCGCCTTTGAACCGGCCTACCACACGGTTGGCCAGGTAGATGAGCTTATCGGAAACACCGCCCAGGGTCATGACTTCACCGGCCAGGGTGAACATGGGAATAGCCAACAGAGAGAACTTGCTGACGCCGCTGAGAAGCTTCTGGGTGATGATAAGCGCATTGAGAGTGCCGCCCTGCAGAATGGTGAGCAGAGAGGCGGTGCCCATCGCCATGCCGATAGGAACAGCGATAAGGAGCAGAATGCCGGTGGAAATCAACAGGAATGCAGTCATGCGGTGACTTCCTCCTTTCCTTTTTTGGCAAAGAGATCAGCGAAGCGGTCTACAATGAGGACGATGAAGTTAAGGATCATGCCAACGGCACCAACGCCTACCACAAAGTAGTACCAGCCATAAGTGATGGGAGAAGAGCCAACAATAACATGCATATTCTCGCCTGTCATCTGGAAGGCCTGGGAGGTAACGACCACCAGGAACGCAATGCTGATGAGATCAGCAATGATGAGGATGACTTTGGTGAGCTTTTTGGGCAACAGATCCACGAAGAATTCCAAGCGGATCTGTTTATTATTGGCCGTAGCAGTGCAGGCCCCCAGGAACACACTGCAGATTAGCAGGAATACGATGAGATCCTGCGACCAAGGCAGTGGAACGAACGCGATAAAGCGGGAAATGATCTGCAGCAGCAGAACCAGGAACATGGCGACCATGACAATGCCCAAAAGGAGATTGCAGACCTTGTTGAAGGCTCCGACCGCAGTTTTCAGCGTTTTACGGAACATAGAATTACTCCTTTACTGATAAGAGAACTTGAGGAGGGGCAGAGTCGGGCGGGTGTGCCCGGCTCTGCCGTGGAGATGACTCAATCAGTTAGCCTTTCAGCTGGTTGTACAGGGCGGTGAACTCCTCGCCGTACTGCTTGCAGTAGGACTCGGTTACAGGAGCCAGAGCCTCTTCGAAAGCGGTCAGATCGGGATAGGTGATGGTAACGCCCTGCTCCTCGATGAACTTGAGGTCGGAAGCTTCGGACTCGGAAACGGTCTTAACATCAGCAGCGCAAACTTCCTTGGCAGCATCCAGCAGGATCTGCTGCAGCTCGGGAGACAGGCTATCGAACTTGGCCTTGTTCATGATGAGGGGCTCGGAAACATACTGATGATGGGTAACAGCTAGATACTTCTGAACCTCATAGAACTTACTGCCGATGATATTGGAGGTGGGGTTTTCCTGAGCGGAAACGATGCCAGTCTGCAGACCGCTGTAAGTATCACTCATGGAAAGGGTGGTGGGGTTGGCGTTCAGGGCGGTCAGCATATCAGCGATGAGCTTAGCGGAGCCGACGCGAACCTTCAAGCCGGAGAAATCGGCGGGGCTGTTGATCTCGTTATTGGAGGTAACAACACGGAAGCCATTGGCAGCCCAGCCCAGGATGGTCATGCCCTGCTTTTCGATAGCGGTATTGAGGGTAGCAGCTACATCGCTATCAGCGAAGGTGAGAACATGATCCCAGGAAGTGAACGCATAGGGCATAGCGATAACATTGAACAGCGGATCATAGTTGGCGAGGTAAGCATCGGGATCCAGAACCATATCCTGGGTACCGGACTTAACGGACTCCAGCATCTCGGAGCCGGAACCGAGCTGCTCGGCGGGGAAGATATTGATGATGAGCTGTCCATTGGACTTCTCTTCAACAATCTTCTTGAAGGATTCAGCGAGGACCTGATAATGGTGATCGGTGTTGTTGGTGTGGCCCAGGCTCAGCTGAATGGCCTTAACATCGTTGTCACCATTGTTGTTGTCGCCGTTGCTATTGCCGCAGGCAACCAGGGTCAGGATCATAGCCAGTGCCATAATCAGTGCGATGATACTTCTTTTCATGATTTTCTTCCTTTCTTTTTTGTCCGAATTTTTATCTCATGTGATCTCTCACATATGACCTAATTGTACCGCAACCGTGCGGGAAGGAAAGCCGGGAATTAACGGCATCTTAGCCGTGGCAGGCCAGCGCCATACTGCCGCCCAGATGGGCGTGGATCTCCTCGCACATATCGCGGGCGGTCTGGGTGAGCATTTCCAGATTATAACCGGTGTGAATGCCCATCTTCTCGCACATATTTACGAGGTCTTCGGTGGCGATATTGCCCTTGGCGCCAGGGGCGAAGGGGCAGCCACCCATGGCCGCCAGGGAGGCATCAAAGTGGGTGACGCCTTCTTCCAGGGCTACAAAGGCATTGGCAATGCCCATACCGTGGGTATCGTGCAGGTGCGCACAGATGTGATCTGCGCCGACCAGGCCGATCATGTGGCGGAGGACTTCCCGGGTGTGGGTGGGGGTGGAGATACCTGAGGTATCGGCCAGGCCAAAGTACTCCACACCGACGCTGTGGGCCTCTTCTACGATCCAATCCAGACGCTCCAGCGGGATCTCATCGCCAAAGGGAGAACCGAACACACAGGGCAGGGCCAGCTGGATGCGAACATCGCCGGTCTGCTGAGAAGCCAGCTCCTTGAACTGAGCCATGCTTTCCTGAATGGTACGGCGAGAATTGCGGAGGTTGTGCTCCTCGCTGGCGCTGACCACGAAGGACAGCATATGGGAGCCGGCCGCGACGGCGTCATCGGCGCCGCGCTTATTAAGGGCCAGGGTGCTGAGGGTGCAGCCTTTTTCAGCAGCGTAGGGCTTGATCGCCTCGAACACGGCGGCCGCATCGGCCATCTGGGGCATGACCTTGGGATTGACGAAGCTGGTAACTTCCAGCTCCTTGGCGCCGCAATCGATCATACGGCGGATGTACTTGATCTTGACATCGGTAGGAATGAACTCCGCATGATTCTGCCAACCATCACGGGGGCAGCATTCCTGGATATGGACCTCTTTAGGAAGTGGCATGAACTTGTACCCTCCTTGTCAGTTATCAGTTGATGACGCCTTCGGCACGGAACGCTTCGAGCTGTTCCTTAGTGAAGCCGAGGGACTCAAAGATCTCTTCGTTGTTCTCGCCCAGATCCGGAGCGGCCTTGTAATAGACGCAGGGGGCTTCCTCCATCTTGAGGGGGTTACCAATGACGGTCAGCTCCTTGGGAGCATCGGGGTGCTTAACAGGCGCGGGAACCTTGACGAGCATCTCACGCACTTCCACGATGTTCTTATCGTTGGCGGCCTGCTCGCAGTTATAAATGGGCGCTACAGGGATACCTGCCTCATCGATGATCTTGCAGACCTCGGAAACGGTTTTATCGGCAGTCCACTTTTCGATGATCTCCTTGAGGGAATCCGCGTTCTTCTTGCGGGACTCGGTATCGCAGTACAGGGGATCCTGAGCCAGTTCCGGCATACCCATGGCAGCGGAAAGCTTTTCAAAATGCTTATCGGTGCCGGAGGCGATGACGAAATAATCGTCCTTGGCCTTGAAGGAATCATAGGGGGCGGAGGTGATGTACTTATTGCCGGTCTTGACAGGGCTGACGCCGGTGTAAACATACTGCATCATCTTGGCTTCCATGCCGGAGAAGATGGAATCGACGAGGGCGACATCGATGTGGTTGCCTACGCCGGTTTTTTCACGGTTATACAGAGATGCGCAGATGGCGAAGCCAGCGTTCAGACCGCCGAACAGGTCACCGATGGCCATACCGGCACGGGTGGGCTCGCTGCCCGGCCAGCCGGTGATGCTCATGCTGCCGCCCATAGCCTGGCCGATGAGGTCGTAGCCGGGACGATTGGCATTGGGGCCATACTGGCCAAAGCCGGAGATAGAAGCATAAACCAGGCGCGGATTCAGCTTTTTGCACTCTTCATAGCTGAAGCCCAAACGGCCCATAACACCGGGACGGTTGTTTTCCAGCAGTACATCAGCGCTCTTTACCAATTCGCTGAACAGTTTTTTTCCGTCCTCTGTTTTGAGGTTGATGGCAACACCGCGCTTATTGCGGTTCAGATTCTGGAAATACATGCTCAGTCCACTATTTTTTTCCAAAGGGCGCGCGTTGCGGACGAAGTTGCCGCCGGTGGTCAGGTTTTCCACCTTGATAACATCGGCGCCCATATCGGCCAGATACATACCACAGTAGGGACCTGCCAGGAAGTCGGTGAAATCAAGCACACGGATGCCCTTGAGAAGCTGTCTAGTCATGATAAATCCTCCTGCGGCGCGATACTTTCGCGCCAGAATCATTTTTCGCGCTCCGGGGGCGGCCGACCCCCAAAAACACACAAGATTCGCTTCCGGAAGCTTAATCTACGCTTCCATGATAACCAAGTATGACGAAATTGTGAAATGCCAAGAAACGACCTTGATTGATGCTGTTTTTGCATAACAGTCAAAGTGCTGTGATATTGTTTGTGATATTTGTGCAAAAAGCACATGATTCCAGCGATTTGACGGATTTTTGTATATTGTATTTGGTTGCTTTCCTCTTACTCGCATGGTAAAATATTAAGGAAGGCAAAGAGAATACTGTGGCCAAAACGAATGGAGGACACGCAAAACCATGACGATCTTTCAATTGGAATGTTACTACGCGTTAGCTCAGTCGCTTAATTTTACCCAAACGGCCAGCCAGCAGTATATCACCCAGCCAGCCCTAAGCCGAAGCATCTCCTCGCTGGAAAAGGAGCTGGGGATCAAGCTGGTGAACCGCACCACCCACACCGTTTCTCTGACCCCGGCGGGGCGGGTATTTGCCGAAGAGTGCCGCAAGATCATAAGCACCTACCAGGATGGCGTGCAGAATGCCCTAACCGCCTCCCAAAGCATTGTAGGACGGGTACGGCTGGGAGTCCCTATCGATTCCTTTGAGCCATTAGCGGTAAAGCTGGTGCGTGCCATCACCGAAAAGCACTCCGGTATTCATATTGAGCTGAAATTTAATACCCCGACCCGGCTGCTGCGGGCGCTGGATGACGACCTGGTGGATGTAATCATTGCCAGCGGCCGCCCCAGAAGCGCCGAAAGCAAGTATCTGCTGGTGGACCGCCGGATGGACTATGTAGTGATATCCTCCGTTCATCCTCTGGCGGACCGGGAGGAAGTCTCCTTTAGCGAGCTGCGGTATGAAAACTTTATCGCTATCTCCCGTTCCTCCTCCATTGCCGGGTATCAGTCCATTATTGACCACGCCTCAGCCGGCGGGTTTTCTCCCAATATCGTGGGAGAAGCGGAGACGGTTTCCTCCCTGCTGATGATGGTGGCCTGCGGTGTAGGCATCACCGTGCTGTACAAGGAACACCAGCCCATTTCCGCCACCGACGCGGTGCGGTTTATCCCACTGAAGGGCGAAAAATACTTTAACCGATATCTCATTTGGAACCGACTGGATAATTCCTGTCTGGATTCGGTACTGGAGGTCGCGAAGGAGCTTTTCACCCCCGAAGCAGAAGATGAATAAATAAAAAGCCCCCTGCGGGAGCGTAATATGCAAAAAAAGACCCCCCCAAGGGAGACGCTCCGTAAGGAAGTTGTCTCCCTTGGGTTTTGTCGTCAGCCGGAATTTGGATTTATAGGAAAAACAATCATATTGAAGGA
>OHAT01003159.1_pt1 | contig 11271 bp, 10 predicted proteins | sample 1577141 | NCBI WGS metagenome assembly OHAT01 (sample SAMEA3541578, study PRJEB24748) | human gut metagenome | biome: human gut; feature: human-associated habitat; material: faeces | place: China | collected 2012
TAACTTTTTCGCTTTGTCAAGAACTTTTTTACTTTCTTTTTTCAAGAAAGAACGGAGAAGGAGGGATTTGAACCCTCGCGCCGCTATTAACGACCTACTCCCTTTCCAGGGGAGCCCCTTCGGCCAGCTTGGGTACTTCTCCAAATTGCCCTACGCAATCGCTTCTCATTTTTTTCAGAAGTGTTTTATATTATATCGCGTTGTTTTTTATTTGTCAAGAACTTTTTTAACTTTTCAAAAGTTTTTTATTCTCTTCAAATAGCGGAGAGAGTGGGATTCGAACCCACGCGCCCTTGCGGACAAACGGTTTTCAAGACCGCCTCGTTATGACCACTTCGATATCTCTCCATATGTTGTTGACTGCGTTCGTTGTGTTCTCACCGCCGACGCAAGTGATATTCTAGCATCAATACCCGCATCTGTCAACAACTTTTTTACATTTTTTTCAATTTTTATTTTTATCTTCCCAGATTTCCCATAAAACCCGCTAAAATACGGCATTTTTCACTCACAAAACATTCTTTAATGTTTCAAAAATGCTTCCGCGATATCAAGATCCTCCGGTGTTGTGATCTTAATATTCTGATAAGATCCCTCTGCCAGAGCAACCTTTGCCCCTGTCTCCTGCTCTACTACCATGGCATCATCTGTAATTTTGCTCATATCTTTCTGACGAATGCTGTCATGAGCCTCACGTATCAGTGAATACGAAAAAATCTGCGGGGTCTGAATTGTCCACACACACTTTCTGTTTGGAGTTTCTTTTACATATCCCTCTTCATCAGAAAGTTTGACTGTATCTTTAGAAGGCATACCAATCACACATGCACCTGTTTCCTTCACTTTCTGCAGACCACGTTTAAGAATTTCTTCTGTCACAAAAGGTCTTGCACCGTCATGGATCAATACATATTCACAGTCTCTGCATTCACAAAGACCTGCATAGACAGAATCATAGCGTTCTTTTCCTCCCGGGATTACTGCCGATACCTTTGTAAATCCATATTTTTGCACGATTTCTTCTTTACAGTAAGAGATAGATTCCTCTCCTGTCACAAGAATAATATCCTGAATCAGCGGACTTTCCTGAAAACAGTGCAGGGAATAATACAGAACCGGGTATCCCTGTATCTCCAGGAACTGCTTCTGTACTTTACTGTGCATTCTTTTTCCCTGCCCTGCTGCCAGAACAATGGCCGTATTTCTTTCTGACATCTCAACGCTCTCCCAGTTTAAGATTCGGCACAGCATTCAGATCCCATCCATGACGTGTACCTTTAATATATTCATAATAAGCAGCTACTCCAATCATTGCTGCATTGTCTGTACAGAAGATCGGTGACGGCCGATAAAAACTGTAATTATTTTTCTTACATGCTTCTTCCATTGCCGCTCTTAACGTTCCATTCGAAGCCACTCCGCCTGCAATTGCAATCTTAGTCATCCCATAATCTTTGGCTGCAAGCATTGTATGCTCCACCAGCACATCAACTACCGCTTTCTGGAAAGATGCTGCCAGATCTGCTCTGTTTATCTCTTCTCCGGTCATCTGCGCATGATTAATATAATTCAACACTGCTGATTTTACACCACTGAAGCTGAAATCGTACGGACAATCTCCAATTTTAGCTTTTGGAAACTCAATTGCATTGGGATTTCCCTCTTTAGAGAGCTTGTCTACCTTTGGTCCTCCCGGATATCCCAGTCCGATAGCTCTTGCAACTTTGTCAAAAGCTTCGCCTGCAGCATCATCACGGGTACGTCCCAGGATTTCAAATTCTCCATAATCCTTAACGATCACAAGGTGTGTATGTCCTCCTGACACGATCAGACATAAAAATGGAGGTTCAAGATCCGGATGTTCAATATAATTTGCTGACACATGGCCCTCAATATGGTGGACCCCTACCAGTGGAAGCTTCTTTGCATAAGCAATTGCCTTCGCCTCAGCAACGCCCACAAGAAGTGCACCTACAAGTCCCGGACCATAAGTGACACCAATTGCATCCAGATCATCAAGAGTTACATCTGCATCTGCCAGTGCCTGTTCAATTACCTGGTTAATCTTTTCAATATGTTTACGGGAAGCAATCTCCGGGACTACTCCGCCGTATAAAGTATGAAGAGCAATCTGTGAAGAAATCACATTTGACAGAATAGTTCTGCCGTTTTTGACAACAGAAGCTGCGGTCTCATCACAGGAACTCTCAATTGCGAGAATTAATGTATCTTTCATTTTCTATTCCTCATAATCATCTGCACTATCTTTACTTTGTTTTCCTGTTATTCTTCAAAATTCAATTCAACACTCTTGCCATCTTTTCCCGGATATGCATTTGGAAAAATTTCACGAACTTTATCCATAAACTCATCCGGTCTGACCAGAGACGGACTGTAATGTGTCAGCCACATCTCCTTTACCCTGGCATCACGGGCCAAAACCGCCGCCTCGCGGAAAGTCATATGCTTGTATCCGCGTGCTTTGTCTGCTTTGTCATCTTCTCCGTACATTCCTTCACAGATAAACAGATCCGATTCCTTTGCATTTCGCAGAATAGATTCTGTTGGTCTGGTATCTGTTGTATAAGTAAGCCTGATTCCTTTTCTTGCAGGTCCAAGTACCATCTCCGGTGTATAGGTAATACCGTCTGCTTCGATGGTCTGCCCTTTCTGGAGCGGATTCCAGTATTTCAGTGGAATATCCTGCTCTTTCGCTCTCTCAGCCGAGAATTTTCCCTGGCGGAGAATCTCAAGGGTATAGCCATAACAGAGTACATTATGGTTCACTTTAAAAGCCGTAATACGATAGCCATTTAATTCAATGACCTGCTCCGGCTGTGTAATCTCAATAAATTTAATTTCAAACGGAAGCTCCGGTGCAATGACGCGAAGTGCATTGACTACTCTCTCCAGACCTTTGGGACCTACCAGAGTCAATGGTTCTGTGCGGTCTGCATTTCCCATAGTAAGAAGAAGTCCCGGAAGCCCGCTGATATGATCTCCATGATAATGAGTAAAACAAATCACATCAATAGGTTTAAAGCTCCATCCCTTCTCCTTAATTGCTACCTGAGTACCTTCACCACAGTCAATGAGCAGACTGCTCCCGTTATATCTTGTCATAAGCGCAGTCAACCATCTGCGAGGCAGAGGCATCATTCCACCGGTTCCAACTAAACATACATCTAACATATATTCCCTCTATTTTCCAGCTTCCGGCAATTCCCTTAAAAGTGTATGGTCCGGCTGCTGATTTTTTCTGCTTTCATTTCTTTTTCATTCGGGATGTCTGGTCATAAGCAGCGCATCCTCCACAGGATCACTGTAATATGCCTTACGTATTCCATCTCCGGTAAATCCCATACGTTCATAGAGACGGATTGCAGTCTCATTTCCCACACGTACTTCCAGATGGATTGTCGTAACCTCCCTCTCTGCTGCAAGGCGGATCAGGCTCTGCATCAGAAAAGCGCCAATTCCTTCTTTTTGTCTGTCCCTGCGCACAGCCACATTGGTAATATCTCCCTCATCCAGAACCATAAGAAGACCGCAGTAACCCAGAATCTTTTCTTTCTCTTCCACCACCAGAAACATGGCATCATCCCTGGTCAGAAAAGTAAAAAAACCTTCTTTTGTCCATGGTACATGAAAAAGATCCTGCTCAATCTCCATTACCTGATCCAGGTCATCCACAAGCATTTCCCGCAGGATCATATTTTTGTACCTGCCGGTTTCTGCTCTTTTTCTCTCTCTGCACGCTCACGCTCTGCCTGGGAAATGCGGAGATATTCCGGGATATGTTCCATAGCAGTCTCTGTGCGTCCTTCTTTATAATAAATACTGCCAAGAGCTGCCACTGCCGCTGCTCTCTGTTTATTTACATGAGCCGGTGCAAAAGAATACGGAACCTGCAGTTTCTCTGCGATCAGTTCACGAAATACAGGTACACCGTCTCCCAAAAATGTAACCATCTCTCCTCTCTGATTCAGTTCTTCCAGCAGTTCCTCGATCGATGCTGCCCACTGTTCTTTCAAAGTCATAAGCTGATGCTCTTCAAATCTGTAAATTCCTGTATATACCTGCTTTCTTCTGGCATCCATGATCGGACAGATCAATCCCTGTGCATCATAAAGATTATATGCCAGTGCATCTACTGTCGGTACTGCTACCAATGGTTTCTTCAGGGCAAGTCCCAGGCCTTTGGCTGTTGCCGAGCCGATACGGAGTCCTGTAAAGGATCCCGGTCCCGCTGCCACTGCAATAGCATCTACGGATTCCAGTTCCAGTTCCGTCATCTTCACAATCTCATCTAACATCGGAAGCAAAGTCTGAGAATGTGTTTTCTTATAATTTACAGTATACTCAGCCAGTAATGTATCATCTTCCACAACTGCTACAGATGCAACAATTCCTGAGCTGTCCAAAGCTAAAATTTTCATTTCTACCTCCTAACTGTTCTCCGGACCAATCACTGTAATCCTTCTATAATCAAAGCCTTTCTCCAGATCTTTCTCTATGGTTACTTTAATCAGCTTTTCCGGAAGGATTTCTTCGATCAGATTAGCCCATTCGATCAGACAGATTCCCTGTCCGAAGAAATAATCGTCATATCCGATTTCTTCCATTTCCTCAATGTCACCGATACGGTAAACATCAAAATGATATAAAGGAAGACGTCCGCTTTCGTATTCCTGAATGATCGTGAATGTCGGGCTGCAGATAGGCTCTGTGATTCCAATCCCTGCCGCAACTCCCTGGGTAAATACGGTTTTTCCAACTCCAAGATCACCTGTCAGAGTATAAATCTGACCCGGTTTCGCATTCTCTCCGATCTTCTTTCCCACCTCAAATGTTTCCTGTGGTGTTTTTGTCTCTATAATCATCTTTTCCACCTTTTTCTTGCAGAATTGTTCTTTGCATATTATAATAGAGCGAACAGCGAAATACAATACTTTTTGAAAAGGAGACTTGAAACTATGGCAAATCCGATAGTTACAATTACCATGGATAATGGCGATGTGATGAAAGCAGAATTATATCCTGAGATTGCACCGAATACAGTTAATAACTTTATCAGTCTTGTAAAAAAAGGCTTCTATGACGGACTTATTTTCCATCGTGTGATCAACGGTTTCATGATCCAGGGAGGATGCCCGGACGGAACAGGTATGGGCGGTCCGGGATACAGCATTAAGGGTGAATTCACTCAGAACAGATTTAAAAATGATCTGAAACATACTGCAGGTGTTCTTTCCATGGCACGCGCCATGCATCCAAACTCAGCAGGAAGCCAGTTCTTTATCATGCACAAAGATGCTCCGCATCTTGACGGTGCTTATGCTGCATTCGGCAAGATCACTGAAGGAATGGATGTTGTAAACCGTATTGCAGAAGAAGATACCGATTACAGCGACCGTCCGCTTGACGAGCAGAAAATCAAATCCATGACAGTAGAAACTTTCGGTGTTGATTATCCGGAACCGGAGAAATGCTGATTCGCTGACTGTTTATGCCCCATGCAGTTTTCAGGCTGCATGGGGCATATTTTATCAATCCGTAAATACTTTCACTTCACCGTCAATCACTGAATAGTAAAGATCTTTCTCTTTCTTCATCTTCGCTCTTCCATTTGTTCCCTCGGTGATTGCTTTTTCTACAAATGCAATCTGATCCGCCGGAACCAGCAAATGCAGAACTACCCTGTCAGTGTATTCAGAATCAAGGATCGGTAATTTCTGTTCTCCGGCAATATACTGGATCTTACCTATCCCGGTATAATCGGCAACTACTTCCATGGAAATCCCGTAGGTTTTCTCAATCACTGTGCTGGCGTCAAGACCTTCCTGCAGACTTTTGGAGTATGCTCTTACAAGCCCGCCGGTTCCAAGCAGAATGCCCCCGAAATATCTTGTAACTACTGCTGCCACATTATAAATATCCTCTCCCAGAATTACATCCAGCATTGGTCTTCCCGCAGTACCTGAAGGCTCCCCATCATCACTGCATCTGGTATATTCCCTGTTCTTTCCCACCGAATATACATAACAGTTATGTCTGGCATCCCAATATTTCTTCTTAATTTCCTCTATAAAGGCCAGTGCCTCTTCTTCAGTCTGTACAGGACGCACTGTAGCAATAAATCTGGATTTCTTTTCCACGATCTCGCCTTCCCCGCCCTCATAAACCGTCTTATATTTCTCAAGCATGTCTCATACTCCTCTTTCCGTTCTCTTATTGACTCAGTGTACCATGAATTACAAAAATACGCCAGCACAGTGTATACTAATCCTGTAAAAAAACACAATAACCATTAAAAAGATCCAAAAGCAATTGTGAATTTTTATTTTTCTGCTTTATTTACTTATTCTTATTTGATATAATAGAACGGATTATAAAGGAGGTTTAACATGAACTACGGTAAAAAGTCGACTGCAAAGAAACGGACGGCTCTGATCTCCCGTTCTTCCATGATGGGAAAGCGCGCCAGAGTTTCTTTCATCAGAGTCCTGTTCGTATCACTGATAGCACTCTGCATCGCAGTAACCTGTCTGGGTGTGGGGTCATTCAGGGGTGTAATTGATACTGCTCCTGATGTTGATGATATTGATATTATGCCACTGGGCTATGCAACCTTTCTCTACGACGATGCAGGGAATCAGATCCGTAAACTGGCCGCTCCGGATTCCAACCGACTGCCTGTCACTCTCGATCAGATACCTGTTGATCTGCAGCATGCAGTTGTCGCAATCGAGGATGAACGTTTCTATGAACATAACGGTATTGACGTAAAAGGTATTCTTCGTGCCGGAATGAAAGCTCTCACTACCGGAGATTTCTCAGAAGGTGCCAGTACGATCACACAGCAGCTTCTCAAGAATAACGTATTTACTAACTGGACCAGCGAATCTACTCAGCTGGAAAGATTTACACGAAAAATCCAGGAACAGTACCTTGCTGTCCAGGTTGAGAAAAAAACTGATAAAGACACCATTCTTGAGAATTACCTGAACACAATTAACCTGGGTGCCGGTTCCTATGGTGTACAGGCTGCCGCACGACAGTATTTTGACAAGGATGTATGGGATCTGAATCTTTCTGAATGTGCAACTCTGGCAGGTATCACACAGAACCCGACGAAATTTAACCCGATTATCAATCCTGACAGCAACAGGAAGAGACGCAAGGAAGTTCTCCAGCATATGCTGGATCAGAACTATATTACTCAGGATCAGTATGATGAAGCTCTTGCAGATGATGTTTATTCCCGTATCCAGGCCGCTCAGGAAAAGAACTCCAGCACTGAGAATACTGTTTACACATATTTTGAAGATGAACTGACAGATCAGATCATCAACGACCTGATGAATATCAAAGGTTACACCAAAAAACAGGCAACCAATCTTCTCTACAGTGGCGGACTTAAAGTATATACAACACAGGATTCCAAGATCCAGAATATCTTGGATGAGGAATATGCAGATCCTTCCAATTATCCGGACACTGTCCAGTATGAACTTGACTATGCCCTGACGGTTACCGATCCTGATGGAAATCAGGTAAACTACAGTAAGGAAATGCTGCAGCTTTATTTTCAGAATGAGGATCCCGATTTCGATCTTCTGTTCGATTCCCCGGAAGATGGACAGACTTATGTAGACAAATATAAGGCAAGCATACTCGCCAACGGAAGTAAAGTTCTTGCAGAGCGTGTCAATTTCGCACCTCAGCCACAGTCTTCCATGAGTGTGATCGACCAGCATACCGGCTATGTAAAGGCTCTGATCGGTGGTCGTGGAGAGAAAACGGCAAGTCTTACACTGAACCGGGCAACGGACACTACCAGACAACCTGGTTCTACCTTTAAGATTGTGTCCACTTATGCACCTGCTTTAAATGAAAAAGGCATGACTCTTGCAACAACATTTGAAGACGAACCTTATGAATATCCGGATGGTTCCCCTGTAAACAACGCAACCCGTTCTTACAACGGAACAACCACGATCCGTACTGCGATCCAGAATTCCATTAACGTTGTAGCCGTCAAGTGTCTGGAAAAAGTAACTCCTGAGCTTGGATTGAAATATCTGGACAACTTTGGTTTTACAACCCTTGCTCATGGAACAGAGGCTGACAAAGATGCCAATGGTAATGTATGGAGCGATGCAAACCTTGCCACTGCGCTTGGCGGCATCACCCGCGGTGTCACAAATGTTGAACTGTGTGCATCCTATGCAGCCATCGCAAATAACGGAAATTATATCAAGCCAATTTATTACACAAAAATTCTGGATCACAACGGAAACGTCCTGATCGAGAATACTGCTGCCGAACGTTCCGTAATCAAAGAAAGTACTGCTTTTCTTCTCACCAGTGCAATGGAGGATGTTGTAAAACAGGGTACAGGTACAGCCTGCCAGCTTGACAATATGCCTGTTGCCGGAAAAACAGGTACAACCGAAGCCTATAACGACTTGTGGTTTGTGGGTTATACACCATATTATACATGCGCAGTATGGTCCGGTTATGACAACAATGAGAAATTACCTGATTATGCGCGTAACTTCCACAAAGCTTTATGGAAAAAAGTTATGACTCGTATCCATGAGGGACTTCCTTCCAAAGAATTCGAGAAGCCTGCAAGTGTAGAAAAGTTAAGTGTCTGCGAGGAAACCGGACTTCTTCCAAGAGCCGGCTGCCCGGTGATCACTGAATACTTTGACGTAGGTACCATGCCTACAGAATATTGTGACCAGCATTTCTATGACAGTGATGATTATGACTATAATTATGATACAGATTCCTCTGATCAGACTGACAACACCACTGACACTGATAACAGCGAAAACTCTGATAATGGAGATACCGACAACAGTGGTGACAGTAACAATACTGATGACAATGGTAATAACGGTGACGATGGTACTGATAATACCGGCGGAAGCGATGACAACGGTGACGGTAACGAGGATGATTCCTCTTATCAGGTCGACTATTATTAATGCAAAAATACCGGTACAGGAGCACCTCCGAATGATGTTCCTGTACTGCAAAAAATCCACAGTCCTGTCAACTCAGGACTGTGGATTTTTTATATATTTTCAAAATTGATTCTCAGATATTATACTTCTTTAATAACCATACGCGCAGATCCGTAAATACCTGCATCATTTCCGAGAGTTGCAAGAATGATTGGTGTTTTCTTGCATGCTGTAAAAGCATATTTCTCATAGTATTTCTGAATACAGTCGATCAATGGCTGTCCGGCTTTGGAAACACCACCGCCGATAACGATGGCTTCCGGATCTGTCACACATGCAAACATGGCAAGTGTTCCGCCAAGCATTTCTCCTACCTGTGCCATAACATCGCAGGCTACTTTGTCGCCCTCTTTAAAAGCATCCAGAACATTCTTTGCTGAAAGTTTTGTAAATTTGCGAAGAACAGTCTGCTCATCTGTAGCAGCCAGAGTTCTCTGTGCCACGCGAACGATACCTGTTGCAGACGCATACTGCTCCAGACATCCACAGTTACCACAATTGCAGGCTTCCTTTTCTTCATGGTCAACTGCTGCATGACCGATTTCTCCACCTGCACCATGAGCACCGCCAACAATCTTTCCATCAACGATGATTCCACCGCCGACACCTGTTCCAAGAGTTACAAGAATAACGTTCTTAGCTCCTGCTGCTGCGCCTTTCCATGCTTCGCCAAGTGCTGCTACATTGGCATCGTTTCCTGCTTTGGACGGAAGTCCTGTCAGTTCTGTCAGTTCCTTAGTAACTTCTTTAAAGCCCCAGAAAAGGTTTACCGCACATGGCACTTCCCCTCTCTCGTTAACAGGTCCCGGTACCCCGATTCCCACACCGTCGATTTCTTCTTTATCCAGCTTACGCTCTGCGATCTTGTCAAGGATTGTCTTTGCAATATCCGGCAGGATTGCTTCTCCACTGTTCTCCTTACGTGTAGGAATTTCCCATTTCTCAACTAAGACTCCGTCTGTCTGAAAGAGTCCACATTTTACAGATGTACCACCAACGTCAATTCCAAAACAATACTTTCCCATAATATCTGATATCCTCCAAATTACTTTAAATTATTTTTCTTCACGTTTCTTTGCAAGGTTTGCCTGAACACGTTTGTACAGCTCTTCCGCTGCATTGTATCCCATCTTCTTCTGTCTGTGGTTAACTGCCGCAGATTCAACGATAATAGCCAGATTACGTCCCGGACGGATAGGCAGAGAATGGCATACAATCTTATTTCCAAGATACTCTGTATATTCCTCATGCAGGCCGAGACGGTCATATTCTTTGTCTCTGTCCCACTCTTCCAGTTTGATAACCAGATCCACAGACTGTGTATCCTTAACACTCTCAACACCAAACAGAGTTTTGACATCGATAATACCAATACCACGAAGTTCAATGAAATGTCTTGTGATATCCGGTGCCGAACCCACCAGCGTCACATCACTGACTTTACGAAGTTCTACAACATCATCACTGACAAGACGATGTCCTCGTTTGATCAGTTCCAGCGCAGCCTCACTCTTGCCAATTCCGCTCTCACCTGTGATCAGGACACCTTCACCATATACATCCACAAGCACACCATGGATGGAAATACATGGTGCCAGCTGTACACCCAGCCAGCGGATAATCTCAGCCATAAAACTGGAAGTTGTACGCTCTGTCACGAAAGTCGGAACATTATATTTAACTGCCAGATCGATCATATCCTGTGATGGTCTTGTCATTGTACTGAAAATTACACAGGGAATCTTGCTGGAAATAAATCTTTCATATTTAAATTTCCGTTCCTCATCACTGAGCTGCATCAGATAAGTATACTCTACATATCCGATGATCTGTACCCGTTCATTTGCAAAATGCTCCAGATATCCTGTCAGCTGCAATGCCGGTCTGTTGATCTCCGCTGTCTTGATCACAATCTCAGACAGATCAATTTCAGGAGTCAGGTTGTGAAGTCCCAGTTCCTGAACTAATTTTGTCAACTGTACACCCTTCATTTATTTCTCCTTTTCAGTTTAAAATCTGAAAGCCCGGTCTGTCCGCTATCTCAAAACCTGCTCATACAGACATAACTCATTTATAGCTGTCGTCCGAAACTTTCATAGTAAATTTCACGTCTTTTTTATTATATCACATCACTATATACAACTTCAATTACAAAAAGCGAGAGTCTTTGGGTAATATGTAGAAGAACCCAGGAATATTTTTACATATTTTATATTTTTTTCTCCCCATCTCC
>OHAT01003160.1_pt1 | contig 11266 bp, 8 predicted proteins | sample 1577141 | NCBI WGS metagenome assembly OHAT01 (sample SAMEA3541578, study PRJEB24748) | human gut metagenome | biome: human gut; feature: human-associated habitat; material: faeces | place: China | collected 2012
TAGAGACTTCTTTTCAGGATTTCGGTCTTAAGTTGCCCGTTAATCAAAAGCTCGTCGGGGAAAAGTATCAGGTCTTTGATTGACACCTTCTTTTCTCCGTTGTTCTCTGTAACCACCGGATATTGAATGTTCAGATAAGGGCCGGTGACGGTCTGTGCGAGACTCCATTTCTCGCTTACCTCATTGATTGCTTCTTCCTGCGTGCGTCCCCGTTCGGAAATAAGATTTTCAATCATGAACATAGGAATCATCAGAAGAAGGATTAATCCCCCGATAATGACCACCTTGATTGTTTTCGAGAAACGGTGAAGGCATCCCATAGGTTGCTGTGCCTGTTGCTCGTTTGAATTTTCATTGAAACCGTCCATAAGCTGATAGTGTTTAGATGAATGAATTATTCTGATTTTAGAAATTGCTCCAGAGCTTCAATATGAGATTTGAAAGCTTCCCTGCCTTGCGAAGTCGCTTGAAAGGCAGTTCGCGGCTTTCGTCCGACAAAACTTTTGTTGCATACGATATATCCCAATTCTTCCAGGGCACGGGTATGACTGGCAAGGTTACCATCGGTCAATGCGAGCTGCTCTCTCAGAAAATTGAAATCAGCTTCCTCATTAACCATCAGAACAGCCATGATACCCAGTCGTACCTTGCTTTCGAATGCTTTATTAATATATTGGAATGATTCTATCATTTATGATTTCTTTCTTTCGTAATGTAAATAGAACAGTATTCCATAGAGGATATGAAATCCACCGAAACCTATCGTCCAGAACAGTAAGGCGTGGCCTTCCCAAAAACTATCTATGACTCCCAGACAGATAAAAGCGTATCCCAACCAAGCTATATTGGCATAGGTAAATTTAGAAACATTAACCAAAGTCAGTCCATAGAATAAAAGCATGACCGAGGATAAAATGTCATAATATCCATGCAGCAGCAGAGAAATACATAAAGCACCTCCGGTCAGCATCGGAAGTGAAAAATTCCATAATGCCCGATAGGTGAGCCGGCTGAAAAAACTCTGTCCCGTCTTTTGGGATTTACAGTAAGACAGGATACCGGCAGTAACGGCTGCGGCTGCCAATACCGATAAGGCTATTATAGCCATAAATTCCAATGTGACGATTAAATGCGTCTCTGGTGTGATAACTTGTGTCGCGATGTACGCGCCAGCCAATGCGTAAATGCCTGCCAGGATTGCGGCAAGCCCACTAACAGAGATAAACTTTGAGGACTTTTCCATCAACTCTTTTATCTCATTTACCGATTCTAATGCTTTATCTTTATTCATGTAAAAAGTACTTTGTGATACAAAGTAAAATAAAACATTTAAGATGAACAAGATTTTATCTGATTATTTCAATAAATAGGTTCAAAAAAGAAGTTGGATAGATGAAATTAGTCAAATATTTGACTAATTCGACGAAGATACGTATCTTTGCGCCCGAAAAGGTAAAAACGATAATAAAAATGAGAGAAGGAGCGGAGTTCAGAGAACTCATGTTGCAGGTTGTCCGTACACGTATGGCTTTTCGTCGGTCTATGCAACGAACATTAAAGAAGAATAATGCAGGTATTACATTTGAGATGCTTCAAGTATTGAGCAGTTTATGGCACGAACAAGGCATCAGCCAGCAGATATTGGCGGAGCGTATAGCGAAAGATAAAGCATGCCTGACTAACTTGATGAACAACCTGGAAAAGAAAGGATACGTCTGCCGGAAAGAAGACCCGAACGACCGTCGTAATAAACTGGTATTTCTGACTCCGGCGGGTGAAGAGTTTAAAGAGCAGATTCGTCCGGTTTTAGACCAGGTTTATGTATATGCAGAACACATTATCGGTATTGAAAGTATTGAAACCATGTTGTCTGAATTAAACAGTGTTTATGATGTTCTTGAAAAAATATAAACTATATCCGGTCATTTTATTCAGCCTGTTTTCTTTTCCCCAATTGATGCACGCACAAACAGACTCTTTATTTCTTACTGTCGACCAGCTCTTTGAACGGGGCGTACAATATAGCCTGCAACTTCAGGCGGATGCAATGAAAGAATCTATGGCGCAGGAACGGACACGGACTGCAAGAACTGCGCGACTACCGGAACTACAGATTGGACTGAAAGGCGGATTCGTCGGTCAACCCGTCGTTTGGGAACGGGGACTGTCCGCACCTCTCTACCCGGACGCGCCGGACTGGTCACAAAATTATGCGATTGATTTGGCACAACCTCTCTATCAGGGCGGTAAAATCCGAAGTGCTATCCATAAGGCGGATATTGAAAAGCAAGTCGCCGAATTGCAGACTTTGACCGATCGGGCGGAGATTAAACTGAAACTGCTGAATCAGTATATGAATCTCTTCAGCCTCTTTAAGCAGCATGAGATACTGATGCGAAACATTGAAGAATCGGAACTTCGGTTGCATGATATACGGCGGATGAAAAAGGAAGGGCTGATTACTAATAATGATGTATTGCGAAGTGAGATGCAGTTGACTAACGACCGCCTGTCTTTGCAGGAAACGGAAAACAGTATTGTGCTTGTATCGCAGCAACTCGATATTCTGTTGGGGCAGGACGAGAATGTATTATTGCGGCCGGATACTGCCCTGCTTTATCAAGCAGTTGCCTTGCAATCTTATGATGATTATATCGTTCAGGCTTATGCGAACAACCCGGTGATGAAATTGCTTCGTGCACAAACGGAACTGGCAAGGAATGAAATCCGTTCAACCAAGTCTTTCTCATTACCCGGTATATCGTTATATGCATCGAATACATTGGCACGCCCTGTCTCGCGTACCTTGGCGGATATGTACAATAACAACTGGAGTGTGGGCGTCTCGGTTTCTTATCCTTTATCCTCATTGTATAAGAACAATCATAAAATAAAAGAGAGCAAAATGAGGATGTCTTTGCGGAAGAACGAGGAAGAGCAGAAAATGCAGGGAATCCGCATGGAAGTACGTTCCGCATTCTTACGGCATCGAGAAGCCATGCAGAGGGTAGAGGCTTTGAAACTGTCCGTCCGGCAGGCGGAAGAAAATTACCGTATCATGCAGAACCGCTATCTGAATCAACTGGCTATCCTGACTGATTTGCTCGACGCAAATTCCGTCCGCCTGAATGTCGAGTTGCAGTTGGTTACTGCACGCACCCGTGTGATTTATACTTATTATCAACTTCAGAAGGCTTGTGGTCGTCTTTAATATACAAAACAGATATGGCAAATCAATTGAAAGAAAAACAGAAGAAGCTGAAAAAGCTCAGAATCCGCAATATTATTTTAAATTTGGTATGTATCTGTCTGGCAGGTTCCGGCCTTTGGTGGACTGCCACTTACTTTTGGCGTTATGTAAATTATGAAGTGACGAATGACGCTTTTGTAGACCAATATGTAGCGGCCTTGAATGTACGGGCTTCGGGTTATATAAAAGAGGTATGTTTTAAAGAACATCAATATGTGCGTCAAGGGGATACTTTACTGGTGCTTGACAACCGTGAATATCAAATCAAGGTGAAGGAAGCGGAAGCTGCTTTGTTGGATGTACATGGCTCACAGGAAGTGCTTCATTCGGGCATTGAGACTGCCCATACAAATATCGCCGTGCAGGATGCCAACATTGCTGAAGCAAAAACGAAACTCTGGCAACTAGAGCAGGATTATCATCGCTTTGAACGTTTGTTGAAAGAAGAATCCGTCCCGGAGCAACAGTTTGAGCAAACTAAAGCTGCTTATGAAGCGGCAAAGGCGCGTTATCAGGCATTGGTTGCTCAGAAACAGTCGGTACTCTCGCAATATACGGAAACAAGTAAAAAAACAACGAGTGCGGAAGCCGCCATTTTGCGCAAGGAAGCAGACCTCGACCTGGCTAAACTGAATTTGTCTTATACGGTTCTTACAGCTCCCTATGACGGATACATGGGCAGGCGGACTTTGGAACCCGGCCAGTATGTACAGACCGGACAGACCATTTCTTATCTGGTACGCAACAAAGACAAATGGATTACCGCCAATTATAAAGAAACGCAGATTGCTAATATCTATATCGGTCAACAAGTGCGTATAAAAGTGGATGCAGTGCCTGGAAAGATTTTCCACGGAGAAGTCACCGCTATTTCCGAAGCGACAGGTTCCAAATATTCATTGGTTCCTACGGATAACTCTGCCGGAAATTTTGTAAAGGTACAACAGCGTATACCGGTACGCATTGAACTGGAAGATGTCTCTTCGGAAGAAATGGCACAGTTGAGAGCCGGCATGATGGTAGAAACAGAAGCTCTGCGCAAATGATAACGATGAAGGAGTTGGAAGCACCTGTCCGCCAATGGGTGCCCGATTGGCTCGGACTTGTCAGTATCTTCGTCGTGATTCTTCCTGTCACTATGCTCAATGGTTCTTATACGGGTAGTATGCTCGAAGTTTCGAATACACTCGGTACGAATTCGGAAGATATAACAATGGGATATTATGCCGCTTCGGCAGGCATGGCTATCGCGTATCCCATTATTCCTAAAGTCCTGGCCGCCTTTTCCGTGAAATCGCTGTTATTGATTGACTTGATACTGCAATTCTTCTTGAGTTGGGTTTGCGCCCGTACGCAGAATGCCGATATTCTGATTGTTTGCAGTTTTACCGTCGGCTTCCTGAAAGGGTTTCTTATGCTGTGGTTTATCCGTTACGCCCAAAAGATTTTCAGCCGGAAGAATGTACGCAGCGAGTTCTATTCTTATTTTTATCCGTTAGTTTATGGTGGGGGACAGGCTTCGATGTTAGTAACCGCTCTGTTGGCATATCATTATAACTGGAAATATATGTATTACTTTATGATGATACTGATTTTGATAGCTATCTTGTTTGTTATCATCTGTTTCCGTCATAACCGCCCTATAAAAGCCGTTGCCTTGTCCGACTTGCATATTCGTGAGATGTTTGTTATATCGACCGGACTGTTGATGTTGATGTACGTTATCAATTATGGAAAAGTGCTCGATTGGATGGCATCCGGTAAGATATGCGCATATATCATCATAGCTCCTATGCTGATTGCCTTGTTTATCTGGTATCAGAGCCATTCGGAGAAACCTTATGTAAGTCTTGCACCCTTATTTCAGGCCAAAGCGATTGTCGGTTATCTCTATATGATGCTTGTCATGTTTTTTAGTACATCGACCACTTTATTGACGAACTATCTGACTATTATTCTGAAAGTGGACACTACGCATACCTATTCCCTTTATATCTATCTGCTTCCCGGATATATAGTCGGTGCGTTTATCTGCTTCTGGTGGTTTCGCTGGCAGCGTTGGCGTTTCCGCTTTCTGATAGCAGGGGGAATGAGTTGCTTTGTGATTTTCTTCGGTATCCTGTATTTCGGCATCTCTCCGAATAGCACTTATGAAATGTTATACCTGCCCTTATTCTTTCGTGGCTTGGGAATGTTGACTTTGATTATAGCTTTCGCCTTGTTTGCCGTAGAAGATTTGAATCCGAAATTCTTATTGTCGAATGCTTTCTTTTTGATTATTTTCCGTTCCGTATTGACGCCCATTATGGCTACTTCGTTTTATAGCAATGTACTGTACCGGCTGGAACAAAAATATATGTATTCTTTGTCGGAGACTATAACGACTGCCGACCCACTGGCAGCGTCACGGTATAGCCAATCTTTGAACAACGCACTGGCGCAGGGGCACGGAAATGCTGAGGCGGCACAACTGGCTACTAATTCTTTATATACTACCTTGCAACAGCAAAGTCTATTGCTCGCACTGAAAGAAATACTGGGCTATCTGCTGGTTATATCAATCATCATTGCTGTTGTTTCCCGTTTTATTCCGTTCCATAAGACACTCCGTGTCACATTTAAAAGAACGGGTGACGATATGGTTTAATTTGTCCTTCGCGGATTTTGATGAATGGTAATGTAATGATTGTTAGTGAATTTTTATATCTTTATGGCAAAATCTAAAATATGGAGACAAAGAAAATAATCTCAAAAAAGAAAGGCTTTTTCGAACTATTGCTTGTGACTGATGGGCAAGGATATATGATTGATCGATATTGGGAACGTGGTGGTATATTCGTTCTTTTACTATTTATATTGTCAGTACTGCCATATTCATCGAAAGCCCAGATGTCGTCTGATAGCCTCGTCCAAAAAATAGCCGGATATATCGATGCTATACAGAATTTTGGGGATGTATTGCCGCAAGAAAAAGTCTATTTACACTTTGATAATACTAGTTATTATCAGGGAGATCCTATTTGGTTTCAATGCTATGTCGTCACACCCGGACTGAACCATCCGACGGAGCTAAGTAAAACACTCTATGTAGAATTGTTGAATCCTGGTGGTGAGATAATTTCAAAACGAGTATTACCTATACGGAACGGTCGTTGTCACAGCAGTTTCGAATTGACGCAACTTCCTTTCTATTCCGGTTTTTATGAAGTCCGTGCCTACACGAAATATATGTTGAATTTTGGGGAGGAGATTATTTTCTCACGCGTTCTTCCTGTTTTTGATAAACCTGCTAATCCGGGTGAATATAAAGAGAAAAATATACAAAAGTATGCGGTTTACAAGTATCCGCAGACCAGAAAGAAAGCAATGAAGGCAAAAAAGGTTAATTTAAAGTTCTTTCCAGAAGGAGGAAATTTGGTAAAAGGTGTTCCTTCACAGGTTGCTTTTGAAGCAACTGATGCTTACGGAAATCCCATAACGCTCTTTGGTAGGATTATCAATCGGAGAAAAGAAGAAATCGGTCATTTTGCCACTATACATGAAGGGCGGGGCGTATTTACTTATATACCTACCGGTGAAGACGCTGACAAAGCCGAAGTGGAGCTTGGTGGAAAGAAGTATCGTTTTGACTTGCCGGAGGTCTGTTCGCAAGGGTATGTATTGCACGTTGATAATCTTACCTCGGAAGATAGTATAGCTGTCAGTGTACAGAAAAATACATATACACCATCAAACTTATTAGGCTTGGCTGTGATTGCTCATGGAAAACTATTAAATTCTTGTCTGTTAAATGTGGGGAAGAACACTCCTGTCTCCTTCAAACTCGACAAATCGGAATGGACACCGGGAGTAGTACAACTTGTATTATTCGATACTGCGGGACAGATCATTGCCGACCGTCTTGTCTTTACGCGAAAACCGGAACTGCTGGTAGTTGACGTACGCAAAAGCAAAGAGAGTTATCAGCCGTTTGAACGTGTCACGTTAGATTTTTCAGTTCGTGATACGACAGGTAATCCTGTGAGTACTCCTATGTCAGTTTCTATACGTGACGGGTGGGAGGAAGTGGAAAGTCGTCATTCTATGTTAGTGGATTTATTGCTGATGTCGGAGATTAAAGGGTATGTTCACCGACCGCTTTACTATTTTGAGGTGAATGACATGGAGCATAGGTTAGCTTTGGATTGCTTGTTGATGGTTCAGGGATGGAGACGTTATACATGGAAGTACGCAACGGGTGTAGAGCCATTTGAATTAAAATATATGCCTGAACAGGGAATAGAAGTGCATGGACAAGTCGTCTCATTCGTTAGGGGTAAACCAAAACCGAATATGCAAGTGTCTTCTTTCTTAGCGAAACGGGGAGAAGAGGAAATTTCATCCGGAATGACTTCATTTGGTCTTCTTGAAACGGATAGTTTGGGGCGCTTTGCCTTCATTACCAATATCGAAGGCAAATGGAATCTGATTCTTTCGGTGATGGAGAAAGGGAAGAAGAAAGATTGCCGGATTATACTTGATAGAGTTTTTAGCCCTCAACCCGTAAGGTATTTGGCAGGTGAAATGCAAGTTAGCGTTTCCGGAAGGGACACTTCGGAATTTGAACAGGGACTTCAAAATGACACCGTTGTTATGAATGATGTAGATTACAATCGTTTTATGGATGCCTATGAAGATTCGTTGGCGCGACGGGGCATACAGGAGAAGAATCACCGGTTGGGTGAGGTTGTTGTAAAAGCGAAGAAATGGAGTCGCGAGAAAGACATTTTCGAAAATCGTTCTAAGTCGGTTGCTTATTACGATGTGTCTTCGGAAATAGATGATATTCAGGACAAGGGGGATTATGTAGGCGATGATATTCATGAATTGTTGATTCGTATGAACCGGAATTTTATACGTAGGGTTGATCGTAACGGCGAATGGCTACAGTATAAGGGACGTTCTCCTTTGTACGTTATCAATTATGAACAGACACAAGCTACTGAAATAGATCAGACCAGATATCAGACACTCCGCTTGGAAGCTATCAAGTCGATTTATATCAATGAGGAATTGTCGGCAAAGTGTCGTTATGCAGATTCACGAATGTCTCCATTGGAAGTAGACGAAATGTACAGTTGTGTTGTTTTTATTGAAACCTATCCGGAAGGAGAGATTTCCGTGAAGGGTGGGAAAGGAGTCAGAAAGACTTGGCTGGAAGGTTATAACAAATCGGCTGAATTTTATCACCCTGACTATTCCATATTGCCGAAAGAAGAAGATTACCGACGGACATTGTATTGGAATCCCGAAGTCTTGCCGGACAAAGCTGGTAATGCCCGCGTGAGCTTCTATAATAATGGCCGTTGTCGGAAGTTGAAGATAACAGCCGAAATGATTGCAGCTGATGGAACGATTGGGATGTTCAATGAGTGACCGTAGAACAAAGAAAGAGTTGCTATCCGGTTCAATACATTATTGAATAGGGATAGCAACTCTTTTTTATCTATATCGGTGATCTTTTTATAAAGTAACGCCTGTCTTGAAGATAGCTATTTCGCGATAACCTTTCTTTTCATTGTTAACGAATTCACCGCTCGCCACTTTGATAACGTAGTCGATAAAACGTTCGCAAGTCTTTTCCATTGGTTCGTTCTCAACGATTACTCCTGCATTGAAGTCAATCCAACCCGGTTTGTTCTTCGCTAGATTTGAATTGGTGGAAATCTTCATTGTCGGGACAAAGGTACCGAAAGGCGTGCCACGTCCGGTAGTGAAAAGTACCATGTGACATCCGCAAGCGGCAAGGGTAGTAGCGGCTACCAGGTCATTGCCCGGAGCAGAAAGCAGGTTAAGTCCTTTCTTTTGCAGGCGTTCGCCGTAAGGCATTACACCGGACACATAACTCTTACCACATTTCTGTGTACATCCTAAGGCTTTTTCTTCCAATGTAGAGATACCGCCGGCTTTGTTTCCCGGAGACGGATTTTCACCAACAGGCTCTCCGTGTGACAGGAAGTATTCTTTGAAATCATTAATCAAATGTACTGTCTGTTCGAACAAGCCTTCGTCTGAACAACGATTCATTAAGATAGTCTCTGCACCAAACATTTCCGGCACTTCGGTCAGGACACTCGTACCGCCTTGTGCAATCAGGAAGTCGGAGAACATACCCAATAGCGGATTGGCTGTAATGCCGGAGAAACCGTCGGAACCACCACATTTCAGACCCACACGGAGTTCAGACAAAGGAACATCGGTCCGTTCATCTTTGGATACTTTGGCATACAATTCACGCAGAATTTCCATTCCTTCTTCATATTCATCACCTACTTTTTGAGTTACCATGAATTTTACACGGTCTTTGTCGTACTCACCTAGAAATTCACGGAATACATCCGGCTGGTTATTCTCGCAACCCAGACCCACTACCAACACTGCACCTGCATTGGGATGAAGCACCATGTCACGAAGAATCTTTTTCGTATTTTCATGGTCGTCGCCAAGCTGTGAGCAGCCGTAGTTATGTGGGAAAGCAACGATTGCATCCACGCCTTTTCCTGCTGTTTCACGGCGCAGTCCTTCTGCTAATTGTCCGATAATACCATTTACGCAACCGACAGTCGGAATGATCCATATTTCATTTCTTACGCCGACATCGCCATTCTTGCGGCGGTAGCCTTTGAAGGTTAAGTCTTTATGAGGGATATCCAAAGAGACCTGAATCGGATTATAGGTATATTCCAGTAATCCGGCGAGGTTCGTTTTGATATTCGTTTCGTTCATCCAGTCGCCTTGTTTCTTTGCCATTAGGGCGTGTCCGATAGGATAGCCGTATTTAATGACGTTTTCGCCTTCGGAGAAGTTCTTTAATGCGAATTTGTGTCCTGCGGGGATGTCTTCATTTAATGTAATCTCTATTCCATCTACGGAGAGATATTCTCCTGCCGGGAGGTTAACAATGGCAACGGCAACGTTGTCGGCAGGATTAATTCTTAAATACTTTGTTTCCATGTACTTGTTAGTTGGATTTGTTTTTTTGTTGTTATTTGCTATGGTAATAATCAATGGTTTCTACTGTCAACAAGTCAATTGGCATATAGTTGATGCAGGTCACTTCTTTCTTGAAAATAAGGTGGTCGCAAAGAGCTTTAATACCATTGAAACCTTGCAATTCCGGTTGCTGGGCAATGAGGAAGGAAACACTTCCTTCTTTCAGGCAGGTGACATTCCGTTCGAGAAGATCATAACCTATCAGGTTGAAGTCTTTCTTTCCGTGACTTTGCAGATATTCGCCCACGATGTAGACTTTGGAGTTAAAAGTAATTCCGTTCTTCACTGTCGGGTGGGTGCGGAAGAGTTCATCCAGCATCTCATTGTCTTCGTCGTTGCGTTCGGCATGCAAGTCGAGCTCCAGTATAGTACAAGACGGATGATATTCTTCCATGTACTGCCTGAATCCGATTTCTCTGTTCTCTTGCTGGTTAGAACCGACAATTCCTTCATGTATTTTACGGAAAATGACGATTTCTTTTTCATCTCTGGCGAGCAGCATCAACATCCGTGCAGCAAAATATCCGCTCTGACGTGAGTTCTGGCCGAAGAAGGCGAGGGGAGGAACATCCTTGATATTCGAGTCTATATATATATAAGGTATGTCTAGTGTGTGCAGCCGGTCGGTGAATCCTTTCGTATATTGCGGAGCGGTGGGGGCCACCATAACTCCGTCCGGTTGAAGAGTGATAATCGTTTCGCTGGCATCAACAAAGGAATGATAGTCGTATGGGTCGTAGTAGTTGATTTTCACCGAGGTATTAAAATCTGAATAGGTAGCAATAGCCTCGTGGATACCCAGTTCTACGGCAGTCCAGTATTCACCTTCCAAATGTTCCGGCAAAAGGCATATGAACGTATATTTCTTATTGGAAGCCAGCGCACTGGCATACATATTAGGCTGGTAATCCAGCTGCTTCAGGATTTCCTCTACCCGTTTCCGGCTGGATTCAGATACCCCGCTCCGCCCATGAATCACACGGT
>OHAT01003168.1_pt1 | contig 11216 bp, 6 predicted proteins | sample 1577141 | NCBI WGS metagenome assembly OHAT01 (sample SAMEA3541578, study PRJEB24748) | human gut metagenome | biome: human gut; feature: human-associated habitat; material: faeces | place: China | collected 2012
GTTAAAAAGGCGTATAGAGGATGCGTTCCCGTCGAAAGAGTATATTAAACGGGTGTACGAGGCTTTGTTTAACTATTATCAATTGGGTGAAGGCGAGGGCGAGGGGCTCGTGTCGGAATTTAACCCGGATGTATTCGTGACAAATTTCAAATTGAACTTGGCGAAAGCGATGTCTGCCATTGAAATATTGGACGTGGCGGGATATCTGACTTACACGACCGATTTGAATACTCGTTCCCGGGTGATGTTTATCGTCGTGCGTGATCGTTTGTACGATATTGACACGGGTAACCCTTTAATGGAGAAGTTATTGGTACTTCTAATGAGAAACTACGCGGGTATTTTTGTTCAAGATGCTTATATTGACGAGGGCTTTTTAGCGGATCAACTGGGGATAAAGCGGAAAGAGTTGTATGATGCTTTCGTTACTCTGGCTAAACGCAAGATTATCCGTTACGTGCCGGGGGACACGAAACCTTATGTTATTTTCCACCGTCCCCGCTTGCCTCTGTCATACGTGTCTATCGGTCGGGAGGCTTACGAGGAGCGCAAACACGCGTATGCGAGCAAAATCGAGGCTATGGTGCGCTATTGCGAGGATAAGGAAACGTGTCGGCAATTGTTGTTGATGGAATATTTCGGGCAGAAGGAAAGCGAAGCCTGCGGTATATGTGACGTGTGTATCAGTCGGAAGAAAGCGTCGGTAAGGGAGAAACCTGTCGGGACGGACGAGCGGATACTGCAATTGCTCGCGGGGCGGGATGTTCCTGTAAATGAATTAGTCCGTGGAATAGGTGTGTCACCGGAGGTGGTGGTCGAGCGGATTCGGGCATTACTGGATGAAGGGAAGATTCGATATGTCACTCCGTCTGTTCTTGGATTGATAAGTCGGTAAAGTTTACCTGTAACTTATGTATGGTAAAGGGTGCGTTATCCCTTACACAACCCTTTCGCTACCTCATGAACGTATCATGAACGTATCATGGACGTATCATGAACGTAATCCGTCGTTTATGCTGCCTTTGTGGTATGTTAAACCAGTATTTTTAAGGTAAAGTAGGGGTAGAGGATAATATAGGGAGCATAAAACTAAAGATATATTTCGAGTTTTATTTAGTGAAAGAAAAAAAGTTTTAGAATCATCGGTACCTTTTTTCTCGTGAAGTGTTATAAGGGAAATAGCGATGAGATGAGAAAAGAGAATGATGATATTATTCGTTTGATTGTACGGAGTCTTCGGGGGGAATTGACCCCGGATGAAGAGGTACTTTTTATATCGTGGAAATTTTGTTCGAAGGCCAACGAGGAGATGTACCGACGTTTGGAACGTGAATACAAGGAACATGCGGAGTACGCGCTGTACAAGCAATTTGATACCCGCAGGGAGTGGGCTGTCGTGGAGAAAGGTATTCGGAAAAGACGTTCCGTGCATCGTTGGTATCGTGTGGCAATTGCCGCTTCGTTTCTTGTTTTGGGTATTGCTTCTTATATCTTGCTCGCTCCCGAGAAGGAGCCTCCCCGGCAGTTGGCAAAAGTCTTGCCAGTCGGCGAGTATTCTTTCAGCAAGAAGGCTTCTTTGATTTTGCCCGGGGGCGATACGTTACAGATTACACCCGTGATGACTGACACACTAATCGAGCGATTGCCTTTCGTGAGTAATAACGGGGAGGCGTTGGTGTATCACGAGAGTTCAGGTTCGGATACTCTTGTGTATAATACCTTGGAGATTCCGCGAGGAGGGGCTTATTCCCTGCAATTGGCGGACGGAACGAAGGTCATGTTGAATTCCGAATCGCGATTAAGGTTCCCGCAGGCGTTTAACGGCGATACCCGGGAAGTATTCCTTGACGGGGAGGGATTTTTCCAAGTGGCTAAAGACGCGGAGAAACCTTTTATCGTGCATTGTACCGATTACAAGGTGAGAGTACTGGGTACGACGTTTAATATCTCGGCTTACGCAAGTGATGACGTGTCTATGACCACGCTGGTCGAGGGACGGGTGAACGTGGAGCGGGGGGACACGAGGGTGTTGCTGATTCCCGGGGTGATGGCTTCGGTGACACGTTCGGGTATCACCACGCGGGAGGTGAATGTTGATTCGTATATCTCGTGGACGAAAGACCAGTTTAGTTTTAGCGAGGAACGATTGAAGGATTTGTTAAAAAAGATATCCCGCTGGTATGACGTTTCGTGTTTGACAACCCGGAAATCGAAGAATACAAGTTCTCGGGATTTATTCCCCGGTACGAGAATATAACAGCCGTATTGCAAATCATGGAGCAGGCTGCCGACGTGGTATTTAAAACAAGTGATGATAAGAAGATTACGGTGTACGATAGTCATGAGAAAGTACACTAAAGGTATAGAGTGAAAAAATAAGTTTGGTTTAAATTTTTGAAATGAAAAGATGGATTACCTTAAGTATGGTGATACTATTTGTATTGCCATGCTCGGAGCTAACTTTTGCTTCCGCTAGAAAGAAGAAAAAAGCCACCACGGAGGTGAAGAAAGAACCCGTGAAGCGGCAGAGTAAGTATGACAAGCTGGTGAAGAATAAGCTGTGCGTGACGGCACGGGGCAATTTTGTTACCTTGCATAAGGTGGACGGGAAACTTTATTTCGAGATTCCCGCGAAGTACCTGAACCGGGAAATGTTGTTGGCATCGACGATTTCTGAGGCGAGTGACAATAACCTGTGCGCTATCGGGTACAAACCGAAACCGCCTATGCATATCAAGTTCACGAAGACCGATAGCACGATATTCATGAGAGAGGTGAACGTGACGGCCACCTGTAACGAGAACGAGGGACACATGAAAACCGTGATGGAGCGGAGTTTTATGGACCCGATTATCAACTCGTTCAAGATTTATTGCTACACGAACGATAGTTCTGCTTTTCTGGTCGATATGACCTCCCTGTTCACGGGGAACGTGGAGAAGTTGGCGCCGATAGCCAATTCGGGGGGAACGGTGGAGATCACGGCGGCGTTTAATAGTTCCGGGTCTATTCTGGATGATATTAAAGCGTTTGACGATAACGTGACGGTGAAATCATACCTTTCTTATTCCGTGACGGCGAAGATGTTGGGTATACTTTTATTGAAAAGGAACGAGCCGTTGACGGTGAAGGCTACGCGCACGCTGTTGTTGTTGCCGGAGGAGAAGATGCATCCCCGTGTCAGCGATTCCCGCGTGGGGGTGTTCCTGACGAATGCGAAACAGCATATCTCGACCGATCAGGATAAGATTCAGGCCTATACTCTGGCTACCCGTTGGAAGTTGGAACCCAAGGATATGGAAGCCTACAAACGAGGCGAGTTGGTGGAACCCGTGAAACCGATCGTGTATTATCTGGACGATGCTTTCCCGGAAGCGTGGAAGGAGCCGATGCGTCGGGGTACTTTGCGTTGGAACAAGGCTTTCGAGAAGATCGGGTTCAAGAACGCGGTACAAGTGTTGGATTTCCCGAAGGACGACCCGAATTTCGATCCTGATAACTTGAAGTATTCCTGCATCCGTTACGTGCCGGCAGCGATATCCAATGCCATGGGACCCTCGTGGACAGACCCGAGAACCGGGGAAATTATCAACGCGTCCGTGATTATTTTCAATGATGTGGCGAAGCTCGTGAACCAATGGCGTTTCTTGCAGACTTCACAAGTGGATGAATCCGTGAGGGGGAAGAAGCTACCGGATAACGTATTGGCGGAATCTTTGGAGTATATTATCGCTCACGAGATTGGGCATACGCTTGGTTTGATGCATAATATGGCTGCTTCGGCCGCCTATCCCGTGGACTCGTTGCGGTCGGCAACTTTCACTCGAAAGTATGGCACGACTCCCTCTATCATGGACTACGCCCGCTTTAATTACGTGGCGCAGCCGGGAGATAAAGGGGTGAAATTGACTCCGCCCGATCTGGGAGTGTATGACGAGTACGTGATTAAATGGTTGTACACGCCACTACCGGGACTTAGCCCGAAAGAGGAGGCAGCCGTGTTGGAGAGTTGGATAGACGAGAAAGCGGGCGATCCGTTGTACCGCTACGGGAAACAGCAGGTGATAGAGCGTTATGACCCGAGTGCTATCGAGGAAGATTTGGGGAATGACCCGATTAAGGCGGGGGAGTACGGGATACGGAATCTGAAATATATTTTGTCACACTTGAACGAGTGGATTCAGGATGATACGGACGGTGCTTACAAGGAGCAGATGTATAACGAGTTGGGGAACCAGTATTATCGTTATTTGCGCAACGTGATGTATAACGTGGGTGGTATTTACCTGTCGGAAGTGAAGGCGGGAACACCGGGTAAGACGTACCAATCCGTGCCGAGAGAGGTGCAACGGAGATCTTTCTTGTGGGTGTTGAATCAATTGAAGAATAGTGATTGGCTGCACAACGAAACGTTGACCGACCAGTTCTCGTTGCGGGTTGCCTTGCCCCCGATCGTGCGCTATTACACTGGAACCGAGTTGTTGGGATGTTACAAGAACGTGATGCTTTCCGCCCATGTATCCAAGAATCCCTACACGATGAAAGATTATTTTGACGATATGTACGCCCAAGTTTGGGAAAGTGCTATTAAGAACCGGAAGCCGACCGAAGGGGAGAAGATCTTGCAACGTTTGTCGATAGACCAGTCTGCCGACGTGATCACGAAGAAGTCGAAATTGGTGAAAGTGTTGACTGATGAGGATGTGCCTGCCGTGGGGAACGAGGCGTATATGCCTTCCGTGGATGAAATTGTCACTTACGGTCTGGACGAATCCGGTTTGGTGAGCGCGTTTCGGGATGAATTGCGGGAGATAGAACGTGAACGGGGACGCGGCTTCGTGGCGAAACAAATGGCTCTGAATTCTTTCAAGTACGGCTACGGGTGGCAATACCGCGTGAATACCCGCACTATCGATGATTCCAAAACCCGTTTTCACGCTTACGCTATTCGGGTGAAGAATCTGTTGAACAGTAAATTGTCTTCGGCAGATACCGAAACGAAGGCACACTACCAAGCGATGCTTTACACGTTGGATGAGGCGTTGAAAGCGTTGAATGAGAAATGAGTTCATAAAGTTCATAAAGTCTGTAAAGTTCATAAGGTTTAGAACCTCGTCACTTTATAAACTTTACGAACTAACTTAAATATGTTGAATATGAAAATGAATCTGTCTTTGAAATCCGGTGACAAGCCGCGGCGAATGTTTAAGGTTTGCCTGTCGCTTTGTTGCATTCTTCTATTCAGTTTTTCCGGTTTCTGTGATTCGTTGTCCCGGAAATACGACGAGAAGACACCTCTGAATCTGAAATTCGAGAAAGCCACGATGTTGCAGGTGCTGAATACGTTGAAGAAGGAAACCTCGTTGGATTTTGTTTACAACCACGAGGAAATTAAGGGAATCCCTTTGATCACGAGAGAGTTTAAAAATGCCACTATCCGGGAAGTTCTTGATTATTGTTTGAAAGATACACCATACACCTATTCATTTGTCAATGACGTGGTGGTGATCAAAAAGCGTCAGGAAACCAAAACCGTGGAAAAGATCACGATCACGGGAGAGGTAAAAGACGAGGAAGGAACCCCGCTCGCCGGAGCCACGGTACTGTTGAAAGGTACGACTTTGGGGGTGGCTACCGATGTGGATGGAAAGTACAAGTTGGAAATCCCCGTTCAGAAAGAAATGGTGTTGATTTTCAATTTTATCGGTATGTCGAGCCAGACTTTCACGATCACGAAATCACAAGAGTTGAACGTGGTGATGAAAGAGGACACGAAGGCGTTGGAAGACGTGATAGTCACGGGATATTACACGCAGTCGAAGAACGCGTACACCGGTGAAATCACGACCGTGAAGGGGGAGGATTTGTTGAAAGTGTCTTCGACAAACGTGATACAGGCTTTGGCTGCCTTGACTCCGGGATTGAGAATCATGGAGAATAACGAGCAAGGCTCAAACCCGAATGCCATCCCCGAGATCTTGATTCGGGGTGCCAATTCTATCATGACGGAAAGTCAGGCGGACGTGAATACCCCTTTGATTATGCTCGATGGGGTGGAAATCTCGATCGAGGAGTTGTATGATTTGGATATTAATGATATAGAGAGAATAGACGTGTTGAAGGATGCTTCTGCCGCGGTATTGTACGGGGAGAAGGCATCCAACGGTGTGATTCTTGTAGAACGTACGCGGGTGAAAGATGGGAAACCTCGTTTTAAGTATAGTTTCACCCCTAATTTCAGTTATCCTGATCTGACTTCCCTGCGATTATGTAATGCAGAACAGAAATTGGAGCTGGAACGTCTTGCCGGATTGTACGATAATGTTGACGGTAGCCTTGATCCGGCTTATTATTCCAAGTTGGACAACGTGCGGCGGGGGGTATACACGGATTGGCCTTCCAAACCTTTGCGCTGGGCTTTCTCGCACAATCATTCGGTGAATCTGTCCGGTCGGGGCAACGGGATCGAGTACAAGGCAAACGGGAGTTTCGGCGATTCTTACGGTGTGATGAAAGGGGATAACCGTAGAAGATACGGGTTGAATTTCACTTTCGCTTACCATTTGAGCGATAAGTTGACTTTCACGTATCGTTTCGCTTTTTCGATGACGGATAGTAAAGCGAGTCCTTACGGGGATTTCTCCACGTACACGAAATTGAACCCGTATAACCCGGTATATGACGAGGACGGGGAGTATATCAAGAATTATTATTTTGACTCTTCGTTCGGTAGTGCTTCGGATTCCAAGAATCAAGGCAATCCTTTGTACAATGCGACTTTGTCGAGTTTTAACAAGGGAAGGAGTAAATCATTCACGAATTTCGTGAGTATGCGTTGGGATATTTTTAAAGCTTTCTTTATCACGGGAGATATGAACGTGAAAATGACGGAATCGTGGAGTAAAGCATACGTGTCTCCGGATGATTCTTCATTTGAAAGCTTTACCTTAAACAAAAAAGGAACATATTCTTTCACGAATAACGAGGGGACCACTTGGGCGGGAAAAATAGTGTTGAACTATCGGTTACCCTTGAATAAAGACGGTAACACGGTATTATCTGTGAATGCCGGGGCTGATATTGGTATCAACAACTCTTCATCGATCACAACGAAAGCGGAAGGGTTCCTGAAAGACGGGATGACGGATATCAAGTTTGCTTCCCAGTATGCCAGTACTCGTCCCTCGGGAGGTGATAAGAAATCCACGGAAGTCGGTTTCTTCGTGAACGGTAGTTTCGAGTTATTGGGACGTTATTTCCTGAATGGTTCTTACAAATCAGCCGGTTCTTCTAAATTCGGTAGCGAACATCGCTTTGCCCCGGTATGGACGGCGGGTATCGGCTGGAACGTGGATAAAGAGAATTTTATGAGTAATATCAGTTGGTTGAATATGTTACGTTTACGCTTTAGCGTGGGGTCCACGGCTAACGTGACGTTCAAGCCTTATCAGGCGTTGACGACTTACGAGTACAGGACTAATTTGATTCATTACGCGGGAATCGGTGCCGTGCCTATCACGATGGGGAATCCGAATTTGAATTGGCAGATTACGATGAAGTATAACTGGGGATTGAGTACTACTTTGTTTGGCGATCGGGTGAATATTGACGCCAGTTATTATAAAAATAAGACGAAAGATGCCTTGATGCCAATCTCTTTGCCTTGGTCGGTAGGGGTATCTGAGGTGTCGGTAAATATGGGTAAATTGGAAAATTCGGGATACGAGTTTTCAATATCGGGACAGATTATAAAACAAAAGGATTTGTTTTGGATGGTAACCGTGAACGGTTCCCACACGATGGATAAATTGACAAACGTGTCAACGGCTTTGAAGGCTTACGAGGTTACCCAATCGTTGGGAGCCCGCCCGTCGTTACGATTCGTGGAGGGGGGATCGCAATTCGGAATTTACGCCATGCGTACCGCCGGTATTGATCCCGCTTCCGGGAAAGAGGTTTATATCAGGAGAGACGGACAGTACACGCTTGATTACGACACGGATGAACGGGTAGAGGTTGGAAATTCAAATCCGATTCTTGAAGGGAGTCTTTTTACCAGTATTTCTTACAAGGGATTCACGTTGAATATCACAACCGGGTACAAGTTCGGGGGAGATGCTTACAATACCACGCTTGCCGACAAGGTGGAAAATATTAACCCTTGGGAGAACGTGGATCGCAGGGCTTTTACCGACAGGTGGAAAGAGCCGGGTGAGTTGAAGCGTTTTTTGGGGATTCCGGAAAGTAAAAGTGATTCTCAACGTTATTCGGAACGTTTTGTGGAGCGTGATAACTTGTTCGAGATCAGAAATATTTCAGTCACTTACGAGTTCAAACCGGAATGGTTGAAACGAATCGGCATCAAGCGTCTGAATCTTGGTTTTGGCATGAGTGATATTGCCCGTTTCTCTTCCATGAAATTGGAACGGGGTACTTCCTATCCTTTCGAGAGAAGTTTCAATATTACGTTCAGACCGACTTTTTAGTAAACTGTAAATTGAAAAGAGTATGAAAAAGATAATAATTCTACTGTGTATATCGTTTTCCTTCTGCTGTTGTGACAGTTTTCTGGATGTGAATCCGGATTCGGAAGTGATTAATGGCGATATGTTCAACTCGGCAGACGGGGTTGAAGATGCTCTCTACGGTGTGTACATGACTATGGTAACCAAGGATATGTACGGGAGGTTGATGTCCAATATGATACCGGACGACGTGGGACAGAATTTCGTTTCTACTTATCAATACCTGAGATATTTGGGACGTTTAGAGTATGACCGAAGTGAAACACGTGGCATGTACAAGAGTATGTGGAAGACCGGGTATCTGACAATCAGTTACTTGAATAATATTATTGAGAATCTGGAGAGCAAGAACGAGAAGAGTTTTCACCATTATGACTTGTACTTGGGTGAGGCTCTGGGGTTGAGGGCTGCTATTCATTTCGATTTGTTACGCTTCTTTGCCGTGCATATTACTTCCACTAATGAAGCGGCGAAAGCGAGGGCAATACCTTACGTGACGGAGTATGATTTCAAGGTAACCCCTTATTCTTCCGTGGAGGATGCTTACGCGAAGATTGTCGCCGATTTGGAAAGAGCGGAAGTTTTATTGGCGGATGACGAAACATATATGCCTGCCGAACGAGTAGGGAACGAGAAAGGTTTTACCGGAGCACGGGTATTGCATTTCAATCTTTATGCGGCACAAGCGATGTTGGCACGCGTGTATTGGATGAAGGGTGATCTGGCAAAAGCCAAGACGTATGCCGATAAAGTGATTCGTTCCAATAAATTCCGTTTTGTTAAAGTAACGAATTTGGGGACTTTTATGCAGAAGACAATCTCTTTAGACGAGACGATATGGGGGGTGTATAATGCGGAAATATACTCCGATTGGTACACGCAACATGTTAACGGATCCGGTATAGGGGCCTTGCGTGGTGATTTTAACGAGATTTATATGAAGACAGAAGGAGCAGAAAGTGATCCTCGGTATTTCTCATGGTTTGATACTTATGAAAAAAATGGAAGTCGGATGAATATATGCGTGAAAATAATGGGACGGGTTTCCGACACGACTTCCACATCAACAAGTTATAGCGGGGGACCGTATCTGGGAACTAGTATGGTGAGGATTCCCGAGATGTACTACATTATGGCAGAAGCCTTACTGGACGAAGGGGATGTAGAGGGGGCAACATGGTATTTGGATTCCGTTGTGAGTGCCAGAGGGTTGACAAAGTTTTCAAAACGGACGCCCGCTGTTGAAATCACGTTGGATGATATTATGGAAGAAAGAAGGAAAGAATTGTTTGGAGAAGGGCAATGGTGGTTCTGTTTGAAACGTTTGAATCGTTCTATTCAATTGGCTAATTCTTTTACAGTAATCCCGGGTAGCGATCAGATTTATGCATTGCCTTTACCCACGGAAGAAGAAGATTTTCGACCTAATGAGTGAACCCTTAAAGTGAATCGTTATGAAAAATAAATATTTAGTCTATATCGGAATGTTCCTTTTCACGTTAGCGTGGGCGTGCAGTAATGATGCCGTGTATTATGACGCGAATCAGAAAAGGTCTATTTATTTCACGTGGGATCGATATAATTCCCTCGAGAAGAGAAAAAGTGATACCGTGTCTTTTAGTTTTGTCCTATATAACGCGACTGAATACGAGTATAAGATTCCGATCAAAGTTATCGGGATGCCGTTAAACGAAGACTCCGAGTATGAGGTTGAACTAGTGGCTGATTCCTCTACGGCTGTACAGGACAAACATTTTAAGTTCGCAAAATTAGTTATTCCTAAAAATGAAGTGGACGGGGAATTGACGCTTGTACTGGAACGTACCGAAGATATTATGGACAATCCCGTGTATCTCTATTTGCGGTTTAAAGAGAATGATAATTTCAAACCGATAGCCAATAATTTTTACCGGTTGTCAGTTGTTGACGGGACATTACCGGCTCCTCAATGGTGGGCACCCAATTATTTGGGGGTTTATGCCCAGAATAATGACAGACTCTACCGGAAGATGTTGGAATATTTCTGGCAGTTGGAAGAGTTGAAACCCATATTTTATGCCGAGAAAGTTGAGGAGTACGGGGTATATCTGGAAAAGGCTCCTGCTGGTTTTTATCAGGTAGCGGGAAATATTATTTGGATCAATTACGTGTTCAAACCTGCTTACGATTTCTATAGTGATCCCGCGAATACTTACGAGGGGTTTAATATGGTGAATCCGGATCGTTTTATTCGATAATAAAGAAATTAAAATGAATAAGTTATGAAAACAAAATCTTATATAGTCCTGTTATTCTGTTTCATGATGGGAATCTATTCCTGTTATGATGACGATTCTACACTGGGGAGAAAAGATATAGCTAAGATTTCTATTTCAGCAGATCGCGACACACTTACGACTTCTTTCGGGGAAGAGCTGGTGGTCGACCATTTGAAGGTAGAGCAGTCGGGTAAAGAATTACCGTTGACTTATGAATGGGCTTACGGGGATCTGAGTATAGCGAGTGGAACTATCAAGCCTTATCCGATCAAGGACACTCTTCATGTTGTGTCAACGGACCCGGAATTGAAATATGCTTTTCGAAAATTGGGTACTTTCGGTTTGAGGTTGAAAGTAGATAATGGTGAGACCACAGAGTTCAAGTATTTTGTGTTACAAATTGATACGGAGTTTTCCGAGGGAATCACTATGT